>PVMK01117728.1_pt1 | contig 13674 bp, 9 predicted proteins | sample 1853481 | NCBI WGS metagenome assembly PVMK01 (sample SAMN08533507, study PRJNA380276) | Marine sediment metagenome, whole genome shotgun sequencing project. | reverse complement strand
GGAGTTTGCGATCCCGAAGACATCGAGGTCCTGACCGAGGCCAACTGGCTGTCTCCGATCACCACTCTGTGGACTTACGACCGCACGGACAATCCGTTCGCGGCTACGCGGGGCTGGTACCTCGCGGTCGAGCTCGAGCAGGCGGGAGACCTCACATTCTCGGACTACCAGTACACTCGGGGAACGTTCGACGGGGCCATCTTCGGGAAGGCGTCCGAGGAGATCGTGTTGGGCTGGCACTTGCGGACGGGAGCGATCCTGCCGTACGAGGGCAGCTTGTTCGATGGCAACGTGACGTCGGAAGCCATCGTACATCCTCAGAAGCGTTTCTTCGCCGGCGGACCTCAGAGCGTACGCGGGTTCGGGCTGAACCTGCTGGGTCCGACCGTTCTCGTGCTTGAGGAGGACGACTGCAGCGGGTACGACAGCTTCGACGACTGTGCCCAGGATCTGCCTCCGGGAGACTTCAACGAACGGCCGCTCGGCGGGAACTCGGTGTTCGAGGGAAGCGTGGAGGCCCGGTTCCGGGCCGGCGATCGGTGGACGGTGGCCGCGTTCGTGGACTTCGGCCAGGTGTGGGAGACGATCAACGACAGGGCGCCGCTGGTAGCCACGCCCGGCGCCGGCATACGGTTCCGCAGTCCCGTCGGTCCGCTGCGATTCGATGTGGGCTACAATCCGACCGGCGCGAAGTTGAAGCCGGTCGTCATCGTGCTCGACGACGGATCGATCGAGGAGGTGCCGCATCCCGTGGTTTACGACCCGTTCACGTGGGATGATCCGTCGGCCCTGACCGAGTTCTGGCGACGGCTTCGCCTCCAGTTCTCGATCGGTGAGGCGTTCTAGTGTTGAACGACCAGCCGCGGAACACCGGGTCGGTTCGCAGAGTGCGCAGGGGCCCGTTCGGCATGCCCCGGCCTCTGTGGATCTCCGTCAAGGTGGTGGGGAGGTCCGTGGCCGTGTTCGTGGGGCTGGCGAGCCTGACGGCCGCTGGCGCCATCGTCCTTCTCAGCCAGACCGTCGTCGGACGATCCGTCGTTGCATCGCAGATCGAGAACCTGCTCGGAGACGTCGTCAACGGAGACGTGCGCGTAGGGCCGATCCTCGGTGGCAACTTGCTCACCCGGGCGCACCTGGCCCACTTCGAGATCGTCGAATCGGACGGAACTCCATTCGTTCAGCTCGACAGCGTGCGGGTCAGCTACAACCCGCTGGGCTTCCTGACTGGGACGTACCGTTTCCGCAATGTGACAGTGGAGCACGCCCGAGTCTCGTTGATCCAGGCTCCGGACCGCACCTGGAATTTCGACCGCCTGTTCGGTGACCAGCCGTCCGACCTGCAGTCCGTGGAGTCCGAGGCGGTCATGCAGGCCGCCGCCGATTCCCTCCGAGGGGGAAGCCGGACGCGGGTGCTGCTGACCGATTTGCAGATTCGACGCGGGACCCTGGTCCTCACCACTCCCTGGGCCGAAGACGTGTCGGGGGCGGAGCGGGACTCGTTGATCCAGCAGGGACTCCGGGGCGACATGCTGTGGCGCGTGGTCAGAACAGGCCCGGGGAGATACGTGCGCGAGATCCGGCTGGACTCACTGTCGGGCGGCTTCCCGCTGATTCGTATCGTGGATCCGCTTCGGCCTTTCCGTGTCGAGGCGGCGGGGTTGGCAACCGCCGCCTCAGTAGTCACCCAGACGCGCGACATCCGGCGGTTCGACGGCACGGCCACGTTCCGGGACACGATCGCGGTTGAGATCGAGGCCCTGGAAACGGACGAAAGCGCGTTCAGAGGCACCGGGTGGTTCGTTCCTTCCGATCCGGAGCAATTCAGGTTCGGTCTGGACGCGGATCCGATCGGGTTCGCCGATCTCAAGTGGCTCCCTGTACCGACTCCGCGTACGGGCGGAGGCCCCGCCCGCATCGACCTGTGGACGCGCGAGGGCGAGGAAGTGATCGTCGTTGACGTTTCGGGAGGCGACGTCCGCTCCGGAGACACGAGGGCCAGGGGGTCGTTCGTGCTGGCGCTCGAGGAGATGCCGCGCTTCGAGAGTCTCGACCTGTTGCTGCAGCCCCTGCGGCTGAGACTGGTCGACGAGGTGCTCGAGCGTGATTCGCTGATCGACGGCTACATCACGGGCACGGTGTCCGCCACCGGTCCGATCGACCTCATGCAGATCCGCGCGGACCTGACGCTGACGGACGTGGACGAGAGCCATCCTCCCTCCTTCGTCAGTGTGGCCGGCGGGCTCGCGATCATCGAGCCGCGCGACATGCAGGAGCTGGAGCTGAGGTTTCTGGAGTTCGAGCCGAGGTGGACGGCCGTCGTGGGCATCGCGAACAGGATGCGGGGCCGGCTCGAAGGGCGGACCAGTCTGACCGGTACGGTCGGGCAGTGGTTTGATTTCGATGTGGATCTCCTGCATCAACTGGAGACGGGGCAGGGATCGCACGTGTCCGGATCGGGAAGTGTGGTCCTCGGTGAAGAGCCGGGCGTCACGGTCGAATTCCAGGCCGATCCGCTGGCGCTTGCCGCGCTGCAGCCCTACGCGCCGCCCGATGTGGAGCTCGTGGGAGACGTAAGAGGCCCCCTGGCAGCCCGCGGTCTGTTCTCGGATCTGCGCGTGATCGCCGATCTCAGAACGCCCCGGGGGCTGGTGAACTTCGACGGCAGGTTCGATCTGCTGGCCGATGAGAAGGAGTACGACGCGCGACTGACGGCCCGGGACCTCCAGTTGCGGCAGTGGTTGGAGCGGGCTCCTTCTACCCGATTGGCCGTGGAGGGCAGGGTGCGCGGTGTAGGCACGGACCCGGCCACGCTCGAGGCGATGTTCGACCTGACCATCCTTCGCTCCCTGGTCGAGGGGGCCCGCGTGGACTCGAGCCTGCTCCGCTTCACGGTCGCCGACGGACTGGCCACCGTCGATACGTTCGCGATCCGCACGGACGCCGGTCGCGTCAGAGGCAGGGGAAGTTTCGGCCTCGCGGAAGAAACGAGCGGCTCCCTCATCCTCGACGTGTCGGCGCCCAACCTCGCCTCCTGGAATCGCTGGTTGGTGCCGGGACGGAATCCGGCTCGGCAGGACACGAATCTCGAGTCCCTGTTCGCCGCTTTCCCGCGGGACGCAGACGCCCAGGGTGGTGAGGTGGAGCGACCCCCCGCGGAGGCCCCGGACACGATCGCTGGGTCTATCGAGGCGTTGGGCATCCTGTATGGCAACATCCACGACTTCTCGTTCGGCGGCCGGCTGAACGGACGCGACGTGAGCTACGGACCGGCCAGGGCGGATTCCGTGCTCCTGACGGTGGACATCGACGATCCGCGGGTCCTCGATCGGCTGACTGCGAGCGCCACGCTGTGGACGCTCCACGGTATCGGCGTGACACTGGACACGGTGGATGTGCTGTGGGTCCAGAGGGACTCGGCGGTGAGCGAAGTCGATGTGTACGCGCGGCGGGACACCACGCTCGAGCTGGACACCGGAACCCGAATCCTGTGGACCGAGACCGAGAGGCGCCTCGTCGTGGAGCGACTGACCGCCTCGCTGGGCATGCAGCGGGTGACCTTGCAGGGCCCGGCGGAAATTGCCTGGGGAGAGCACGGGTTTGTTTCCCGGGGACTGGATCTGCGCGGTGACGACGAAGCCGGACTGTTTCTTGAGGGCGTGCTGCCTGACAGCGGAGATGCGAACCTGGATCTGCGGCTTCGTGGCCTGGATCTGGCCAGCCTGTTCCGCATTCCGGACGAGGCACTTCCATACGCGGGTCTGCTGGATGTCGACGGACGCTTCAGGGGAACGGCGGACGATCCGATCTGGGACGTGTCTTTCGAGATCACGGATCCGGCTGTTCGGGGCCTTGAGTACGGGCGCTTGGAAGGCGATGTGGACTATGCCGTCGGAAGTCTGAGTCTGGGGGTCGGACTGCACGACAACGGCACGCGCCTGGGCCGGCTCGACGGATTCGTGCTGACCGACCTGGCACTGCGGGAACGTGAGCGCCGCCTCTCCCCGAACTCGATCCACCTCGTGCTGACGGCGGACAGCCTGCCGTTGGAGCCACTGGAACTGGCGTTCGCAACCTTGGAGGACGTTACCGGCTTCGGGCGCGGTCGTGTACAGTTCTCCGGAGATCCGGACCAACTGCACCTCGACGGCGCGGCGATTCTCGCGGACGCCGCAGCGACCGTGCCGTACCTGGGGGTGCGCTTCGAGGACGTGGAGGCATCGCTGCGCTTCGACGGAACACAGGCCCGGCTGGAGGCCGTTCGGCTCAGCTCGTCGGCGGGCGGCACAGCCTCGCTGCGGGGCTCCATCGATACGCGGGAGCCGACGAATCTCGGGTTCGACGTGACGATTCTTATGAACCGATTCCGGGCGATGGACCGGAGACTGGCGAGCGTTCTCCTCGACGGAGAGGGTCACCTGGGTGGGGCCTACCGCTCGCCCGAGCTTACAGGCGCTTTCCGAATCTCCGAGGGCCAGGTCCGGGCGGAGCGGCTCATGCGGAGGCGGCAGGCCGTGGATCTCACCGATCCGATGGTCGCGGCCTTGATCGACACGACTCTCGCGGTGGAGCAGCGCCTGTTGGAGAGAGCCCAGAACCCGTTCATGCAGAACCTGCGCATGGACGCCGACATCACCGTGGGGCCGAACTTCTGGCTTCGCTCGGAGGCGCTGGAAGTCGAGCTCGCAGGCACTCTGAACGTGCGGATGGATCGGGCCCAGGGGGACATGGTCGCGTTCGGGACGCTGAACCTGCCTCGCGGCAAGTACCGCTATGTGTCGGGTTCCGGAACCGACCTGTCGAGCCTGTACTCGCGGCAGCTGCAGATCGCTGCTGGCTCGATCACGTTCACCGGATCGCCGGGCATGGATCCGAACCTGGATATTCAGGCCGAGTACGAGACCCGGACAGACCAGGGGCCCGTGACGATCACGGTCGATATCGGGGGAACGGCCACCTCTCCGACGCTGGTCACGTCGAGCGACCCACCGCTACCAGCGGCCGACGAAGTGTGCTATCTGCTGTTCTCGACGGCCTGCCTGGGCGCCGGGGTGCAGGGTGGAGAGTTCGCCGCGTCGCTGGTACGCGAGGGACTCCTCGGCACGGTCAGCAACCAGTTTTCGCAGGTGCTCGTCAGCGGCGTCGGGATCGTGGACTACTTCGACCTCCGCTCCACGGGACAGGCGGGACCGATCGACTCGGGAGCGACGCAGAGCCTGCTGTACGGCACCGAGCTCGAGATTGGACGCTACCTTACCCCGGATCTGTTCGTGCGGGCGACCCAGCCGCTGGGCGGCCAGCTACCTGGCTTCGGCCTGGATTGGACTTTCGCCCCGTTGTGGCGCCTGGAGTTCGTGACCGAGGACCGGTTCAAGCGATACGCGTCGTACGGATACTCGTTCAGTTCCTACAGCCGGCGAACGTTCGGTCTGATGCTCTTCCGGGACTGGAACTTCTGAGTGTAGATTCCGGGCCTTGGCAGGGTTCTTCTGTGACCTGCTGGAGATCGTGATGAGCCATGTGAAGACATTCGGCACTGTGCTGCGGATGTACGGGGCTCGACCTCTGGACCGACGCGAGGAGCTTGTGCAACGTGGCGTCTAGTTACCCGATAGCGGATTCGGAGCGCTATCTCGTTCTCCTGAACCCCAATGCGGCAGGAGGGCAGACAGAAGTGCTGCGCCGCCGCATTGGCGGTGCGATGGCATCGCACCGCGTTCCGTTCGACATCATCGAGTCCACCAGCGTCGAGGACGGCCTGCGGCTCGTCCGCGCGGCCGTCGAGACCGGTTGCAAGGCGATCGTAGCCGCCGGCGGTGACGGCACGATTGCGCTGGCCCTCCGTGGCACGGCGGGCAGCGGAGTACCGGTGGCGCTACTGCCGTTCGGCACGGGCAACCAGCTGGCCCTGAACTTCGGCGTGCCCGTATCGCTGGAGGACAGCGTCCGGGTGGCCGTGGAGGGTGTCGAGGAGCGGATCGACTTGGGCCGCATCGGAGACGAGTACTTCGCGCTGATCGCCGGGGTGGGGCTCGACGCGGAGGTGATGGCGAGCGCCACGTCCGAGCTCAAGAGCCGACTCGGTGTACTGGCATATCTGGTGGGCGGCCTGAAGCATGTGATCACGCCCAGCCGTACCCGCTACCGGATCGTCGCGGACGACGAGGAGATCGAGATCGAGGCCTCGATGGTCCTCCTGGCCAATGCCGGGATCATCGGGGCCGGAGGATTGCCCGTCGAGCTCAAGCTGGCGCCACGGACCTCGTTCCAGGACGGCCTCCTCGACGTGGCCATCTTCTCGCCGCGTCACCTGCCCGACATGGCGGCGATGCTGACCCGGGTGGTATTTCAGAGGTACTCGGGAGACGATCGCATGATCTTCCTGCAGGCGCGCCGGATCCGCGTCGAGTCCGACCCGCCCGTGGCGGCGCAGATCGATGGGGAGCCGCGCGGAGAGACGCCGATCGAGGCCGAGATCGTGCCGCTGGCCGGACGCATCCTGGTTCCCCGCTGACTCTCTGATCCGGGCTGTCCCGGATCGTTCCACGAACCCTGAAGGCATATGCTGACCGTCCGTACACACACCAGTCTCGACCCGGATCTCCTGGCTGAGATCGCACGCGACCAGGGCACGCCGACATACGTTTACGACGGCAGGGTACTGGACGCGGGCGTACACCGGTGGGTCGATGCCGTCGGTGATCCGGCCCGTATCTGCTACGCCGTGAAGGCGAACTACAACCTGGGCGTTCTGTCGCGACTGGCATCTCACGGGATCGGTTTCGAGGCGTCCACGATCGGGGAGATGGCGCGCGCCCTGGCCGCCGGAGTATCCGAGTCCCGGGTCGTCCTGGGCGGAGTGCCGAAGTCGTCGGAAGCCGTGGAGGAGGGGATCCGTCGGGACCTCGATCTGGTAGTGCTGCAGGCATCGCACGAGGTCGAGGCGGCCGTGCGAGCCGGCGCATCCCGTGCAGGACCTCCCGCGAAGGTCGGACTGCGGGTGCGTCCGGGGATCCGGGCCGGCGCTCACCCTTCGCTGGAGACCGGTCGCGCGGATGCCAAGTTCGGGTTCGATCCTTCCGAGATCCGGGACGCGTGGATATCGCTCGCCGCCGCGGATGGCCTCCAGCCCACGACCCTGGCGTTCCACCTCGGATCGGGCCTCGACTCGCTGCGGCCGTACGAAGGGGCGATCGATGTCCTCCTGCATCTTGTCGAGGACTTGAAGTCGACCCGTGCTCCCGTCCGCGATCTGGACCTGGGTGGCGGTCTCGGAGTGGCGTACGACGAGGGGGAGACGGACCTGGAGCCCGCGGACCTGGTTCGCATCGTCGAGGATCGGCTCGCCGGAACGAACCTGACGGTGCGCTACGAGCCGGGCCGCTCGATCGCCGCGCACGCCGGCACGCTCGTCACGAGGGTCCTGTACCGTCGCGAGCGGGACGGGCACCCGGCGCTCATCTGCGACGGCGGATTCACGGACTTCGGTCGCTTCGCTCTGTACGGCGCCGAGCACGGGATCGAGCCCGTAGCCGGAGAGCTCGAGGGAACTGCCACGGTCGAGGTGCTCGGCCCGACGTGCGAGTCGGGCGACAAGCTCGGCACGGGACGCCGCCTCCATGGGGTGCGTCCGGGCGACCTGCTGGCGGTCCGCGACGTGGGGGCCTATGGCTTCGTGATGGCCTCCAACTACAACGCCCGCCCGCGTCCCGCGGAGATCCTCGTGGACGATTCGGGTTGGAGGGTGGTGCGTGTCCGCGAGGCCCTCGAAGACCTGTGGCGGGGGGAGATCGCCGGGTGAGCCGGGACGACGCTGGATACCTGGTCGTCCGCGGAGCCCGGGAGCACAACCTGAGGGACATCGATGTAGAGATCCCCCGGAACCGGATCACCGTCGTGACGGGCCTGTCGGGATCGGGAAAGTCTTCGCTGGCCTTCGACACGATCTACGCCGAGGGCCAGCGTCGGTACGTCGAATCCCTGTCCGCCTACGCGCGCCAGTTCCTCGGCGTGATGGAGAAACCGGACGTCGACCAGATCGACGGCCTGTCACCGGCGATCGCGATCGAGCAGCGCAAGGCGGCCCGGAATCCCCGCAGTACCGTCGGGACGGTCACAGAGATCTACGATTACCTCCGGCTCCTGTGGGCCCGCGTAGGAACCCCACATTGTCCCGACTGCGGGCGGCCGGTGCGCCGTCAGTCGGCCACCCAGATCGCGGCTCGCGTTATAGCGTGGCCCGACGGCACGAGGGTCGAGATCCTGGCTCCCTTGATCCGCGGACGGAAAGGCGAATTCCGCGACCTGTTCGATGAGGCGTTGCAGGAAGGGTTCGTGCGGGCCCGGGTAGACGGCGAGCTGGTCGACCTGTCCGATCCTCCGAAGCTCAACCGGCGCCTCAACCACGAGATTTCGGTCGTTGTAGACCGACTGGTGCTGCGTGAGGGGGAGCGGGCCCGGGTAGCCGAATCGATCGAGACAGCACTCCGCATGGCCGCGGGCACGGTGGAGGTTCTGGAGTACGGCGCCCGCGAGGACGACGGTGATCCGGCCGTGGAGAACCACCTGTTCAGCGAGCACTATGCGTGTCCAGTCTGCGGGATCAGCATACCGGATCTCGAGCCACGCCAGTTCTCATTCAATTCCCCGTATGGCGCCTGTCCGGCATGCGACGGACTTGGGGTCAGGCTCGAGCCGAACCAGGACCTGTCGATCGGCGATGCGAGAATCTCGATACTGGAGGGGGTGATCCTGCCGTGGGGAGTCCCCGCTGGTCGCTGGGCGAAGAAATTTCTTCCACCGCTCGCTGAGAAGCACGGATTCGACCTGAACCAGCCGTGGGGCCAGCTGACCGACGAGCAGCGGAGCTCTGTGCTGCACGGCGACCCGGAGCTCGAGTGGGAGGGAGCACTGGAGTCGATACGGCGGCAGTACCACGAGACCGACAGCGACACGGTGCGAAGGAACCTGCACGAGTACATGACGGCACGCTTGTGCTCGGAGTGCGTGGGAGGGCGCCTGCGGGCCGAGAGCCGCGCCGTGACGGTCGACGGAAACCGGCTCACGGACGTAGTCGACCTTTCCGTGGGCGAAGCGCTGGAACTGTTCGAGGCCCTCCGCGCCGGCAACGCACGCGTGCCGCTCGAGGAGGAGATCGCGGGCCCGATCCTCAAGGAGGTGTGCGAACGCCTCCATTTCATGGTCCAGGTCGGTCTGGGATATCTGACGCTCGGGAGATCGGCGGATTCCCTCGCGGGTGGTGAGGCGCAGCGGATCCGCCTCGCCACGCAGATTGGCAGCCGGCTCGTGGGAGTCCTCTATGTACTCGACGAGCCCAGCATCGGTCTTCATCCGCGTGACAACCGGCGGCTGTTGGACACGCTGGAGGAGCTCAGGGACCTCGGGAACACGGTGCTCGTGGTCGAGCACGACGAGGAGACGGTGCGCGCGGCGGACCACATCGTGGACATGGGCCCGGGAGCGGGCCGGCATGGCGGTGAGGTCCTGGTCTCGGGGACGCTGGAGGCTCTGCTCGCGACCAAGGATTCGCTCACCGCGGCCTATCTGAGGGGAGACCTGTCCATTCCCGTGCCGGCCGAGCGGCGGACGGGTCGCGAGGGAGAGGCCCTGGTGGTGCGAGGTGCCACCGAGCACAACCTGCGCGACCTGGACGTGACCTTCCCGCTCGGACGCTTCATCACTGTCACGGGCGTGTCGGGCTCCGGCAAGTCGACGCTCGTCGAAGACGTACTCTATCGGCGCATCGCTTGTGAGCTGTACCGCGCGCGCCTCGTTCCCGGCGCGCACGAGTCCATCGAGGGCATCGAGCTGCTGGACAAGGTCATCGATGTCGACCAGAGCCCGATCGGACGTACGCCGCGTTCCAACCCGGCGACCTACACGGGGGTGTTCACGCCGATCCGGCAACTCTATTCGCAGCTTCCCGAGGCACGAATCCGGGGCTACGGCCCCGGTCGATTCAGCTTCAACGTCAAAGGCGGGCGCTGCGAAGCATGCCGCGGCGATGGCCTCGTGAAGATCGAGATGCACTTCCTGCCCGACGTGTACGTGCCGTGTGACGTGTGCCGCGCGAGACGCTACAACCGTGAGACGCTCGAGGTGCTCTACAAGGGCAAGAGCATCGCCGACGTGCTCGACATGACGGTGGACGAGGCGCTCGAGTTCTTCGAGCCGATCCCCAGGGTGAAGCGGCATCTCGCCACGCTGTCGGAGGTGGGCCTCGGCTACATCCATCTCGGCCAGGCAGCGACGACTCTTTCCGGCGGCGAGGCGCAGCGTGTCAAGCTCGCCTCAGAGCTCTCGAAGCGCGGCACCGGCCGGACGCTGTACATTCTGGACGAGCCTACGACGGGCCTCCACTTCGAGGACGTTCGCATTCTGCTGGAAGTCCTGCACCGGCTGGTGGACCTCGGCAACACGGTCCTCGTGATCGAGCACCACCTGCACGTGATCAAGACCGCCGACTGGGTCATCGACCTGGGTCCGGAAGGCGGCTCCGGAGGCGGGTTGGTAGTGGCGGCAGGTACGCCGGAAGATGTTGCCCGCACCGAGGGAAGTCACACCGGCCGGTACCTGCGGGATATGCTCTAGCAGGGTTCTTCAGCGGCTCCGTTAGAGGCTGTTGAATCCAGCGGTCGACGTCACGGATCGATCCGGTAATGCCGGTCTCGTTGATCGCACCCTCTTTCCGCGTTAACGTAAACGACTCTGAACGTGGCAGACTGCGGAATGAAACCGGCGACCCCCGAATTCCGTACGAGCGAATACTGAACGGTCACAGGAAGCGCGGACAACTACAGCTCGTGAACGTCTTCGTGTTGATCATTCTGCTGTTCTTTGTGGTCGTGCCCATCGGGCAGGCGGTCGCGAAGGCGATTGATACGAGGGCGAGCCGTCCGCCGCTACCGAGGGAACCGGAACAGACGGGCCGGCTCGAAGAGCTCGAGCGGCAGGTCCTGTATCTGTCGGAGCAGGTCGAGGGGATGGTCGAACACCAGGAGTTCCTGACGCATCTGCTGGAAAGTCGACCCTCGAGCGTACCGTCCGCCCACAGCGAGGAAGAGGGACAATGATCAGCCGCGAAGACCTGGAGAGCTTTCTCATCCGAACGGAGATGGATCACCGGGAGATCAGCGAAGCGATGTGGCTCGTGGACCCGGTGAGAGACGCCGAAGAGGACCACCCGGCGGTGGTGGTGAGCCTGTCACCGCCCCTCGTGATTTTCCGGGCCGCTATCGGCATGGTGCCGGAAAGCGACCAGGCCCGTCTCACCCTGTTCAAGGATCTCCTCGAGCTCAACGCGTCGGACATGGTCCACGGCGCGTACGGCCTCGAGGGGGATGAGATCATCCTGACCGATGCCCTGGAGATTGGGGATCTGGACTATTCGGAGTTTCTGGCGTCCCTGGAGAGCCTCTCTCTGGCGGTGACGTCCCACGCTAAGCAACTCGCATTGGACTGACGGAGCCATGGGTATCTTCGATAGACTCTCTCGCCTGATTCGTTCGAACATAAACGACCTGATCGCCCGGGCCGAGGACCCGGAGAAGATGCTGGTTCAGGTCATCGAGGACATGCGCAAGCAGTTGGCGCAGGCGAAGCAGGAAGTGGCCGTGGCCATCGCCGACGAGCGGAAACTGCGCGCGCAAATGGAGGAAGAGCGCAAGCAGGCGCAGGAGTGGGAACGCCGTGCCCGCCTGGCGATCCGCGAGGGCCGTGACGACCTGGCGAAGCAGGCCCTGATGCGGGGCCAGGAGCATGCCAACAACGCGGCCGAGATGGAAGAGCAGTGGGAGAAGCACCGCCAGGAGACGGATCGACTCAAGGACTCGCTTCGTCAGCTCAATTCCAAGATCGAGGAGGCGAAGCGCAAGAAGAATCTCCTGCTGGCGAAGCAGAAACGGGCCCAGGCACAGAAGCGCATCCACGAGACCATGGCCGGGATGCAGAGCAAGAGCGCGTTCCGGGCCTTCGATCAGATGGTGGACAAGATCGAGGAGAGCGAGCGGCAGGCACTGGCTGCGGCCGAGGTCACCGAGGATCTGGAAGGCGACGACCTCACGCGCGAGTTCGCGCAGCTCGAGTCAGGCGGTGCAGACGTAAACGTAGACGAGAAACTCCTGGCCCTGAAGCGGGACATGGGGCTGCTCGGACCGGCATCCGCCGCCGAGGAGCCGAAGGCGTTGGGGTCGGGCGAGGTTCCGGTCACGGACGCCGAGATCCTCGAGGAAGAGGACGACGAATCGACCGCTGCCGACGTCGCGGCGGACGACACGGGGGCGTCAAGAGGGTAGGATCAGCGGCCGGACCCGCGGTCAGCCGCCTGCGTAGCTGCAGCCGGTCGTACACGTTTCGTGGATCTCGATTCGGCTGAGCATCGGAAGGCGCGGCTCGAGACGCTGCCAGATCCACCGGGCCAGTACCTCGGCCGTCGGATTCTCCAGCCCTTCGATATCATTCAGGTAGTAGTGATCCAGCCGATCGAGGATGGGTTCGAACGCCGCCTTGATGTCGCCGAAATCCATGACCCACCCGACGCGGTCGTCCGGCTCGCCGCTCACGTAAATCCGCACCCTGTAGGTGTGGCCGTGGAGTCTTCGGCACTTGTGCCCTTCAGGCACGTTCGGCAGCACGTGCGCCGCGTCGAACGTGAATTCCTTCCAGATCTCCATACAGCCTCGTTCAATCGATTCCGAGGTACTTGTGCGTCTGAAGGCTCAGCCGCCACTGAGGGTGCTCGAGACAGTACCTCACCGCGAGCCTGGTGTTCACTTCCCGGTTCGGGCCGTCCATCGGCTGCAGGAAGAAGTATTCGAATCCCAGGGTCGCGAATTGCTCGGGACGGGCATCATCCTGCGGATACACCAGCTTCAGCTCTTGTCCGCGAGTGAGTTTGAGGGGTGCGCCGGCCTTCGGGCTGACGCAGATCCAGTCGAGGCCGGGCGGTGGCTCCAGCGTTCCGTTGGTCTCCACGGCCACCTCGAACCCCGATTCGTGCAATGCGTCCACGGCTTCCTTGTCCAGCTGCAGCAGGGGCTCACCTCCAGTGCAAACGACGAGGGGCCTGTCGCGAGCCCGGTCACGCCGGTTCCCGCCGGGCCAGGCTGCGGCGACGGCCCGTGCAAGCTCGGCGGCCGAATCGAACCTTCCGCCGCCGGGGCCGTCCGTCCCGACGAAATCAGTGTCGCAGAAGGGGCAGATCGCCCTGTCGCGGTCCTTCTCATGACCGGACCACAGGTTGCAGCCGGCGAACCGGCAAAACACCGCCGGTCGGCCCGTGTTCGCCCCCTCGCCTTGCAGGGTGAAGTAGATTTCCTTGACGGAGTATGCCATATCGTTCCCGGGCTCCGTGCCTTGCCGTAATCACGTCTCGCCCCGTTCGCGACCTCGTTGCCTCTAAGAGCAGGTTGAATTCTAGCCGGTCAGTCGCGCATGTGCTCGATTGGCTCGCCTTGCGCGGACTCAGCGCGGCAGCTCGCCCCTCACCAGCGTCCGGAATTCGTCCACGAGCTTCGCGTTTGCCCCCAGGAACGCTCCCGGGGCCAGCCCCTCGGGCATGCTCCCGCTGAGCCCGGCAGCCGCGCCCCCGCTCTGGACACCGGGCACTACCAGTTCCTCGAACACGCCGCCCGCCTCCCGGATGACCAGGGCGCCGGC
>PVMK01164038.1_pt1 | contig 13675 bp, 10 predicted proteins | sample 1853481 | NCBI WGS metagenome assembly PVMK01 (sample SAMN08533507, study PRJNA380276) | Marine sediment metagenome, whole genome shotgun sequencing project. | reverse complement strand
TTCCCTGTTTGAACTGCTGCCGAATATTTTATCTCTTCTGGTCTTTGCTCTGATCATGCTGCCTGTCAGTCTGTTTGCCTTCCGCTATTCGGTCATACGAGCTAAAAGGGATGGTAGCTTGACGCAGTATTAATTTTCCGTTTATGTTGGTTAGTCCTGTCACGCTGAAGGCCGCGAGTTCGAGTAATAGAAGGGCATTTATTTATTTCTGAAAAGCAAAAACCGATTGGTGATTTTTGTATCATCAATCGGTTTTTATTGTTGTATGTTTACGTTATTACCACTCTGAGATATATGGATAGATTTTGCATGTATCCTCACCACACTGTGTCATAATTAATTTTTCTCAACATATACAGAGTGATGTGTGGGTGACGGTTAATATTATTTTAAAGTTTTATCTATCTTCTTTTCAAATAAATAAATATATAATATTATTTATTGATTCAGCAAACAATTAAAGTTATTACCTTTAATTGTTTGTTATTTGCGCATCTTCGATTATTACGTCGTATTTATAGCCAGCTCCAAAGTCCTTATTTAACACAAGAGTGCCTTCTACAAGGATAATATCACCTAATTCCACGATGCTTTTTGTGGTTACGGTGAGATCATCGGTTCCTTTAGAACCAGTTCCATCCTGAATATGAATCCAGTTTTTACCCATTATTTCGGGGCTAAATTTTGCGACTTTTCCTCTGACTTTTACCTTTTTGTTTCCAAGAGATGTTTTCTCTGCAAAAATTTCAGCAATTGTTTTGCCTGATTCCGCCTTTTTAATGTTGCTTAGATCGGTTTCAACCAGCGGAACAGTACCTGCCTGCTGTTCTTTTGAAACAGGTTCCGTTACTTTTGTGGAAGGCGCCATTGAATCTTCTGTGCCGGATTTAATATACGGGACAAACCAGACCACATCAAAAGTTCTGTTTAGAGTTTTGCTCTGATAGTTATTCATGGGTGCACCAGCAGGAACAGTTACTGTTTCACCTTCTTCAATTTTAAATTCGGGAGCAGCGGCCCATATTTTTTCTGTTCCGGTATCAACCTGGACGTAGGTATAACCTGCAGTCGAAATGGTCTCTATGACCTTGCCAACAAAACCTGCAGGTACAGGCTGTGTGCTTTTGGTTTCTTTAGCTACAGGTGGTGTGTCTGTGGTTTGTTCAGCTACAGGTGGAGCTAAAGCCTCTTTCTGTGCTGATTGATTGTTGCTGTTGCTACAGGAGGCCAGGAGCAGTAAGCTGCAAAAAAGGATTGCTGAATAATTAATATAGGGTTTCATTTCTTTTCCTTTGTTTATTATGAATATTAGTTATGCGTTTTGTTCGTAAAATTATAAATGTATTATGACTGTAAATCAATATAAATTTTATTGACTGTATGTAAGTTTATTTTTAGAGGTCAGTGATTGGAAAAATTATGCATAATTTGTTTTAATCTGGTTAAGTTTAAGTAATAGTATATAATTTAAACTGCTGTTAATATATAGTTGATATTTTATCGAATAATTGATTTTATGTTTGCAGTGGAAGATTTATCGGGTACCTTTATATCTTGGGAGTATGATAATTGCATAGTTTTAGAAACTGGTAAATAACTGAAAGCTTATGGGAAAGGATGAAAGCATGAAAAAGCGTTTTATTCTGAGGGTGATCATGACTGTTTTTATGCTCAGTATCTGGAGCTGCAAAGAGACTCCGTCTGAACCGGTGACTCAGGAAGGGGCAAAACCTGAGAGCCATGAAGACTTCGTCAAGCTCGGGAATACCAACATGGATAGCGGCAGATACGATGATGCCATTAAATACTATACAAAAGCGCTTGATATCCAGCCTGAAAACGTGAATGTCCGCACAGACATGGGTACTTGCTACAGGAGAATCGACAAGCCAGATCGTGCGGTAGAGGAATACAAAAAAAGTCTGACCTTTCAGCCTGACCATACAAATACTCTGGCAAACTTGGGAATTGTTCTGGCATATGATATCAATGATATTGACGGTGCTGTGAAAACGTGGGAGAAATATCTGCAGGCAGCTTCTCCCGGAAGGAGAACTGACATGATATCCTCAAAATTACAGGAATTAAAGTCAGCGCAGGCGGAAAATAAAATACCATAAAATATTTAAAAATTTAAGTTTTCCAGCCTTTTTTCGATATATTAAATATATTAGATACGGTATCCCGACATTTTTTGCGAAGGTTTTAGAGTGTTTAAAAAATGTAAGGGACAGATTTCTTTTGCTAAAATAAAAAAATTGTCTTTAGGGGGGGTATTTTTTAAAAATTATATAAGCATCAAACTTGTTAAAAATATCAAGATAGTTGATATTTTATTTTCTTTTTAGTTGACATATTTCTTTTTTAATGATATCTTTTAGTGAATAAAAAGATGAAAACAACAAATATCACTAAAAAGAACATGTAGCACTGAATAGAAAAGGGGCAAAAAATGAAAAAAAGTTTATTTATTTTAATTGCGCTGTATGCAGTACTTCTTACCGCAGGACAGGCTGCAGCGGTGATTACTGGATCTTTGCATGATTTAAGACCGGATCTCACGAATGGCCTTAATGAGATATGTATTCCCTGCCATACTCCACATAATGCTGATGTATCGAATCCGGATTTACCTTTGTGGAATCGAGATCAGCCAGGGGACAGTATTTTCCCAGGAACTGGCTGGGCATCTGATGTGTGTCTTTCCTGTCACGACGGTACAATTGCGGTAGACAAATTTGGTGAATTTCCCGGGACAACCCTTATGACTGGTGAAAATGTTGTTAATGAAGTTGATGGTACTCATCCTATCGGTGATCAAGCTATTTATGCGAATAGTGAAAGTCCTATGGAACCGGGAATTACAGATAGTTCAAATCCTGTAAAGATTTTTGACGGTCAGGTCGAGTGTTCATCCTGTCATAATGTGCATGATAATGCCTATGGAAATTTTCTTGCTATGAGTAACGATGGAAGCGCCCTGTGTCTTGCGTGCCATGCTCTGTAAGACTATTTACTGTTAATCATTTAAAGCCCCCAGCCGAAACAGTAGCTGGGGGTTTTTTACAATATTTTAGCAAAGGGCTAAAGAGTGCAGATCTATGGCTTAAGCGCGATGGTTCATTCGGATCGATTGGCCGCAACGATGTTTCATCCGGAATAAACAAAAACTTTATACAGTCAAGGACTCACACTGTCTCAGCTTTTCCAACTTTATCTGCCATTGCGGTTTTTAAGTGCTATAGAAAAAAGAAAATGTTCCTAATTTTATATCCGGTTCGGAAAAGTATCATCGAAATGGACATGGATGTTTGTGTTATGATATATTCTTTTATTCTATAACCTGTATGCCATATTTATTTTAATGCATGGTTTATAGTCGAGGAGTTGTCTTTGTTATTGCAGGTTCAGAAGGAAGGTTAAATATTTTGTTTGATATAAAACTGGAGAGGAAGATATGCACAAGTCTTACTTAAAAAGACATCGAAGTTGTCTGCTGGTGCTTGCGGCAGTAATGCTGGTCTGTACATGCTGGGGCTGTTCAATCACAAAGGCATCGAAGAAGCAGGAACCCAAATCTTTGGGTTCAGAATATGTTTTTTTCCCGCCTCTGCCAGAGGAGCCCCGCATTCAGTTTTTGGCGGGCTTTAGTGATTACAAAGATTTTGCCCGGCCTGAAACCTGGTCGTTTAAGGAATTTGTCCTTGGCAAAGAGGATTTGGGAGTGCGCAGGGTGGAAAAGCCTTACGGGCTTGCCATCAGGGACGGGATTATCTATGTGTGCGATACTCGAAAAAATGTAATAAATGTCCTTGATATTGCCAATGGCATTTATCGGGAGATCAAGTCAGAAAAGAACCTTAAAATAAGAAAACCTATAAATATTGTGGTTACGGAAGACGGCAGTAAGTATATTGCGGATGCGGTGCTCGGTGAAGTTATCGTGCTGGACCGTGATGACAACCTGGTTGCCACACTCAAGAGCGATGAGATTCAAAAGCCTACGGGCATTGCTGTGTACAAGGATAAAGTCTTTGTGGTGTGTATTAAAAATTACCTGGTCGCAGTCTTTGAGAAGGGGACCTGGAAGCAGCTGTATACCTTCGGAAAAAGAGGCAGAAAGCCTGGAGAGTTTATTATGCCCACAAATATCACTGCTGACGGGGAGGGAAATATTTATGTTTCGGAAACCGGCGGATACCGGATTCAGAAACTGACCGCAGCTGGAAAACCTTTGAAGACCTTTGGACAGGGCCTTGGTGATTCTCCCGGTCAGTTCGCCCGGCTGCGGGGGGTGGCTGTTGACCGTGAGGGAAGGATATACAGTGTTGATGCCATGAACAATGTGGTGCAGCTCTTTAACCAGGATAATCAACTACTGCTCTTTTTTGGAGAGTCGGGCGAAACACCCGGCAGCCTTAAGGTGCCCGCTCAGGTCGTGGTAGATTATGATAATGTCGCTCTTTTTGAAAAATATGCTGCACCCGGTTTTAAGGTTGAGTACCTTGTAATTGTTACCAGTCAGGTCGGTCCACGGATGGTCAATGTATTCGGGTTCGGCCGGAGAAAAGGCGGGGCTGAAAGCGATACAGACGGGCAATTGAACTGAAAGCGGATATCATCAGTTTTATGTGCCGCATGCTGTTATTCGTGTGTTATTGTTTCTTTCGGTGTTTAAAATTCTCGCCTTCAGGCGAAGAATGATTACATGTCTTATTCGAGTCATTATAGAGGGTGTTCTTACCCTCAAGAGGATTTCTTGATGTTTTTGTTTTCTTTTAGCCTACTTTAGTGGGGTACTGAATCCACCGGCTTGTAGCCGGTGGTAGTACAATTCTGTAAATATAATAAGGAGTATTTTTAAAACGTGTTCACTGTCAAGCGGTTTGCAGCCGTCCTGATTATCCTTGCAATGATGCTGACAGCATGTGTCTCATGCGACCGGTATGCGCGCTATCAGGCACTCAGTATTGTTTTTGACGGTGTTCCGAATCCTGATTTATCCACGGTTCTAGATAATATGACAGCAGAAGTTATCTCTCAAAAAAAAGTTTTCTCTGTGTCTTATGAGCACCCGTCAGGTCTTGGTGAAGACAGGTGTACGCTTTGCCACGGAGGCATTAGCAATATGGTAATGCCTCCAGCTGATATTTGTCTTATCTGTCATTCTGAGGTAAATAAAGCCAGTGTTTTTATCCATGGACCGGCAGCTATAGACTGCCTTGCCTGTCATGATGTACATAAAAGCGTTCAAAAGACTCTTGTGAAGAAGGGTGATCCTGCCCTCTGTTTTGACTGTCATTATATACAAAACCGGGAGAGAATGTACGATTCCGATGGTCACCGGACCTTGCAGGAAGGGCAATTAGTCTGTCTTCCCTGCCATGACCCCCACGGCGGAAAGGACAGGTTTTTTATAAAAGCTGATGCGCCTCTTACGGCAGCCGCAATCGGAAATGATATTGGTCTAAAGGCGCAGTAAAGTCGACAAATGACCGGCTGCTGAATACACAGTAATTCTGAAGTTTGTAAGTTGGGCAGTTTCTTCTCTGAAAAACAGCCAGTTAATCATCACATGAAAATGATATGCACAGGGCGCTTTTAAGATCGGCATTAAAAATATTTATATCCATCATAGTCTTGACAGCAAGTTTATGTTTTTTGTCTGCCGGGAGATGCTATGCACAGGGCCGGTCTGTAGAGGCTTTTGACCCGTCATATCAGACGAGGCCTTTTATGCTGCGGGAACTTAACGGTGCTCTTGATTTCGGAGTTTCTCTAAGAGATGATAAGGAGAGTTATAAGACAGCCCAAAACAGTGTCACGGCAGGTGGCCGGGATTTGAAGGAAACACGCTTTGAAGAGAAGCTGAATCTCTATGGCAGGGCATCCGTATATCATCCTAATTTTCTTGATATTGATTTTGACACGACTCTGGGCATATCCCAGACGCGCTACAGCGGAGACTTCAGCAAGACAGACCAGAACTCTATTGATGAATACGATATCAGTGCCTATCTGCTGAAAGAAAAACCGCTGAATGCCAGGTTTTTTACTACCCGGCAGAATTATGAGGTTGACCGTGAGTTTCTGGAAGCAATGGATATTCAGCTAGAAACTTATGGGAGTGAGGTTCGTTATCTGGGTGACGGGTACAACCTGAATCTTTTAGTTCGGAGTCTTGATACGGAAGAGGATGCGTTTGATTATCATCGAAAACGGACAGAAGATACTGCTGAGTTAAGATTTGAAACTTTTGGGGACAGACTTATTGAAAGCGATTTCCGGTATATCCGCAGGATGACAAATGATGACTACATTACTTCTACGGACCTGGATTATGATGACCTGATCCTTATCAATACTTTGGACTATGGGAATATCAGCGGCAGATCTAATGTTTCATATTACCGTATATCAGGAGATTATGAGAGTGATACTTTCATGATTATTGAAAATTTTGATGTAACTCACTCTGATACTCTGCAGACATTTTATAATTATAACTTTAATCTGTATGACTCCGGCAGGGGTGATTTTACTTCTAAAATACATTACTACGAATTGGGCCTGCGTCACCAGCTTTATGAAAGCCTCCGCACAACGCTTTCCGCTGAACTGAGCCATACTGATGATGATAACTACAAGGAACGTTATTATGCACCGCACCTTTCCCTTGCATATACAAAGGATGTCCCGTTGGGAAGATTTTCAGCGGTTTATGATACTTTCTGGCGAAAAACAGAGTCTGAGTCCGAAGGTATCAGGCATGTTTCTGAGCCTTATGTTTTGCAAGACTTAACGTGGGTGCCCCTGAGAAATACAAATGTTATAGAAGGATCTGTGAAGGTAAGGGATGCAGGTGGTTTGCCTCTGGAGTTGAATGTTGATTACGAGCTGAGACAGAGCGGCAGTCTTACGGAAATACGCCGTGACCTGAGTCTTCCTAATCCTACCGCGGTACGGGTTGATTATGACTATCTCGGATCTCCAGACCTTGATTATGATACTGTGGGTCAAATGATAGACCTTCGGTACGACTTGACAGCGTTTGTTTCTCTATTTTACAATAACACCACTATTGAGCAGAAAAATATCAAGGAGGATACCTCGGATTTTATGGCGGGCTCGCTTAATGATACAAAAAGACGCTCATTCGGATCGGAAATGCGCTGGAGGTGGTTTGATTTCTCGACTGAGTGGGAGAAGGATTCATCTGACATTAATCCCTATAAAGCAAGGCGGGTCAATAGTAATTTCAGCATCAGCCCGACGCGGGCTACACTTCTGACCCTAAGCGCTGACCGCTCAACAATAGATTATGAGGATGAACGCGGAACTGAAAAGTTTACCAGCGCACGTGTATCGTTTCATACGGCAGTGTCTCGGGACATGAATGCAGATGTTCGGATAGAGTATTTTAAAGATGACGGCTACGATTCTGACGAGAAATTGTGGAAGTACAGTTTTGACCTGAACTACAGATTCAGACTTCTTGAGTTTGAGTTTAAGGGGAGCTATGTAGACCGGCAGGAAACTTTTCAGGACCGGGAATTCCTGCGCATGGAATTCAGGATCATCCGATACTTTTCAATTCTTTAGGGAGTGTTTTTAATCGGCTGTTGTTTGCATTTGGAAGCAGGTCAAACAGGAAGGTTTTTAGATCTATGAAAACAGAGATAGAGGATAAAACTTTACAAAAAATAAGGGCTTTGATTCGTCACATCACTAATGCCCCTGTCCCTGTCCTTTTACTGGGGGTGCTTTTTTTCGCGTTCTCCGGCTGTCAGATGGGTGCGCAGGTTCAGGACGGTGTGGTACAGGATATGCCAACGCTTGTGTGGCCGTCACCCCCTGAACCGCCTCGCATTGAATATCTGTACGATATTAGCAGGCCGGATGATGTTGGCTGGTCGCCGTCTTTTTTTGAAAAAACAGTTGCTTTCTTTGCCGGACATCACAAAAATCGTATGATGGTCCGGCCTTACGGAATCGTAATCGGTCCTGATGAGGTTCTGTGTGTGGCAGACCCCGGTGCGAGAATAGTACACAAGTTCTATCTTAAGGAGAAGGCGTATAAGAAGATAACCGAATTCAGCAAGCAGGAACTTGTCTCGCCGATCGGTGTGGCCCTTGATACCCGGGGAAGTCTCTATGTTTCAGATTCTGCTCTGCGTCGGATATTTGTTTATGATCGGAAGGGAAAATCAGTACGGGAAATCGGCAGTGATGCGCTCCTCCAGCGGCCCACGGGTATTGCTGTTGATTCGTCCTCCGGGCGCCTGTATGTGGTTGATACCCTGGCTCATGCAATTAAGGTGTTTAGCCTTGACGGGAGTTTTCTTTTCAGTATGGGTAGCCGGGGGGATGGTGAGGGAGCCTTTAACTATCCTACAGCGCTTACTTTGGATAAAGATGGGAATATTTATATTAATGATTCGCTGAACTTCAGGATACAGATTTTTAAACCTGATGGTACGTTTTCCGGTCTGTTCGGGAAACACGGTGACGGAACCGGTGAATTTTCAAAACCCAAGGGGGTTGCTCTTGACAGTGAAGGGCACATCTATGTTACTGATGCTATTTTTGACAGGGTGCAGGTATTTAATACTGCGGGAGATCTTCTCCTGACCTTTGGTGAGGCAGGTCAGGCTCACGGACAATTTTGGATACCGACTGCTCTTTATATTGATAGTACGGACCGAATTTTTATTGCAGATTCATATAATAAGCGGGTACAGGCTTTTAGATTTTTAAATGGGGAAGAACGATGAAAAGAGTCGGTTGCGGTGCAGTCATGTTGTTGATCATTGTGTTTTTTAACGGGAGCGCTTTCGGGCAGCGCAGTAAAAACGTTGCTCAGACTATTCATAATCTTTCCGTTTCAGGACCCGGAGTTATAAAAACTTCCGGTGAACAGGAAATATGTGTATTCTGCCATACGCCTCATATGACAGGACAGGCTCAGGTTCAAGACTGGTCACGGCGTGGAAGGGTAAATTATATCACCTATAAGAGCTCAACTCTGAAGGCTTCGGTGGGACAGCCCAATGGTACTTCACGGCTCTGTCTTGCCTGCCATGACGGGACAGTTGCTCTGAGTATGGCCAGCGGTAAAAGTCTGTCACGCTCCTTTTCGGGATTAAGTCGGAAAATGCCGGTGGGCAGGGCTAACCTGGGATATGACCTTTCGGATGATCATCCGGTATCATTTGTTTACGATGGTATGCTTGCCGCGCGTAATGGACAGCTTGAGCATCCGGCTTCACTGGTGGGCCCGGTTGCGCTTGATGAGGCAGGCCGTCTTCAGTGCACAAGCTGTCATTCACCCCATAATAATCAGTTTGGAGATTTTCTGACAAAAGATAATGCTTTTTCAGGCCTCTGTATTACTTGTCACCGCATAGAGGACTGGCAGCTGACTGCTCATCGTCACTCTTCCTCAGCCTGGAACGGCATCTTTCCAGATCCCTGGCCCAATACCCCCTATGCTACCGTTGCCGCCAATGCCTGTCAGAACTGTCACCAGGCACATGCTGCGGGGGGAAGGGAATGGCTTTTACGTGATGCACTTGAAGAAGAAACCTGTTTTGACTGTCATAACGGAAATGTTGCCCGTAAAAATATAGAACGGGAATTTGAAAAACCTTCAAGACATCCAATAATGAATACTGCGAACGTCCATACTCCAGATGAGGACCCGCTCTGGGCAAGCCGGCATGTGGAGTGCTCTGATTGTCATAATCCTCACGCTGCAAAGGCAGCACCGGCAAGGGCACCTGCAGCGCCGGGTAGTCTGGCGGCAGTCTCCGGCGTTTCTTCATCGGGTACGCCCATTAAACACGTGAGCTTTGAGTATGAGCTGTGCTACCGGTGTCATGCTGACAATCCCGGCAGGGAGTCGCCCGTGGTGACACGTTATGTGTTTGAAAAGAACCTCAGGCTGAAGTTCAAGACGTCAAACGCATCATTTCATCCGGTTGAAAATATCGGCAGAAACAGGGCGGTGCCGAGTCTTCTGCTTCCGATGACGCCATCGAGCCGTATCTACTGTACTGACTGTCATAACAGTGACTCCCGTTCAAGTGCCGGCGGTTCTGCACCAAACGGGCCGCACGGATCTCTATGGCGTCCTATTTTAGAACGTCAGCTGGTAACCGCTGACTTGACTTCTGAAAGTACCAGTGCATATGCTCTGTGTTATAAGTGTCATGACCGCAATTCAATTCTTGCGGATCAAAGTTTTCCTGAACACAGCAGGCATATTGTGAGCGAGAAGACGCCGTGTACAGCCTGCCACGACCCCCACGGGGTCAAGGATACAGCTCATCTGATCAATTTTGACGCGACAATTGTTTATCCAAATCAAAACGGCCAGCTGGGGTTTGAAGATAACGGCATTTTTGCCGGTACATGTTCGCTTAAATGCCATAATAAGAACCATGACCGGCAGTCATATCCATAATGAAAAAGAGGTAATATCTCTTTTAGGAAAATATATACAATTGCCTGAATATGTTGTACAACAGAATTTTTTAAAAAAGCTGCAGGTGTGCACTTGAGTAATGCGCAGTGGGCATGTCTGCCGCAGTGCTAAAATGCTGTCACTTGACCAGTGTTACAGCACAGGAGATGGTGGTTCCTTTGAAACGAAGAATATTTTTTGTGCAAATGTTTATACTGCTGTTTTTTATATCACTTTGTTCTGCGGGCACAGCCATCGCCTTTCAGAAAAAGGGCGGAAGCTTAAAAGATCCGGTGCAGATGGTCCTGGTGCGGGGAGGCCAGTATGTGATGGGTGCAGAAAAAGGTTTTCCGGATGAGCAGCCGAAGCATGAGGTGCAATTAGAGGCTTTTTATATTGATATCCATGAAGTAACGGTCGGTCAGTATCAGAAATATCTTAAAGAAACCGGCATGCCAGAGCCCGATTTCTGGTTTCCCGGTATTGGACGTCTGGATGAGCCGGTTGCAGGTATTTGCTGGGATGAAGCAGCTGCTTATGCGGCATGGGCGGGAAAACGGCTTCCTACCGAGGCTGAGTGGGAATATGCTGCTCGAGGCGGGGCTGTCGGGTTGAAATTTCCGTGGGGAAATGAACCTGATCTCGATTATGCAAATCTGGATTCATTTGGTATTTTATCTGTTGCGAGTCTTAAACCAAACGGATACGGGCTCTATGATATGATCGGTAATCTGTGGGAATGGTGTTCGGACTGGTATGATAAAGATTATTACAAAAATGGGCCGAAAATTAATCCCCAGGGGCCTTCCGAGGGAACGCATAAGGTTTTACGCGGATGGGCATGGAATAACAGAAAGAGACTTGCAAAAATAACAAGGCGGCATAAGCTGTTTCCCGGCGACAAGAGCTATTTTGTTGGTTTCAGATGTGTTGAATCAGCGGGACAGAAGTAATAGAATAAAAATTGGAGAATAAACTATGTATAACAAAGGGTGTATGAGGGGGCAGCGGACGTTCAGGGGTGTCCTGTCTGTTGTTTTATTTATTATTGTTATGGTGTGCATTCTGCCGGTCGGTGCTGGGGCTGTTGATGAAGAAAACTGTCTTTTCTGTCATAAGTACCGTGGACTCAGTTATATTAATAAGGAGGAAGATTTCAGGCTTCTGTATGTGACTGAAGACTTCTATCTGAATAGCCCTCACGGCAGCCTGAAATGTTCTGACTGTCATGAAGGGATCGGTGAATTCCCCCACGTGGAAACACCGAAGGTCGATTGTCTAAAAGTATGTCATATGGATGACCCCTCATCGGGTTTGCCTTTCTCCCATCAGAAAGTTGGTGAATATCTGGACCAGAGCGTACACGGCCGTTTTGACGAGGAGGGAAAGCCGAAAGAATTTCAGGAAGATTATCCCGACTGTAAAACCTGCCACATGGACCCGCTTTACCGGCCGCTTTCATTTTTGAAAGATACAATGCCCGGCCTTGAAGAAAAGACAATCGCACGCTGTTCAATCTGTCATGAGGGAAAAGCATTTATGGCGAAGTTTTTTAATCATTTCACTTCCAGAATGCAAAAGCTCCGCAAGCCCATGGAGGTTGTTGAACTGTGCGGTTCATGCCATGGTAACGCGGATATGATGGAACGGCACGGTTTGCCGAATCTGCTTAAGTCATACATGGAAACATTTCACGGCAAAGCGCTGTCTTTTGGTGATGAGAAGTCTGCCGATTGTACGGACTGTCATGTGTCGTCAGGGGAGTCGATCCATTCTATCCACTCAATGCACGATCCAAAATCAGCCTCCCATAAAGACAATATCTATAAAACCTGTTCCAATATAGACTGTCATCCTAAAGCAGAAATGAGCCTTTCGGGATATAAGGCGCACGTGGTGCTTACGATGAAAAGAAACCCGGTCGAGTTTATCGTATGCAGTTTTTTCGTGATACTGACGATCGGAAGTTTTATTCCATTAATGATTTTCACGGTTCTTGATATGTTAAGAAATGTTTTTCCCAACTATGTCCTTTTTAGAAAGAGGTCAAAAAAATAAAATGAATCATACCAAAATAATTGAAAAAGACGGTGAGCTCTATTTTGAGCGCCTTACACTGAATGAGCGAATACAGCATTTTGTTATGTTCGCTTCTTTTACCATGCTGGCGATTACAGGACTGCCATTGAAATTTCATCATTCTCACATTGGAGAGGTTGTGTATTCCCTTGTCGGCGGCATTACCTATGCTCCGCTTATTCACCGTATCAGTGCTGTGGTCATCACAATTGTTTTTGTTTATCACGCTTTTTATGTGGTTTTTCGTGCCTGGAAAAACTATATTTTGCCCCTCAAGCGTGAGGGGAAACTGACGCTGATAAGTGCTTTAATGGCGTTGGCAGGGTTGCCCATGGTTCCAAACCTGACAGATCTGAAAGAGCTTATTGCGACGATGAAATATTTCTTCTTTCTCACTAATGAGCGGCCATCGCTGGTGTCTCATGGTCTTAAGGAAAAATTCGGTTATCTGGCGGTTTTCTGGGGAATGCCTGTTATCGGGATGTCCGGTTATTTTTTGTGGGGTGAGTCGTATTTTACCCAGTATTTCTCCGGGAATGTGCTGAACTTTGCTTATATCGCACACAGTGATGAAGCCTTTTTGGCAAGTATTGTTATTTTTATCTGGCATATCTATAATGTTCACCTGACTCCGGCTGTATTCCCCATGGGAAAAGCATGGCTGAATGGGTATATGGGTGAGAAGGAGACAATCCAGTATCATTATGAAGACTATCTTGCGGCCATGCAGGAAGCGGGGCTGGAACACAGGATCAAGCCGCTCACCCAGAGCTTTGTGTATGAAGGCGGTATTATTCAAAAAGGTTTCATGAAGGTGTTTATGGTAGTTATGGCGTTTTCAGTTGTGGTATCATCCTATTACATCTGTAAAGTTATCTATGAATCTGTTTTTGTTTTCGGTTACCAGGTCGTTACCACTGAGCCGGTTGTTGTGGACAAACCGCTTGTACAGCCTGACTTTCTTGAAATGATCCGCGTTGAGAAAGATAATAGTTCAGAACTGCATCGCGGATACCGCTTTCTAAAGGAGAAACAGGTGAAGGATCATTATCATCGGATTGAACTGGATGTTGGACCTGATAATATATCGAACTGTATACAGTGCCATGGAGATCTTCCCCATACGGAATC
>PVMK01125439.1_pt1 | contig 13676 bp, 16 predicted proteins | sample 1853481 | NCBI WGS metagenome assembly PVMK01 (sample SAMN08533507, study PRJNA380276) | Marine sediment metagenome, whole genome shotgun sequencing project. | reverse complement strand
CCATGCATTATTTATAATGTAAAAGTGAAATCGGGGAAATGACCTTCGTCAAGAGAGTATGCTTAACTCATATGGTCTGAGTGAGTATCACGTTAAATGGTAAAACAGCGTGTATTGATTGTGGGGTATGGCGAGATGGGTCATGCCATGCAGCATCTTCTCCAATGTCATCATGCCATTACTGTCTGGCATTGCGACACAGCGGAGGGCCGGGCCGTTCCGCTGACGCAGGCTGCAGCTGACAAAGACATTATTATTTTGTGCATTCCGACCGGGCCGTTGCACGAAGTTACCGCTGAGTTAAAAACTGCACTGCATGAGCATACTTTGTTGATCAGCATTTCCAAGGGACTGGATGACAAAGGCCGAATCGCCTTTGATGCAGTCAGTGATGCGGTAGAACCCTACACACCCCGTGTGGTTATCTACGGACCCATGATCTCAGAGGAATTGCGCGCGGACCGGCCCGGATTTGCCCAGGTTGGCAGCCCCGATCCCGAATGGACGCAACGTATAAAATCACTGTTTGCGGACAGCGGTCTGTATCTTGCCGCTACCGCAGACACCACGGGTATCTCGTGGTGCGCCGTGCTGAAGAACATCTACGCCATGGCGTTCGGGATGGTTGATGAACTCAAGTTCGGTGATAATGTTCGCGGCTACCTGGCCACCGTCACGTTACAGGAACTTGCGGCAATCTCCCGGCAGAAAGGTGGTACTGAAGCCGCGCCCTACGGGTTGGCGGGCCTTGGTGATTTGATCACCACTGCCACCAGTATCGATTCCCATCACCACGCGCTGGGCATGCAACTGGCGCGCGGCGAGCGTGATGAACTTGAGGGTGAAGGAACGCATACCATCAAGTTAATCAGCAAACTAGGCCTGATTGATACCCGCAACTATCCGCTAATGCGGTTAATACAGGAGATCGTGCTGACCGAATGTGATGCACGGGAAAAATGGCAGCACTACCTGGATGGAACATTCCAGGCATAGCAACCTTTATTCCCAACTATCAATCCATAACAAAGGTGACTTTTAAATCAACCCTGTACTTTGTAACCCGGCCGTTCTCAACAGAAACCTTTTGTTCCTTGACCCATGCGCCCTTGATGTTGTGCACGGTTTCAGAAGCCTTGGATATCCCTTGGTGAATCGCAGCTTCAAAGCTGACGTCTGATTCAGCACTAATTTCGATAACTTTTGCAACTTTCATGGCTAGCTCTCCAGTAACACGACCTGATCGCCAACCGGACTACTGACCCGGCTTGGGCGGTCGTCGCTGTTTAAATCTTAGCAATCGCGAGTTGGGTGCATATTGATTTACATCAATGAATTTACCTGCACCAAACAATAAGGGTCTGGACAAGTTGAGCCTTATTTTGCTTTGTCATGGGCACCGCCACCCCACCGCCTGACCAGGCAAACCGGACACTGAAGTTGTTCCCGGAGCGAACGCAAGGACTCGGATTTCACAAGTTTTTCTGAAGCCCCGAGTACCAGCATACCCGCATTCTCTGCGCGTACAGCCGCGATCAGGTGCTGTACCCCGGGTGTTGATAGCAACTGGATGCTGGCGGGCTCGGACGGTAACAGCTTGCTGATCATACGATGCAGCGCCTCCTGCTCGGCCGGGGCCGTGGCTATCAGGAGAACCGAAATTCTGCGCATTTCGCCTTCGGCAAGCAAGCTGGCAGCGATCAGGGCCCTGGCGCCCATAGCCAGGTCATCGATGGCGACGACAATGCGCTGCTGCGACCTGCGGGTATGTACAGGCGGCGTAACCGGTGGCGCTGCAAATATCCGCAGCGGCTCGAAAACCGTGATGTCCGCTGAATGCACCGTTTCCCGCAGCAGACTGACGGTAGAACCCTGTACTTTACGAAACGTATGCGGCACACCCATGCGCAGGGCAAGACCAGCAACCGCCTTGCGGGCAATGCTTGTTCGCAGCGCAATGGTACGCTCGAACCGGGCGCTTTGGATTTCGCGCACACTTGGGCATGCAACTGGCGCGCGGCGAGCGTGATGAACTTGAGGGTGAAGGAACGCATACCATCAAGTTAATCAGCAAACTAGGCCTGATTGATACCCGCAACTATCCGCTTATGCGGTTAATACAGGAGATCGTGCTGAGCGATGCTGATGTGCGGGAGAAGTGGCAGGATTACCTGGATGGCACCTTCCGCGTGCTGCCGTCCCATCGCCTGACCAGGCAAACCGGACACTGAAGTTGTTCCCGGAGCGAACGCAAGGACTCGGATTTCACAAGTTTTTCTGAAGCCCCGAGTACCAGCATACCCGCATTCTCTGCGCGTACAGCCGCGATCAGGTGCTGTACCCCGGGTGTTGATAGCAACTGGATGCTGGCGGGCTCGGACGGTAACAGCTTGCTGATCATACGATGCAGCGCCTCCTGCTCGGCCGGGGCCGTGGCTATCAGGAGAACCGAAATTCTGCGCATTTCGCCTTCGGCAAGCAAGCTGGCAGCGATCAGGGCCCTGGCGCCCATAGCCAGGTCATCGATGGCGACGACAATGCGCTGCTGCGACCTGCGGGTATGTACAGGCGGCGTAACCGGTGGCGCTGCAAATATCCGCAGCGGCTCGAAAACCGTGATGTCCGCTGAATGCACCGTTTCCCGCAGCAGACTGACGGTAGAACCCTGTACTTTACGAAACGTATGCGGCACACCCATGCGCAGGGCAAGACCAGCAACCGCCTTGCGGGCAATGCTTGTTCGCAGCGCAATGGTACGCTCGAACCGGGCGCTTTGGATTTCGCGCACACTCAAGGTAAGCCGGCAAAGTTCTTTGGTAAACGGCAGGGCGGCTGCCTGTTGCAATTCATCGTCTACGACGAATACACCCTGCAAATTAATTTCCGCATCCTTGTCCAGTAACGGCCGCAGAACATCGAGCAATGGTTGATCTGAACCGCTGGTGCCGAGGACCACGGCAATCTGTCGTGTGACCTTGTCAGGAAGTTTTGCCGGCATTGGCATGTTCTTCTTGCTTCAGGACTGCGCCTCCGAACGCCCGGAGCTTTGCGGCGAAGTCGAGTAAGCGCGCGCGTATTTTCTGATTCACACTGCCTTCCGGAAACTCGCCTTTTTCATCACGTACACCGGCAGACATTCCGGTGAGTAGCTCGAGGCAACGATCAACATGGTCAACCGGATAGACGTGAAACTGCCCGGCTTCAACCGCTTCGATGACATCGCGTCGCAGCATCAGATGCCTGACATTAGCAAGTGGTATCAATACCCCCTGGTCGCCACTCAACCCGCGTTTGCTGCAAATATCAAAGAACCCTTCTATCTTCTCGTTGACGCCACCGATCGCCTGTATCCATCCGTGCTGATCAAGCGAACCGGTAACTGCCAGAGACTGCTTGATCGGGATCTGCGCCAACGCCGATGCCAGCACGCAAAGTTCCCCTGCGGAGGCGCTGTCCCCGTCAACACCACCATAGGATTGCTCAAATACAAGACTGGCTGACAGGGACAGGGGTTTGTCCGTAATATAGTGCGAACCCAGGAACCCTGCCAGGATAAGGACACCCTTGGAATGCAGCGGGCCGCCCAATTCTACCTCGCGCTCGATGTCGATTACTTTACCGGAACCGAGAGAGACTGTTGCAGTAATGCGCTGCGGACGCGCAAATGCAAATCCGCCAAGCTGCATGACAGCCAGGCCGTTGACCTGGCCGACCCGGGCGCCGGAGGTCTCGACAACCAGTGTGTCGCGGAGTATCTGCTCCTGCATTTGGTCCCGGTAGCGGCTTGCGCGGCGGATGCGGCTGTCGATCGCTTGCTGCACTTCTTGGTTGCCGATCAATTCCTTGCCGTTGTGACTGGCCCAGTAATGTGCTTCGCGCAATATGTCAGTCGTTTGCCGGAAATCGGCTGAGAGCCGGTCACTGTCGCCTGCATGCCGTGCGCTTTCCTCCATCAACCGGGCAACCCCGGTTCGATCCAGGTGCTTGAGGTTTTCCTGGCGCACGACCGTGGCCAGCAAACGCGCCAGGTGTTCTACGTTCTCGTCACTGCGCCCGATCTGATCTTCGAAATCCGCCGCTATCTTGAACAATTCCGAAAATTCGGGGTCGTAGCGATCCAACAAATAGTAGTGAATACGTTCGCCAATCAGGATCACCTTAAGATCCAGCGGAATCGGTTGTGGTTCCAGTGAGACCGTGCTGACAAGGCCTATGTCATCACCCAGTGAGCGGACCCGCAGTTCCCGGGATTTTATCGCACGTTTGAGCCCCTCCCAGGCGAGCGGGTATGAGAGCACTTTTACCACGTCAAGAACCAGGTAGCCCCCGTTGGCCCGGTGTAACGAGCCGGCCCGGATCAGATTGAAGTTGGTCACCAGCGTACCGAATTCTGCTTCGTGTTCGATCTTGCCGATCAGTTCGGCAAAGCTGGGCTTGTCTTCGAACACCACCGGTGCACCTTCGCATTCACTCCGATCGACCAGTATGTTGATCGCATAGCGTCGCATTGCAGCAGATTCTCTTGAGCGCAGCATTTCCTTCATTTGGGCTGGTAGCCCTTGCCCGTCCGAAGAACTCAGGAAGAGACCGACGTTGTCAACAATATCGGCCTGCATCCTCTCAAGGTGTTCTACCACTGCGTGAATGTGCTGGTATTTTTGTTTGAGTTCGTCGATCAGGCCGGTCATGGCGAGACCCGCAACATCATGCTCGAGCTGGCGAAACTTTTGCCGCATTTCACGTGCGCGTTTGGGTGCGGAGCGCATCATGTGTTGCAATTGCTCGGTCAGCTCAATGATGTCTTCATGAATTTTTTTCTGCTGTTTCTTGGGAAGCTTTTCGAAATCCTCTGACTTGATGACCTCATCACCACGCATCGGGATAAAGGCGATGCCTGTCGGCGTCTGAATTACGCTGATGCCACGTTCGTGAGCCGCCTGCTCGATGGTCTTAAATGCCTTTTCCTGCGTTCCTTGAATTCTTCCGCAATAGTTTCATGCTGAACTGGAAATCCTCACTTTCAAAAGCAGCGGGAATTGCCGTCTGGGCGTCCTGAATGGCATTCTCTACATCAAGGCGAAGTTCTTTGCTGACTCCTGGCGGCAGTCTCAGTGCTTTGGGTTGCCGCGGATCATCGAAATTGTAGACATAGCACCAGTCTGAGGGCACAGCCCGTCCTGCAGCCTTGTCCCCCAGGAACTGTCGCACAAAAGTGTGGCGTCCGGCGCCTGGTGGTCCGAGTACAAACACGTTGTACCCATCGACGTCGATCTCGGTTGCAAAGTGGATGGACTCGACCGCCCGGTCCTGGCCGGGGATCTCACTGAAATCCTCGAGGCTTTCAGTGGTTTTAAACGTCAACTGCCCGGGATCACAACGACGGTATAGCGCTTGCGCTGGCAAAGATTTTCCCGGTTTAAAACCCATCTCCATATGGTCATCTTCAGTCAAATAACCTGCATATTGCACCAAGAGTCCAGGGTTCATCATCGCATGGCTGGACGCCCGGTTATATCGGTATTGACGGGAAAATATGGCCAAACAGGAATAAGTCAGGTTTAGTTGATCCAGGTCATTTACTTTATGGTTGCAAAGAGCAACGTAGAAATTAAAAGAGGCGAACAAAAACTGCTTCAGCCGTCATGTATGGCAGGTCCTGGGGGATACGTAATACGATCCGAAAGGAGATTGATCATGACAACAAAGAGCAAAATTCAGGTAAAAGGAAAAACTGAAGCTAAGGTAAAGGATACCGAAGTAAGGAAAACGGAGTCTCTGTTTCCCGATCTGCGCCATGAGATAGAGGATACGGTCACCCGTATGCTTGAGAGTTGGCCGCACTTCGGTTCAGGATGGCGCTGGCCGGAATTCGATACACTCGGAAAAATCGAGTTACCGAAGCGGCTTGCGAGTGCGCGGAATCTTCCCAGGGTTGACTTCTCCGAAATCGACGACGGTTACGAATTAACCGCTGAGCTACCCGGCATGGGCGAGGACGACGTGGAATGCACCTTATCAGGGAAAATGTTGACCGTGAAAGGTGAAAAGCAGGACATCAAGGAAGAAGAGAAGAAGGGGTATTACCTCAAGGAACGGCACTACGGATCCTTCATGCGCAACTTCACGCTGCCGGAAGACGTGGATACCGACAAGATAGAGGCCTTGGTGTCGGACGGCGTACTGCGGGTTTTCATGCCGAAATGTGAGAAAAAGCAGAAGTCCCGAAAGATTAAGGTGAAAAAATCCTGACATCCTCGAGGGGATGGCTATGGAATTGCCATTAAAAAGCCGCAAAGCCGCTGGTAAGGCGCTGGCCCAAGCATTGCAGGAATACAAGGATCGCGATGATGTTATCGTGCTGGGCTTGCCGCGGGGCGGTGTACCCGTGGCCGGTGTTGGCGAATCGTTGCGTGCTCCTTGTGTATGTGCCTTAACTGGAGCTGAAGAAGATGGTCGGTTCCCAATCCATGGCTGAACTTGGAGACAAACTGTTCTCGCGTCTCGTCGTGCTCAGACGCTGGTTTCATCAGCACCCCGAATTGGCTTTTGAGGAAGCTGACACCGCCCGGAAAATTATCGCCGAACTTGAACGCATCGAAATTGCGTATGACTATGCCGGTGTCGGACACGCCGTTATTGGCCGGATTCCAGGTTGCGACCCCAAAAAAATGGCGATTGGCTTGCGGGCGGAGATGGACGCACTGCCCGGCACAGAGACCACAGGCGCACCATACGCATCGATTTATCCCGGGAAAATGCACGCCTGCGGCCACGGTGCGCATATGGCCATGTTGATCGGCGCGGCCAACCTGTTAGCCAGGGACCCGCCACCTGGGCCGGTAAACCTGATTTTTCAGCCGGCGGAAGAGGACGGCGGTGGAGCGAGAACTGCGATCACCGACGGTGCATTGCAAAATGTAGCGGCAATATTCGCCGGGCATGTAACACACGATTATGTGACTGGACATATCATGGTACGCGATAATTTGGTCACCGCGCAGTCTGACCGCTTTGTGATTCGGATTCGCGGCAAGGGTGGGCATGGTGCTCGGCCACATGAGACCACCGACGCGATCGTCATCAGCGGGTTTCTGATCACCGCACTGCAGACACTGGTATCACGCGAAATCAACCCGCTTCATGCGGCCGTCGTCACCATCGGTAAAGTCCGTGCCGGTTCAGCCGCCAACATCATCGCCGAGGAGGCGGAACTCGAGGGATCCATACGTACATTCAGACCGGAAGTCAGGCACCACATTCATCATGGTATGGAGCGCATGATTAGCGCCGTGGCCGAGCTGCATAATGCCAAGATCGAGATCAGCATTAACGAGGGTTATCCGTCGGTGGTAAATGAGCCCAAGGCCACCGCTGTGGCTCGCGCGGCAGCCAGGGAGATTGTCGGCAATGAAAATGTCGTCGAATCCGAGTTTCCAAGCATGGGTTCCGAGGATTTTGCCTACTACCTTGATCACGTTCGTGGTGCTTTTGTACGTTTTGGCGCGCGATCCAGTGGCCGGGAGCCAGTCCCGCTGCACAACCCCGCGTTTGATATTGATGAGGAAGTACTCGCCGTCGGCGCGAGTTTCTATAATCGTGTTGCAAGGTTGGCGCACGATCAGATTGAGGTCCTTGTCAATGGAGTTTAAATGCTGCTCTGAGCCAACCGTGGGTGTCGAATGGGAGCTGCAGCTTGTCGATGTGGAGACGCTGGATTTGTTTGACGGCATATTGCCGTTGATGGAGTTTTTCCCGGACACGGAATTTGTCAAACCCGAGTACATCCAGTCCTGCGTTGAACTGACCAGCTGTGTCGCAAACAACAGCGACGAGGCTGTCGCACATATCAGACAGTCGCTGGCACAAATATTGCAACGCTGCCGTGATCTTGAGATGAGCGTATGCGGTGCCGGCACGCATCCTTTCTGCCGACGACTGGCACTGATAACGCCGACGCCGCGTTTCATGCGGATCGAAAAAAATGCCGGCTACCTGGCGCACAGGCAAATCACGTTCAGCACGCACGTGCATATCGGCATGCGCTCCGGTGACGAGGCGATGCGCGCTATGTCACATTTGATCCCGGCATTACCTGCATTTATCGCCTTATCCGCCAACTCACCGTTCTGGCGGGGACACCAGACCGGGTATGCCGCCTATCGACATCGCATCCTCGCGGCTGCATCCCAATATGGTTTGCCGGTTGCGTTCCGTGATTGGGCTGATTTTGAAAACTTCCACAATGCAGCACTGAAATCGGGAATGATCAGACACTTAAAGGACATCCACTGGGACATACGCCCGCATCCCGACTTCGGCACCATTGAGATCCGTACCATGGATGCGGCATCCGACCTGCAGACTCTATGTGCTCTGGTCGCGTTCGCCCGTGCGATGACGGTGTCTATGGCGCGTGCTGAACCAGACGAAGTGGGCCGGGTGCTGCCGCTTGAGCTGCCCGCGTGGATCGAAAAGGAAAACTGCTACCGTGCCAGTCACTGCGGTCTTAACGCTGAAATTATTTACAATGAAAAGGGCGAGTCCCGGCCACTGCGCGGGCTGATCGAAGAATTGATCAATTTCTGCGAACCGGTTGCCCACGACATTGGTGAGAGTAAAAACCTTGAGCTTACACGGCAAATCCTGACAGACGAACCCGGCTACTCGCGGCAACTGGAAACTTATGCCGAAAGCTGCTCAATGCATGCTGTTGCGGAGAACTTGAAGAGCCGGTTGTTAAGGGAGGAACAGCAATGAAATGGTCTTTCAAAATTGCGGATATCGCAGGCATCAAGATCCAGGTGCACTCAACCTTTCTGATAATCGTCGCCTGGTTTGCACTGGCCTACTGGCAACTGGAAGGAACGCTCAGAGGCGTCCTTGAAGGTGTGAGCTTCATACTCGCGCTGTTTTTCTGTGTGGTGCTGCATGGACTGGTGACGGATTCCGAAAGTGGCCAACTGAAAGGCATCATCAATTTTGACAATATCTTTGAATTGCTACGTATCCAGGCAGTTACTAAAGACAATGATGCAGCCTCACGCCAGTTGCGAATGTAGAGTAACCGTCAAATCAGCCGGTGGCGTTTACCTGCCCGGACCGCTTCCGACCGTTTATGGACCCGTAATTTGTACATCAGGTGTTGAATGTGGGTGCGTACCGTACGGATGCTAATAGACAACTTCGAGGCGATATTTTGGGTGCTTGTTTTGGCTGCCAATAACGTCAGGATCTCCAACTCCCGCCCTGACAAAATATCAACTTGGTGACCGGCGGGTGTTCTGGTCGTGGTTTGCTTATCGCCGACTTCCCCGGACAGATCCCTGGGGTGACAAATATGCAGCAATATATCACTGCCAGGTTTATTAAAAACGGCCAAACAGCTGACATTGAAATCCTTTGACTGATTGGAGGCTGTTTTGCAGGTTAATTCAAAACCGTTCACCGGCTCATGTCGAAATGCCATTTCCCTGATCGCACAGTGTCTGCAGCAGTACCGGTTGCCATAGGTATCTTCTCCTGACAATAGTCTCCAGCATTTTGCCCCCAGTGCATCGGATGCTGGATGACCCAGTGCTTTCTCCGCAGCCGCGTTCCAGATAACGATTTCACCGCTCCGGTCAACCGCGAATGCCGGTTCGCCGGTAATATAATTGCTAGTCTGAATATCCACAGTCCCCACCCAAATAGAATATGCGCTCCATGACGAACAATATCTCATTTCGAATATATACCAGTGGGGAGGGGAAGCTCTTGATCCAGATCAATTAATGGAGAGGAGCTTGCAGTAACTTGTGTCCAACTGCCTGTTTTTAACGTAACTTTACTCTCCCGCTTATACATTGATATAGTGCTCTTTATTTTGAGACAGCAGGCGAAAATTTCCATGCAACGGGTATTTATCGGCATCCCTATCGATAAGCAATCCCAGCAGCAGATTAACGAGTTGCTAAAACCAATTAGAGACTCGCGACGGGATATTCGCTGGGTGGTTGAAAGCAACCGGCATCTGACTCTCGCATTCCTGGGTAACAGAACACATTCCGAAGTTGATGAATTGCTTCGGCTATTCGATGAAACCTATCAACAGAAAACACATTTTCAGTACAGGCTTTCAAGCCTCGTACGCTTTCCCGACCCCAAAGGCAGAATCATTGCGCTTACCAGCGAACCAACTGGGCCACTGGATCATTTTTTTCAAATCACCTTGAAACTATTACAAAGAAACAAACTTGAATTTAATCGAAAAAAGTTTCGGCCACACATTACACTGGGAAGAATCAGAAGGCCAAAGCACGTGAAAACAACATTTGACCGGCAAACGAACATCAATCTGGACATCATAAAAATAACGCTCTACCAAAGCACGCTTACAGATTCAGGCAGCATGTACACTGCGCTAAAAGAGACACTACTAACTTAGCCTGCGTGTCTTATAGTTGTAAAATGGAATGAGTTTCCCAGGAATAATCAGATGAATTTTGTCAGACTTTTACCGGTTTTCATCAGCTTTCTGCTTTTGGCGGCACACTTTGTCCGTGCCGGTCAAAACATCCTTGCTTTTATCCTGTTATTTCTCCTGCTGTTGTTAGCGCTCAAGAAATCCTGGGTTCCCTGGGTGATACAACTGACCTTGCTGCTCGGCGCCATTGAATGGCTGCGCACACTGGTTTTTGTTGCGCAGATGCGGATGGAATTCGGCATGCCGTGGGCGCGTCTGGCGATTATCCTGGGTTCGGTGGCCCTGTTTACCGCACTTTCCAGCCTGGTGTTCAGGAGTAAAGGCTTGCGAAAGTGGTATTCTGACGGGAATTCGGCGGAGTAAACCTACCTCTCCATGTATAACTTACTGATCACTTTTTTCGTGTTGGCCATCGTGGTCTCGTTCCTGTGTTCCCTGCTGGAAGCGGTGTTGCTGAGCATCACGCCGTCTTATGCTCAACTTAAACTGCAACAGGGTGGTCGGATCGGGCGGCAGCTTGAATCCTTCAAATCCAATATTGACCGGCCACTGGCCGCCATCCTGACGCTCAATACCATCGCCCACACGGTGGGTGCAATTGGTGTGGGTGATCAGTCTGCTAAAATCTGGGCAGATGCCAACCCCCTGATTACCAGCGTATTTGTACCAGCAGTCATGATCCTCGGTATTTTGATCCTGTCCGAAATCATTCCAAAGACACTGGGCGCCAATCATTGGAGGAAACTGGTACCGTTCACTGTCAGTACACTTGAGATCATGATTTTCCTGCTCTACCCATTGGTATGGCTCAGCCAGATCATCACGCGGACACTGAAAAAGGACAAAACGCAGAGTGTCTTCTCGCGCCCGGAGTTTCTTGCCATGGCTGAGATCGGTGTAAGCGAGGGGGTGTTTGAGAAACAGGATTCTGAGATCATCGCTAACCTGTTGCGTTTTGAAACGGTGCGCACCGAAGACATCATGACACCCCGGACGGTGGTACGACTGGCGTCCGAGGATATGAGTATCAAGGCGTTTTACAAGGAAGCCGGTGAATTACCTTTCTCCCGGATACCCCTGTTCGAAGGCAAGGAGAAGGAACACATCTCCGGCTACTTCCTGAAACCCGAATTGTTGGAAAACCTGGTGCAGGGCAATGGTGATGAGCGTCTTGGGTCAATTCAACGTGACATCACTGTAGTGCCTGAATCCCTCCCGATCTCAGACCTGTTTAACCGCTTCCTGGAAAAACGCGAGCATATTGCCCTGGTGGTCGATGAGTTTGGCGGCATGGCCGGCATCGTCACCATGGAGGATGTGCTGGAAACCCTGCTGGGCATGGAAATTATCGACGAGTCAGACGACACCGTGGATATGCAGGCCCTGGCACGCAAAAACTGGGAGGCGCGTGCCCGGCGCATCGGTTTGATTACGGATGCGCCGGAGGCAACTGAAAAGGACTGAATTCTTAAAAAGCAGCCCGTATGGAAATAACTGCCATCGCAATTTGTACCGAGTCGTATACGGCGTGACTGACGATCAAAGCCCGTGTCCTGCCCGTGGCCATGAAAAACCAACCCATTAATACAGAATTGAAACCGATGGAGATGATGCCAGCGGGTCCCTGGTAGCCATGGGCAATGCCCACAAGTGTGGAAACCAGTAATAATACGATCCACTTACCACCCGGGCTGTTAAAAATATTCCAGAACCTGCGTAAGACAAAGGTCCGCCATAATTCTTCAAAGCCCGCTATGCCAATCCATACAACAGGACCCAGCCACAGCAGCAGCAACCAGATATTGTTGCTCACGCCATGAATAAGTTGAATTATTTCAGGGCTTGGTGGCTGGGTGGGAAACAGGTCATTGAGCATTGGTTGCGTGAATGTACGCAGAAGAAGGAAGCCTATGCCTAATCCAATCCCGATCGCCATGTCCATCCAGCATCCGTCAATCCTGAAACCGAGAGATTGCAGCCTGTCCTTGCAAACCACTACATGCAGAAACAGCAGCCAGAAGATCATGCCGCCTCCGAACAGCAGGGGGCCAAGGAAAAACTCACTCAGACCAGGGGTGCTGTCCCTGAGTAAATACATCCATACGCTTAACAGCAGCATGGGAATGATAGCGGCGATGGCAGCGGGGATTTGAACCGTTGCCCGTTGTTGCAGTGACTGACTGGGTTGAGTGCTCATGAGCTTGCTTCCTATTTTGTCGTTAACCAGGAGGATCAGCCACGATTATTAAGCCGTTATATCCCCATAACAATCCGAAAAAAGGAGGGAAAAGCACAATCCCAACCATAGTTGGGTAGGGCCTTTGGTGGTGGTGTTATCATGGATACATGAGTGAACAACTCTCCCTGATCATACTCGTTGTGGCCCTGGCAACCGGGTTGATTACCAGTATTGTCGCGGCTACTTATATGCAGGTGCGTCAACCGGGGTTCTTCCGGTTTTTTCTGACCAATATCCTGCTTTTCAACCTGTTGATACTTTCCGGCCTGGTACTCAGGTACCTGCAAATCCAACTGCAGGCGCCGGAATTGCAGTCTTATCTTTTTATTCTTCCCGGTTTACTGGTGGTCATGGCGGCACTCAAGCTTGGTTGGTTGTACGCCTTCACATTAATGAACAAGACCTTGCCTGCCGATATTGCGCCAATGAAAACGACAGGCACATTGACCGGGGTCGCAATCGTAATATTCCTGAGCTACCTGGGAATCGCGACAGCTAACTGGTTTAATCCAATTCACACCCTGCAACAGGCAGCTGACATCGTGTTGGAGACCCTGGTTATTGGCGGGGCACTGCTTGCGACACTGCAGTTGATTTTCACAGCAAGCAGGCTGCCGAAAGATCGCCGGCGCCGGTCAATCCTGGTGTTCGGTGGTTACCATCTGGGCCTGATGGGGATTATCCTCGGGGTTCTTGTTTTCGGTTGGCTACAACCCGGCCCGCAGAGGCTGGCTCAGCTACTCGCTAATGGCGGATTTCTTATCCTTTTCAACCTGTTCCCACTGATCTGGATGCATTGGTTTCACCCACTGCAGCCGGTTTCCAGATTGGAGAGGTTTGAGTTGCTGGGTGTCAGCAAGCGGGAAAGAGAAATTATCGGGCTTATCCAGGCCGGAAAGACCAACCAGGAGATTGCAGATGAATTGTTCATCTCGGTCGCAACGATAAAGGACCACAACCACAATATTTTCAGAA
>PVMK01120094.1_pt1 | contig 13676 bp, 11 predicted proteins | sample 1853481 | NCBI WGS metagenome assembly PVMK01 (sample SAMN08533507, study PRJNA380276) | Marine sediment metagenome, whole genome shotgun sequencing project. | reverse complement strand
CCGTGCAAACCTACGGCAATGTAAAAACCAATGCGAGTCTTTTTACACCGGCCACATATCCTGGTCTGACGGTAACGCGGCGAATCTGGATCCATTCCCAAAGGCGGAGGAAGATAAAAAACTGGTTGCTGCCATGGGTGGACGTGATAGCGTATTCAAACTCTCAGAAGAAGCCCTGAAAGCCGGAGACATCAAATGGTCATTGGCGTTGTCAGACAGGCTGGTACGTATCGATAACGATGATATGCCCGCCCGCCACCTGAAAGCAGCCGCTCTGCGTCATCTGGGCTATGCCACAATCAATTCCTCCAATCGCGGCTTTTACTTAAGCGGAGCCGATGAACTCGATGGCCTGCTGGATATGAAGATGGTCGCAAAGTTTGGCAAAGCTACCTTGTTCAGTCCTGAAATCGTTGCCGGCACACCCACCGCGTCCCTGATGGACAATATGCGCTACAGGGTTATTCCTGAACAGGTAAAAGGCACAAATACGGGTTACTACTTTAAGTTTAGTGATACAGGTGAAGAGTTCACCCTGTATTTACGCAATGGCATTCTGGAAGTAAACGAAGGCAAACACGATCACCAGGTTTCAATTGAAACCGATCGGGTGGCATTTAATACTTTATTTACCAACGATGTTGCTCCAAATCTATCGGAGTTGGGTAAAGTAAAGGGCCCGGGAAAAGCAATATCACGTTTTGATAATGCCATTGATTTTACGTACTACCCGGTACATCTAGCTATTCACTGAGCAGGTCAGGGTCCGATAATATGCCCTTACGTTAACTCCAAGACATCGCGAGTATGCTTAGTTACTGGATTTCAGCATGACAAGCTCGCGGTGGGCTGTCAGGGTGAATACCAGGTACATCCCGCACATGAATATAGCGTAGGCCAGGGCCGCATCAGTTGCTGCGAAGTCAGGTACCAATAAAAAGAGCAAGATCACCTGAATCACCGCCGCACTCACTACTGTTTTCTGCATGATGAGGTTGTGCCCCATATACTTCAGGTAGGTAGGTGCGAGAAAAAACAAAACAGTGATCGCCGTTACGATAGGAAGCAGGTAAAGCGCAGTGAGTTCTTCGGCTATTTCGACCCAGTCAGTTACGAGCCGATACCGATGACAATTCGCTGAAGCTTTCACGCAATAACGGTGTCAAGCAGCCTCGCGCACAATCGCCTGGTAAAGTTTCTCTTCCAACGCCCGCGGGGACAACTTACCGTCTGCTTTGAACCAGTTGGTTGTTTCCATCAGGGCGCCGCGAATAAAGTGGCGCATCAGGTCTCCCTCAACCGCAATCGTCCCTTCAGCATACATCTGACCCAGCACCTCTCTCCACACTCCTTCGTAAGCAGTGCGTAACACAAGAATCGGAGTCCGGCTCACCTCGCTCAGATGGCGCCACTCCGGCACCATTATTACAAAACCGGGCTCCAGCAAGCCGTGAATTGCCTCGGACTCACAGTGGAGCAATGCCCTGAACTTGTCGCTCACACTGTCTGTCTGTGCCAAAGCGTCTTGCATACGTGCAAGCACGCGCCTGATACTTTCCTCGATAACCGCCTGTAGAATCGCCTCTTTATTCGGGTAGTGATGAAACAGGCTGCCCGAAAGTATCCCCAACTCGTTGGCCAGATCACGAACCGTGGTGCGACTATAGCCTTTATCTTTAAATAGCCTGGCGGCTGTGCTCAGCAGGCGCCCCTTGGCTGAACCAGGGTCGGTAATCAGTCCGGCTTCTACTAACTGTTCTATGCTCACTGGATCACCTCTTCGACCAACCAAATCAGTTGACACCCAAGCGCTTGCTTGGTTACCATAACATATACTTAATTAGCTGGCTGCGCAATCATTTCCAGACCACACAAGGGGTAATTCCCATGTCCGATAAAGCTGTCGTTACCTGTTCCATCACCGGTGTGCTCACCGATCCCACGCAGCACCCGGTCCCTGTTACCCCGGAGCAAATGGCCGCTTCCGCCAGGGAAGCCTACGATGCCGGCGCCAGTTGTATGCACGTCCATTTTCGTCAACAAACAGCGGGTAAGGGCCACCTGATGTGCTGGGACCCTGAAGTCGTACTGGAAATTGACCAGGCCATCCGCGCTGCCTGCCCTGACGTTATTCTCAACTATACAACCGGCACCATCGGCCGTGACCAGAGTGGCCCCATCGACTGCATTCGTGCCGGCAAACCGGAAATTGCCGCCTGTAACGCCGGCAGCCTTAACTACCTGAAAACCCGTGCCGACGGCAATTGGGCATGGGACCCCATGGTATTTCTGAACCCGGTTGAGAAAATTGAAGAAATTGTGGCGGTGATGAAAGAGACCGGCACCCGCCCGGAATTTGAGTGTTTCGATGTCGGTATTATCCGCGCGGTCGGCATGTATCAGGAAGTCGGCATGATCGACCGGATTGATTACAACGTCGTCATGGGTGTTGCCTCGGGTATGCCGTGTGATGCCAGTCTGTTGGAATTGCTGCTTAAGTATATGAAGCCCAACAGCCAGTGGCAGACTACGCTGATCGGCCGTAAGGAAATCTGGCCGGTACACCGCAAAACTGCTGAACTGGGTGGTCACCTGCGCACGGGCGTTGAAGATACCTTCTACCTGCCCAACGGTGAGCGCACCAGTGGCAACGGCCAGCTGATTGAAAGTATCGTCAGGATTGCCGAACAAGCAGGCCGCAGCATTGCCACACCGCAGGAAGCTCGCAAGATCTTTCTTTAGGCAAGCTCTGGAAAAATCGAAGGAACAGGAATATGACGATGAAACTCTGGCACTGCCACAACGCACGCTCTTTACGTCCGCTGTGGGCATTGGAAGAGATGGGCATGGACTTTGAACTGGTCGAACTGCCCTTCCCGCCGCGTATTTTTCAGAAAGATTATCTGGAAATTAACCCACTGGGCACGGTGCCCTATTTTATCGATGGCGACACCCATATGACCGAGTCTGCGGCCATTGGTCACTACCTGGTTGAACGCTATCAGCGTTACGACTTTGGCTTAAGGGCCGATCACCCGGAGTTCGGTGACTATCTCAACTGGATGTATCACAGTGACGCCACCCTGACCTTCCCGCAAACGGTAGCCATTCGTTACGCCATCATGGAACCCGAAGAGCGCCGCCTGCCGCAGGCTGTCAGAGATTACGGCCGGTGGTTCCTCGGTCGCCTGAAGCTCCTCGACAGTCACATTGCGGGGCGTGAATATCTGTGCGACAAGCGCTTCACCGTTGCCGACATTGCAATAGGCTACGCCCTCTACCTGGGTGAAATACTGGGCTTCTCCAGGAATTACAGCACAGCGCTACAGTCCTACCTGGATCGCCTCAAAGCACGCCCCGCTTTCCAGAAGGCTGTGGTTATTGGTGAAGAAAAGAGTAATTTCAAAGGTGTCAGCCTACCTGAATTTTAAGGCTCGAGGCTGGTACAACACAGGAATATATCGGTTATCAGACAGGTTTGAACTATGGCTATTATTGAATCAGCGGTGGATACCCAATCAGCACAATTCATGGAAAACGCGCAAATCATGCGTGGCTCCGTGGCCGAGTTCCGTGGTATCGAAGAGCGTGTTATTACCGCCACCCGGGAAAAAGCTCCACGCTATATCAAGAAGGGCCTGCTACCCCCTCGCGAACGTTTAAACCTGCTGCTGGATCCCGGTGCGCCGTTTCTGGAACTGTCTACCCTGTGCGGCTATATGGAAGAAGAAGATACGGATGGTTCCTCGGCTGGTGGCGGCTGCATTGCCGGAATGGGCTATGTGGAAGGCGCCCGCTGCATGGTGATGGTCGATGACTACCTGACCCGTGGCGGCAGCATCACCCAACTGGGCGCCGCCAAGCGCCGTCGCATGTTGCAACTGGCGCTGGAAAACAAACTGCCCATTATTACTCTGGCGCAAAGTGGTGGCGGCAACCTGAAACTGCTGGGTGACTGGTTCGCCTTTTCCGGCGCTATCTTTGCCCAACAGGCGCGGCTCTCGGCAGCGGGAATCCCCCAAATCACCGTAGTACACGGCAGTGCTACCGCGGGTGGCGCCTACCAGCCTGGCCTGTCCGATTACGTCGTGATGATTCGCAAGCAATCCACTGTATACCTGGCCGGACCACCCCTGCTGAAAGCCGCTACCGGCGAAATCGCCACCGATGAAGAAATCGGCGGCGCCGAAATGCACAGTGAGATCGCGGGAACTTCCGATTACCTGGCAGAGGACGATGCCGATGGCATCCGTATTGCCCGTGAGATCATCCGTAAACTGGGCTGGAATAACAGGCTACTGCAAGCACCGCGCACAAGCGGCTTCAAACAGCCACTCTACCCCGCTGAAGACTTGCTGGGGATTGTCCCAAAAGACCCCAAAACACCCTATGACGTGCGTGAGATAATCGCCCGTATTGCCGATGGCTCTGACTTCCTCGACTTCAAGCCCGGATACGACATGGGGACCGTTTGTGGTCATATCGAAGTGGAAGGTCAAGCCTGTGGCGTAATCGGTAACAACGCCCCCATCACCGCCCGCGGCGCCGCCAAGGCGGGTCAATTTATCCAGCTGTGTGAACAATCTGGCACCCCGCTGTTGTTTCTGCATAACACCACCGGCTTTTTGGTTGGCACCGAGTCAGAACAGGGCGGCATCATCAAGCATGGCGCCAAGATGATTCAAGCGGTGACCAACTGTACCGTACCTCGAATCGCGATCATTGTTGGCGGTTCATTCGGTGCGGGCAACTACGCCATGAGCGGTCGCGGCATCGACCCCCGGTTTATATTTGCCTGGCCGCGCACCGTGGTATCCGTTATGGGCCCCGCGCAGGCCGGCAGCGTACTGCGCACGGTAGCTGAAGCCAAAATGAAGCGTGCAGGCAAGGTCGACGTCAAGATGCTCGACGCGCTGGAAAAAGACACGGTGGATGCCATGGAAGCTAAATCCAGGGCACTGGCCAACACGGCGCGCCTGTGGGATGACGGTATGCTCGACCCGCGCGACACCCGCGCCGTGCTTGCCTATGTTCTGAACGTTTGTCGCGAAGCCGATGTTCGCGAAGTCAACAGCAACACCTTTGGTATCGCACGCCTGTAAGGCGTTCGGAGGAATATTTATGCTACCCGATTGCCAGGAAATTCTACTGGACGAGGCCGACGGCGTACTCACCGTCACCCTCAACCGGCCGCACAAGCGCAATGCCATGAATGCGGCGCTGGTGGCGGAAATCATGGCTGTGTTTAGCGCCATCGCCGACAATCGCGACATTCGCGCCGTCGTACTGCGTGGCGCCGGGGGTAATTTCTGCGCCGGCGGTGATATCTCCGACATGAACGCCGCCGGTCAAGACCCCGAGGCCGGGAAACAGGCCATGAGGGACTTCAACCGCAGCTTTGGCCATATGATCACACAGGTGAACCGCGCGCCCCAGGTGGTCATTACCCTGTTGGAAGGCGCCGTACTGGGCGGTGGCTTTGGCCTGGCGTGTATCTCCGATGTTGCTATTGCCGACAGGCAGGCCAGCTTCTCCATGCCGGAGACCGGGCTGGGTATCATTCCTGCTCAGATCGCACCTTTTGTAGTCAAACGTATCGGCCTCACTCAGGCACGCCGCCTGGCTCTGCTCGGCGAGCGCGTTGATGGTGAAAGGGCCTGTCAACTGGGTATCGTCCACAGTGTCAGTCAGGATGCCGACGATATGCAGGCACAACTGGCCGCAACCCTGAAAAATATCAGACGCTGCGCACCCAATGCCAACGCCGCCACCAAACAGCTGATGCTGCAAGTGGGCGAGGAAGAACACGAGGCCCTGCTCGACAGCGCCGCCGATCTGTTTGCCAAAGCCCTGGTCAGCTCTGAAGGCCGCGAAGGCACACAGGCTTTTATGGAAAAACGTAAACCCATCTGGGCACGGTAAACACAGCATGAATTCGATCAACAAGATTCTGATTGCGAACCGCGGTGAAATTGCCGTACGGGTTATTCGCACTGCCCGCAAGCTCGGTTTCCGCACGGTCGCCGTTTACAGTGAAGCTGATGCCAACACACTGCACGTACACGAAGCCGATCAAGCGGTCTGCATAGGCGCAGCTGATGTTGGTGAATCCTACCTCGCGCCTGAAAAGATCCTGGCCGCCGCCGGGAAATCCGGCGCTGATGCCATCCACCCCGGTTACGGCTTCCTGTCAGAGAACGCCGACTTCGCCCGCGCCTGTGCAGACAAAAACATCACGTTTATTGGCCCAGGCGCCGAAGCGATCGAACTGATGGGCAGCAAACGCCTGTCCAAACTTGCCATGATCGAAGCCGGAGTACCTTGCATCCCCGGTTATCAGGGCGTGGAGCAGGATGATGACACGCTGACCGCCAGGGCACTGGAAATTGGCTTCCCGCTGATGGTCAAGGCTTCTGCTGGTGGCGGTGGTCGCGGCTTGCGACTGGTATGGGAAGAAAGCGAACTGGTGGAGCAGATTCGCTCCGCCCGCTCAGAAGCCAGCAACGCCTTTGGCAGCGGCGAGCTCATTCTGGAGCGCACCTTGATCGAACCGCGCCACATTGAAATTCAGGTATTTGCCGACACTCACGGCAATGCTATCTATCTGGGCGAGCGCGACTGCTCCATCCAGCGCCGCCACCAAAAAGTGGTCGAAGAAGCCCCCTCCCCTTTTGTCGATCCCGAACTGCGCCAGCGCATGGGCGAAGCCGCCGTCAATGCCGCCAAAGCCTGTGACTACCGCGGCGCCGGTACCGTTGAGTTCCTGGTCGATAGTGACAGGAATTTCTATTTCCTGGAAATGAACACCCGTTTGCAGGTAGAACACCCGGTCACTGAGGCAATTACCGGTCTGGATCTGGTTGAGTGGCAGTTGAATGTCGCCGCAGGCGGGACACTGCCGCTAACACAGGATGAAGTCACCCTGGCCGGTCACGCCGTCGAGGCCCGTCTTTATGCCGAAGACCCGCGTAACAATTTTATGCCGCAAACGGGCCATATTGTGCACTGGGAATTTCCCCGGCGTGACGGCGTGCGCGTGGATCATGGAATTCGTGAAGGACAGGACATCAGCTCCCACTACGACCCACTGATCGCCAAGGTCATCGCTTTTGCTCCCAACCGCAAAACCGCAATTCGCCAACTGGCGTCCGCCGTACAGGATATCCACTTGCTCGGTCTCAACAACAACAAGCTGTTCCTGCAAAACATCCTGCGTCATCCGGTATTTATTGATGGCGGCGCCACCACCGCATTTATTGGGCAGCACTTCAGCAGCGATGTGAGTATGGATCAGAAATCCCCCTCCCCAGTACTCAAGCGAAGGCTGCACTGCTGTTTTTCCAACGTCACATCAATCGCCGCGAAGAGGATTTCAACTGGAGCAATGCAGCAGCCAGGGTATACAACTTCAAGTTTGATTGCGAAGGTCAGACTTACCAGGTTGACGTCGAGCATCGTGACGACAACTACACCATTACCGTTGGCGACGTTAACGTTAAGTTAAAGCTGATTGAATGTACCGGCACTGAGTGTGTTCTGATTGATCAGGGCATTCGTGAAACCCTGTGTTATGCCTTCGACAACAATACCCTGTACCTCGACGATGGCTGTGGGCACTTTGTCTTCAACGACATCACCCACCAGCCAGCCGCCGCAGCCGGTGGTGCGGGCAGCGGGCCAGATCAAGGCCTTGATGGACGGTGCGATCCTCGAAGTACTGGTCAGGGAAGGCGATACCGTTGAGCAAGGCCAGACCCTGGTGATTCTTGAAGCCATGAAGATGGAAGTTCAGCTGAAAGCTGATGCTGCAGGTACCGTAGAAAGCATCTGTGTAAAAGCAGGCGATCAGGTCAAAACCCGCCAGATACTGGTTGCTGTGGATGTTGTGGAGTAAATTATGGCCCTCGATTTTGACAGCACCCGCCTGAAGAGTCCTTACTACACTGCCGAACATCAGATGTGGCGAGACCAGTTGCGCCGCTTTGTCGATGACGAAATCATGCCCTGTATCGATGACTGGGAAGAAGCTGGCGAGGTGCCTCTCGACCTGTGGCCCAAAGCCGCCGAAATCGGCTTGCTGCAAATGGGCTACCCCGAAAAATACGGCGGCATCAGCGCAGGCATCGACATTTTCTTTCACATCATTGTCAGTGAAGAGTTGGCGCGCTGCGGCGCTGGCGGTGTCTCTGCTTCCCTGATGATCCACTCCATTGGCCTGCCGCCCGTTGCCAACTTTGCCAGTGAAGCCATCAAGCAGGCCGTCGTACCCAAAGTACTGAGCGGCGAAGAGCGTATATCGCTGGCCATCACCGAACCGTCCGGTGGTTCCGATATTGCCAGCCTGACGACTACCGCGCGACGCGATGGCGACCACTTGATTGTTAACGGCTGCAAAACCTTTATCAGCGGCGGCATGCGCGCCAACAACTTCACCACGGCTGTACGCACGGGTGGTGAAGGTATCGGCGGTATCTCCCTGTTGCTGATCTCCGCTGATGCCGAAGGTGTTGCACGCACCCGGCTAAAGAAGAAACAGGGCTGGTGGTGTTCTGATACCGCCACGGTGTATTTCGATAATGTACGCGTACCGGCTGAAAACATCATTGGTGAACTCAACCAGGGCTTCCAGCTCATGATGAAAAACTTCAACTTTGAGCGCCTGTCGCTGACGGCCGGTGCTATCGGCGCCTCACGCGTGTGCATTGAAGAGGCTGCCGAGTGGGCCATGCAACGCAAGACTTTTGGTAAGCGTCTGAGTGAACACCAGGTGATCCGCCACAAGTTTGCTGAAATGGTACGCAAGGTCAACGCCTCGCAGGCCTATATGGATACCTGCGCGTGGAATATCGAAAACGGCACCGCCGGTCCCGCCGATGTTGCCTTGATGAAAGTGCAGGCCACCCAGACCATGGAATTCTGCGCCCGCGAAGCCATGCAGATAATGGGTGGCATCAGCGTTATGCGTGAATGCCGCACCGAGCGCATCTACCGGGAAGTTCGCATCATGGCAATTGGTGGTGGCTCAGAGGAAATCATGCGCGATCTGGCCAGTAAGCAATTTGGCCTGTAGTGCGTAATCTTCACCCTTCAGTCCACTACCATTAACAGCAATCAGGAATACATATGCTTATCACCCCTGAACACGAAGAACTGCGCCGCACAACGCGCAACTTTATTGAAAAGGAAATCAACCCGTTTGTCGACGAATGGGAAGCGGCAGGTATCTTCCCCGCCAAAGAACTGTTCCGGAAAATGGGTGTCCTGGGCCTGCTCGGCATCACCAAGCCGGAGGCTTATGGGGGCATCAACCTGGATTACAGCTACGAAGTCGTATTTGCCGAAGAAATGGGCAGTACGCTGTGCGGGGGCATTCCCATGGCGGTTGGCGTACAAACCAATATGTGTACGCCTGCCCTGGCCCTTCACGGCAGTGACGAATTACGCGAGGAGTTTCTCGCTCCCGCTATCAGTGGCGATAGTATTGGCAGTATCGCGGTCTCCGAACCCGGTGCCGGTTCCGATGTCGCAGGCATTACCACCACGGCTGCCAAAGACGGCAGTGACTACATCATCAACGGCAGTAAAATGTGGATCACCAACGCCACTCAGGCCGATTTTTTCTGTTTACTGGCCAATACCGGTAACGACCACAGGCACAATAATAAATCACTGATTATTGTGCCTGCCGGCGCACCGGGAATAAGCGTGGGCTCTCGCCTGAAAAAAATGGGCATGCGTTCATCGGATACCGCAGCGGTGTATTTCGACAACGTACGTGTGCCCCAGCGCTACCGCATCGGCGAAGAAGGTTTGGGCTTTACCTACCAGATGGAGCAGTTCCAGGAGGAACGCCTGTTCGCAGCCGCCATCGTCATCAAAACCCTGGAAAACTGCATCAACAGCACCATCGACTATACCCGCGAGCGTATCGCCTATGGCAAGCCTCTGCTGGACAAGCAGATCATCCGCTTCGCCTTGACAGAAATGCAAACTGAAACCGAGGCCCTGCGCGCCCTGGTGTATCAAGCCACTGAAACCTATGTTGCGGGTGGCAACGTCACCAAACTGGCCTCCATGGCCAAGCTGAAAGCGGGCCGTCTGTGCCGCAGCGTTCCCGAACAGTGCCTGCAATTCTGGGGCGGCATGGGTTATATGGAAGAATCCCTTGTCAATCGCCTTTGCCGCGACCTGCGCCTGGTTGCCATTGGCGGCGGCGCCGACGAGGTGATGCAGTCTATTATTGCGAAGAAAATGGGAATCACGCCGCGTCAATAACACGCTTGCGACGCTTTATCATGATCCGGCTCATTTATGAAGCCGCAACTACGCGATAGCCTGACTCGACGTGTACGACCAACGTTTAATATGACAGCGGGCGGAAACAAGCGACTGTCACCTTAGATTCAGGAGTTTCAAAAATGAAACCAGCACTCGCAATCAACCTTCCCCTGATATACGTCTTGTCGACTTGTTTAACACTGGCGCTGGTTGCCTGCAAAGAGCAGGCAATGGAAGTGCCCGAGGCCCAGGCGCCGGGCATCGAAGCCGCCGCAGTGACTCCGGAGCCGCCAGCCGCCGTTAATGCAAACCGGATCGCTAACGCTGACTCAGAGCCAGGAAACTGGATGAGTCATGGTCGCAGCTATGATGAACAGCGGTTCAGTCCGCTGGACGCGATCAATGACGGCAACGTCAGTCGGCTCGGGCTGAGCTGGTATTTCGATTTCTCAACCAGGCGTGGCATGCAGGCCACGCCCCTGATGATCGACGGGGTTGTGTACGTCAGCAGTGCCTGGAGCCTGGTGTACGCTTTCGATGCCCTGACGGGTGAACTTCTGTGGAAATACGATCCGCAGGTGCCGCGAGCCAAGGCGCTTCAACTGTGTTGCGATGCAATAAATCGTGGCGTTGCAGTCTGGGAAGGAAAAATATTCGTCGGCACCCTGGACGGACGGCTGGTTGCGCTTAACGCGGCGGATGGCAGTGTGGCCTGGGACGTCGAAACCATACCCAAAGACTCTGCTTATAGCATCACCGGCGCGCCGCGCGTGGTGAAAGGCAAGGTGGTGATCGGGAACGGCGGGGCCGAGTTCGGCGTGCGTGGCTACGTATCGGCCTACGACGCTGACACCGGTAAACTGGCCTGGCGTTTCTACACGGTGCCCGGGGATCCCTCAGAACCGTTCGAAAACCCGGCCCTTGAGATGGCGGCGAAAACGTGGACCGGCGAATGGTGGAAACTCGGTGGCGGCGGGACGGTCTGGGACTCCATGGCTTACGATCCGGTGCTCGACCTGCTTTACATCGGGGTTGGCAACGGCTCACCTTGGAATCACCAGATTCGAAGCCCGCAGGGCGGTGACAACCTTTTCCTTTCTTCGATCGTGGCACTTCGGCCCGAGACTGGCGAATACGTCTGGCATTACCAGGAGACACCTGCCGAAAGCTGGGATTACACCGCGACGCAGCACATGATCCTGGCCGATCTGGAGCTTGACGGGATTAAGCGCCAGGTGATCATGCAGGCGCCCAAGAACGGCTTTTTTTACCTGCTGGATCGCGCGACGGGAGAGTTCCTGTCCGCTGAAAAATATACGCTGGTCACCTGGGCCAGCCACGTCGATCCTGAAACCGGCCGCCCGGTCGAACAGGAGGGAATCCGGTATACAGACGGGGAGCCCACTGTCAATTTCCCTGGCTTTCTGGGCGGGCATAACTGGCAGCCCATGAGCTACAGCCCCCGTACCGGGCTGGTCTACATCCCCGCCCAGCAATCCCTGGCGGTGTATGCGCACGAAGCAGATTTCAGTTACCGGCCGGGTTTCTATAACACCGGCATCGACTGGACCAAGGCGACCTTACCCGACGACCCCGAGGAGCGTGCTGCCGTGATCAGCCAGTTCACTGGATTCATTTCCGCCTGGGACCCCGTGACACAAAAAGAAGCCTGGCGTGTTCCGCACAGCTACCTCTGGAATGGCGGCATGTTGTCCACCGCCGGCAACTTGTTGTTCCAGGGTAATGCCGACGGCCAATTTGTCGCCTTCCGGGCTGACAATGGTGAGCGGTTGTGGGATTTTGATGCGCAAACCGGCATCATGGCGGCTCCCATCACCTACTCCATCGGCGATCGGCAATACGTGGCCGTAGTCGCCGGCTGGGGCGGCCTGGGCGTGTCACTGGGAGCGATCGCGGTACGCGCCCCCGGCATTGTGAATCGAAGCCGGCTCCTGGTGTTCGAACTGGATGCAACGGCAAGCCTGCCCGAACCCAGGCCGTTCAATCGCGGGACACCAAAACCACCGCCGCTGACAGCGGACGCAGACCTGATTCAACGCGGCGACGATCTGTATCACACGAGCTGTTTCGCCTGTCACGGCGAGGGCGCCATATCGTCCTCGAGCCAAATGCCGGATCTGCGCTACATGGGCGCGAAAAAGCACGAGCTGTTCCTGCCCATCACGCTCGACGGCATTCTTCACAACAGGGGCATGGGAGCCTATTCTGCCTGGGTGAGCGAAGAAGAAGCCGTGGCCATTCATGCCTACGTGGTAAAGGAAGCGCATGAACTCCTGGAGACGATGAAAGAGTGATCTTCGGGGCCGTTTTTACTTCGGCTACGACGATCTGTTTAGCAGTGAGCTACCATGTGCTCCTTTGTCAATCAGAGCACCGGCGCCAGCAGGGCTGATCCCCTGGCTTTCAGGCGTTCCCAAATGGAGAGGTCTTCCAGGTAGTGAGGTTTTGCTTCGGTAGAGGCAGCAAGGTCATTTAACAGCATGGCCTCTATTTCACCGGCAAATTCGCGATCGGACACAGCGGCGGTGATTTCAAAATTAAGCCGGAATGACCGGTTATCAAAATTTACCGTGCCAACAAGGGAATAGCTGTTATCGATCAACATTACTTTCTGGTGCATGAAGCCATCCTGGAAGAAAAAGATCCTGGCGCCCATTTTTGCCAGGTCGTTCAGGTAAACATTCGCTGCGTGGCGGACGAACCAGTTGTCGTTCAGTTGCGGCGTGATGATCCGCACATCAATGCCTTTGAGCAACGCCAGGCGCAGTGCAGCCATCGTGGCTTCGTCGGGAATGAAATAAGGTGTGGCGATCCAGATGCGCTCGCGGGCCAGGTTAAGCGCATTGGTGAAAAAAAGGCTGGCGGTTTCAATTTCATCCGCCGGACCGGATTGCAACACCAGTACATCCACTCCGGTGCCGTCGATTCCGCTAGCTGGCTGCGGTCCCCAGGACAGCCCTTCTATTAATTCCTTGCTGGCCCAATGCCAGTCAGAAATGAATATGGCTTGTGCAACCACCGCGGCCGGCCCGTCTATGCGCAGGTGGGTGTCCCGCCAGGGTGAGAGTTTTTTGTCTTTGCCGAGGTAATCGTCTCCAATGTTCAGGCCGCCGACCCAGGTGGATTTGCCGTCCACGACGACAATCTTGCGGTGGTTGCGGAAATTGAGTTGAAATCGATTCTGTGGGCCCTGCCGGGTATTGAACGGGATCATGCGGATACCTGCGTTTCTGAAGCCTGCTATCCAGGTGGCAGGCAGGTCGCTGCTTCCGAGTTCGTCATACAACACGTAAACATCCAGGCCCTGTTCCGCTTTACGGATCAATTGTTGTTTGAATTGATTTCCCGACTCGTCCGCGCGGATGATGTAGAACTGG
>PVMK01120224.1_pt1 | contig 13678 bp, 10 predicted proteins | sample 1853481 | NCBI WGS metagenome assembly PVMK01 (sample SAMN08533507, study PRJNA380276) | Marine sediment metagenome, whole genome shotgun sequencing project. | reverse complement strand
GTCGGACCCGTCAGCGTTCAATAGCTCTTGCCAGGATAGCGGCGTGTCGCGTCCCGCCAGGAAGCTGTCGATGGCGCGACTGACCGAATCGAAGGTATCGCCGAGCATCGATTGCGCCAGCCTGCCGGACTCCACGGCCGCGCCGGCTTCATCGAACATGGTGAACAGTCCGCCGATGCTCTGGTCCCGCGACAGCCTGGAAAGAAAAGGCTGCGCCAGGGACAGACGATCAACCATATCCTGGAGCTCGGGAGTGCTGAGGTAGAGCAATCCATGCTCATCGAAGAACTTCCCTCCGTCGGGCTGGTAGACCCCGGGGAAAAGATCGGGTTCGAGCCCCAGGCGCCGCGCGAGCCGGTTCATGCTGTCGTGGGCAAGGTCCGGTGTCACGGCATCGACGACGACGACGATAGGATCACGCAACTCGGGAAAGTTGTCGAAGTAATCCGCGCGCAGCTTCATCACGCGCAGGTCCTTGGAGAAGACGTCGATCTCGCTGGAGTTGATCCTGAGGGTCGCGGCCGCGTAGGCACCGAGTCCTGCCGTGGCGATCAGGAACAGCACGATCACGGTGCCGGCGCGGCGTTGGACGCGAGCCACCAATGCCGCGGCAAGGCGGCCGAGATACTCGTCAATCGAGCCTATCAGCGGTTGGAAGCCGGGTTCGGACGGCGTAGGCGTCATGTGACTCAAGGCTCGGCAGGTCCTCACAGCGCGGTCGGCCGGGAAGCGGCCCGCCGCGCAGAATATAGAAATCGATGGCCCAAGAATAGCCGACAAGATGTGACCCGTGACTCGCCGATTGTTTCATTTTCCCGGTCAAGCTGGCACGATAACCGCGGGCCATCGACGGCCACGATGCGTCCGTCGTCAGGGGACCTGGAAGAAGGATTAAGCGCGAGGATCGATGACTACGCTTGTTACAGGCGCTACCGGCTTTCTTGGATCCGCTGTCGCCCGGGCCCTGTTGGACCGGGGCGAGGCGGTCCGTGTGCTGGTGCGGCGCGAAAGCGACCGGCGCAATATCGACAGCCTGGATGTGGAGCTGGCGGAGGGAAACCTCAACGATCCGCAGTCCCTGCGAAATGCGGTGAAGGGCTGTCGGACCCTCTACCATGCAGCTGCCGACTACCGCCTTTGGGTAAAAGACCCCAAGGAGCTCTACGATACGAACGTCGCCGGCACCAGGGCGCTGCTGCGCTCGGCGTCTGAGGCCGGAGTCGAGCGCATCGTTTACACCAGCAGCGTCGCCACCCTCGGCCGCGAACCCTCCGGCCGTCCCGCCGACGAGCAGACCCCGGCGACCATTGATGACATGACAGGTCACTACAAGCGTTCCAAGTTTCTGGCCGAAGAGGACGTCAATCGGCTGGTACGCGATGAAAAGATCCCCGTTGTCATCGTCAATCCATCCACCATCATCGGACCCAGGGACATTCGCCCCACGCCCACCGGGCGCATGGTCGAGGCGGCGGCGCGGGGGAAAATACCGGCCTTCGTCGATACCGGCCTCAACGTCGTGCACGTGGACGACGTGGCCATCGGCCATGTGCAAGCCTACGAGCACGGGAAAATCGGGGAGCGCTACGTTCTCGGCGGCGATAACATGATGCTTTGTGAAATTCTCGCGGAGATTGCTTCCCTGGTGGGCCGCCGGGCGCCGCGCATTCGTCTACCCCGCGCTGCGGTTCTACCTGTGGCCTATGTCGCGGAGTTTGCCGCGCGCATCCGCGGTTCAGCTGTCGAGCCCCTTGTTACCGTCGATGGAATAAAGATGTCGAAGACATTCATGTTCTTTTCTTCCGAGAAAGCCAAGAATGCCATCGGCTACTCGCCGCGTCCGGCGCGGAAAGCGCTCGCCGACGCTGTCGAATGGCAGCGCGCTCATAGGTTGTGATCTTGGCCGCGTGAGCCTGTGCGCGGCCCTAAAGTAAATACTCGGAGCGAGCGAGAGAACATTAGGTCCGCATTTCCCAGATGGCTGGCGTCTCAACGTCGCTTAAATGAGCGGGTCACACACCTGTCGCGCGTTGAACCGGGCCCGCGTGGTCCAGTTCGGATATCTCCAGTGGGTGATGGCAAAAACGGCCTCTCTGTGTCGAGCTCAGATCCCGTGTTCGACTGAAATTTAGGGCGGAACAAGCGCCATTCTCTTGTCGGCCTGCTGCGCCAGGCGGTTCACGCACGGCGTGCTGGATACGAAGACATCGATGACGCCGAACTCGGTCGGGGCGAATCCGTGTTCAATCAGCTCAGCGGCGGGCGCGCCGCTGCGAAGGGCGCAGCGTCGAAATCGCCTGCTATCGGGCCGCCGTCGAATGTCTAATCGGCACAGTCCGCAGGGAGTTCCTCGATTAAGTGCTCTTTTGGAGTGCCCGCGACTTGGACAAGAATTTCACCGCGGTTCAGATCTACTTCAACGAAGCTCGAATTCATTCATCACTCAATGGTCAAGAACCCGCGGAATTCCCTGAACTCCTACTTCGCCCAGCTGCTTCGGCTGGCAAATTCCGCTGGCGGTCATTCTGTCGATGCATATACGATCTCTCCGTAGCCGCTTGAGCGCACATTCGCCACGGACAGATGACGGGTCTCGGCCACATTTCCGACTGTCACGTGCTCATTCGCACCGGGCTGTCCCTCTGGAGCTGCGGCCTGGAGCCAAGACACGGAGCGGCGGATTGCTTATTCTCCTAGGTAAGCGCGGGGATTGCCGCGGCTCATGCTGGTTGGCAAGGGGGAGAACAACGAGGTGAACAGGCCGGTCCATGTTTTAGGAGCGGGAGGTATCGGTGTCGCCCTGGCTTGGTCCCTGGCGCGGGGCGGTTGTTCCGTGACCCTCGTAGACGCCCATCCCGGCAAGGTCGCAGCGGGTCGGAGCGAAGGCCTGACGGTGGTCGGCCACGGGGCGGCATATCCACCTTTTATCGCTTTTGATGACTGGACTCCGCCGGAAGACGGCTTTGTCCTGCTCTGTACCAAGACCTACGACAATCCGACCGTGCTTGCCCGCCTGCAGGACACCGCGCACCTTGTCCCCGTGCAGAACGGCTTTGACCCGGAACTTGACCGACGCAATCATCCCGGTGAGGGAATCGCGTCTTTTGTGTCCGAATGCGAGCGCGATCGCCCCGTTACACGGATCAGCCGTCCCGGCAGCCTGCATATCGGTCCGCGCCGGTCCGTCGCCGCCGACGAGCGGGCTGAGCTAGCCTCGCTGGCCGCGGCGCTGGAGAAGGGCAAGTTGTTTCCGGTCGAGATTGTCGAAGACGTCCGGCCTTACAAGGCAGCCAAGTTAATGTACAACGCCGCCATCTCGCCCCTCGCGGCGGCCGCCGGAGTAGACAACGGCGAGTTACTGACCGACCGGCTGGCCAAGCGGCTTTTTTTCGGTCTGTTGCGTGAGAACTATGCGATTCTCCGCCATGCGCGGGTTCCCCTTGCCCGTATCGGGCCGTTTCATCCCGATTCGGTATCCCGAATTCTGCGCACGCCGGGACTGCCTGCACTCATGGCGGTTTTCTTCCGTTCCTCGCTGCGCGGCACCTATTGCTCGATGGCGCCCGATATCACAACCGGTCGTACCGAGATCGAGGCATACAACGGTCATCTGATCCGGCTTGCCCAAAATTTCCCCTGTCCGTTGAACCGCGCGGCGTTAGCACTCATCGAGAAGGTCGTGAATGGGCGGTTGACACCACGGCGCGAGCATCTGCAACACCTGGCGGACACTCTGCCGGAAGGAGTCCTGTCCTGAATCTCGTGACCGGAGGCGCCGGTTTCATAGGTTCCCACCTCGTGCAGCAGTTGCTCGATGAGGACCAGTGCGTCCGTGTCCTGGAACACCCGGACGCCGCCGTGGATCATCTGCCGCTGGACCGTATTGAACTGGTACGTGCGGATATTCGTGATGAAACCGCCGTCAGGGCGTTCACGCGGGAATGCCGTTATGTCTATCACCTCGCCGCTGATCCGAACCTCTGGCGCCGTGATCGCCGGGAGTTCGACGCCATCAATCATGTTGGTACGGTAAATGTTATGCGTGCCGCCCTCGACAACGGCGCCGAACGGGTGCTCCATACCACTACCGAAAGCATATTGACATCACGGGATTCGAACGGCGGCGCGGTGGAGGATCTTCGCCTCAAGGAGGGCGACATGCTCGGTCCGTATTGCCTGAGCAAGTTTCATGCGGAGGAAGCGGTCTTCCAAATGGCCGATGGCGGCACCCCGGTTGTCGTAGTCTGTCCGACCGTGCCAGTGGGTCCGGGCGATCGACGACAGACACCGCCGACGCGCATGAGCCTAGCATTCTGTCGCGGCGAACTTCCGGGTTATCTCGACTGCCGGCTCAATTTCGTGGATGTACGAGATGTGGCAACCGGGATGATCCTGGCGATGCGACGCGGTCGTACGGGTATTCGCTATCTTCTGGGGGGTGAGAACCAGTGGCTTTCAGACTGGCTGCGTATTCTTGGTGATGAAACCGGTCAGCCCGTACCACAGTGGAGGGTGCCGTACGCGCTGGCACTAACGTTTGCGTGGTTCAGCGAGCGATGGGCTGATTATGTCAGCGGCAGCATGCCATTGGCCACCGTCACGGGCGTACGCTTAACCCGCCGCTGCATGTTTTTTGATCCCGCCGCCAGCATGATTGAACTCGGTCTCACACCCCGCCCGATCACGGAATCCGCTCGTGATGCCGTGGCCTGGTATCGTGAGCAAGGCTGGTTCTAGTACTCAGGGGAGGTACTGACAAAGTAACTGCCTCCAGGCGACAATTCCCGGATGAATTAACAAACCAGCCTATACAAACGCCATCGATACCCACCCGATATCATCCAATACGCCGTGTGGTTGTACTATCGATTCAGCTTAAGCGACAGGGATATTGAAGATTTACTAGCTAATCGTGGTATTACCGTGAGCCGTGAATCCATTCGGTTGTGGTGCAACAAGTTTGGACCACGATATGCCAGGCGATTGAAGCGTCGACATCAAGGGTATGGGGATACGCTTTTCATCGATGAATACGGATTTCTCGTCGAATATGAACGACTTGGCGTGCAGACTCGCGCCGGAGCTGTAAGCGACGCTGTCCTTCTGGCGGGGCTTCTTCGCTGACACTTTCAATTCATAGATCTTCATACCGCCCGCCAGCAATGCCTCCCGGTATCGTGAGTAGCCGGCATGTACGGCTACATTATCCGTTGAGCCGTAAGAGTTGGTTATGACGACTACGGAAATACCCCTCTTAACCACGTCGAGCACCTTCTGGACGCCACCGTCGCCCGGCACGAAGTAGGGTGTGATGATGACCAGCTCGTGGTCGAGATTGTCGAAATAGGGTCGCAACAATTCATTCATGAACGCGACTTCTTCGCGCGTCTTACCCAGGCCCTTCCCTGGATCATCGAAATAAACAGTCGCGGTGGCGACATACACGGGGATGTCGCCCTCCTTCTCCATGGCTTTGTAGAATCGCGAGGATTTCAGGTCCTTCGCATACTGTGAATCTCTGTGACTCTCGGTGTACGCACGGAGCTCCTCGCGCAACTTTTCGATATCGTCCGGGGTCGCGTCGTTCTGCTCGAACGCGTACACGGGAGGTTCTTTCGTTGTTACAGCGTAAGTGCCGTTGCCGCCGACCATCGATTCGCCGTTTTTGTCCAGAAGAATGATTTCATACGCGCTATGTGGAGGATCTGGTTCACCCCAGCCGCCCGTCGTTCCCGCAGAGTGATTTAGGATAGGTACATCTACTCCTGGCTCTTGTCCGGGGCCGACGACAGTGCCTGTAAAGGAGACCGCAGCGAGCGCCTCGTCCATGCGTCGAGAGCCTTCAGCAGCGACTGCTTCGTCAAATCCGCTCAGGAGATTCAACGCCGGAAACTCAGAAGATTGATTGCCCTTGATTGAGATTCCGTTGAATATGTCTTGAGCAGCTGCAACGTCTTTCGCGTTGGATTTATCTTCTACCTCAACGCGGACGATTACGACGGCCAGAGATGACGGCGATGCAACTGCCTCACCCAGCGGTTTCACCAAGCGCGTCACCCTGATATAGTGTGTAATCGCGCGCCCGAAACCACGGCATAATAGTCCGCAGTCGAGATAACGGCGAAAATCCCGCTCCACGTACCCGGGGACTGGGTCTGGATCGGCCTCACGGTGCGCTAGCCAACTCTCCAGATGACACTGCACCAGCTACGCCTTCCTATTTGTCGTTGGTGCGAGTGGTGGTATTTTTTGGCTCGCCCTCGCACGTGTCGGCACGGAGATGACGAGTCTCCCCATGCCGCATCACGGAGAAGTCACGTTGAGAGATACCTGCCTCCAAGAGCGCAGCCCGCAACCGTTTCGGCGGCTCATCCAATGGATCATCTCCGGGCAATGGGAAGGTTCCCCAGTGAATGGCCACCGAGCAACGGGCTCGGACGTCTCGATGGACCAACACTGCTTCCTCTGGATCGACGTGCATCGCCTGCACGTACCAGCGAGGCGCATAGTGGCCAATGGGGATGGCCGCAAGATCGAAGGGCCCGAACCGTTCACCGATCTCCTCGAAGTCGGGCGAGTACCCTGAGTCTCCCACGAACAAGAACCGGAAATCATCGCTGATGACGACGAACCCGGCCCAGAGGGTCCGGTTGCCATCGAACGGCGTGCGGCGACTGTAATGTTGCGTCGGGACAGCATGGATCGACAGTCCCTTGTAGCGTTCCTGGTCCCACCAGTCCATCTCAACCACGTTGGGAATATCCTTGCTCTCCAGATACGCCTTGATCCCGAGCGGCACGAAGATTCGCGGGCTGCGCTCCGGTCCCCATTGCTGCGAAAGGCGCCGCAAGGTAGGAAGGTCGAGGTGGTCGTAGTGGTTGTGAGAAATAACCACTACGTGGATTTCGGGCAAGTCTTCGAAGTCTAGTCCCGGCGGGACCAGGCGCTTCGTACCTGCCCATGAGACCGGGGAGGACCGTTCTGTGAGATGAGGATCCGTCAGGATGTTGACTCCATTAAGTTGGAGCAAGAGCGTCGCATGGCCGATCCAGGTCAGGGTGGGATCTTGCCCATTTGATTTCAGGTAGGCTGGATCGTTGTGGGCCAGAGTCACCTGGTAGGCGTCGTCATCCGGCTCCGGCGCTCCCCCCGTCAAACGCTCCCAACGCCACTTGAGGAAATCGGGCAAGGCATACCACCCTTGGGGACCATGGGGGTCGTGGGAGTGGGGGTTGTTAAACTTATTGACGCCATGGTGTGGGGTGGCAGGATCCGGCGACAATGACTGGCAGCCGACGACAAGCACGGCGAGCAGGACGAGTAGGACGCAAGACCGCCAGTGAATTGAACGAGATGTCATAGAAGCCTGATCTCAGCCTTAATCCGGCAGGAGGATAGCACTTTCAGAAGCGACCAAGGCAGGCTGGTCGAAGGGGAGTGGAGTATGCGATGACTTCATGAAGCTTCGTTTGTCGTCCAGCGGGTGAGACCCCCCAACCGGGGATGCGTTGGCTGGACCGGTACTTGAACGGGGTCGCGCTCGGTGCCATCGACCGCGCATTGTTGGACCGGATTGCCGAGCAGAAGAAGGCCGAGGGCGTCTCGAATGCCACGGTCAATCGCATGCTCGAGGTGATTCGGGCCATTCTGCGAAAGGCGGTGAATGACTGGGAGTGGATGGACAAGACACCGAGGATGCGGATGCTGCCCGAGCCGAGAAGACGCATCCGGTGGATTACGCGGGAGGAAGCCGACAGGCTGCTCGCGGAGCTACCGGAGCATCTTCGTGCCATGGCGACGATCAGCCTGGAAACGGGACTGCGCAAGTCCAACGTCGCCGGGCTGCAGTGGTCGCAGGTGGATCTGCGCAGGCGATGCGCGTGGATTCATCCGGACCAGGCGAAGGGGCGAAAGGCGATTGCCGTGCCGCTATCCGCAGCAGCCGTGTTGGTTCTACGCGAACAGATTGGAAAGCACTCGGTGTACGTGTTCAGTTACCGGGGCAATCCAATCAAGCAGCTCAACACCAAAGCCTGGCGAAAGGCGCTGGAACGTGCCGGCATCGAGGACTTCCGCTGGCACGATCTGCGTCATACCTGGGCCAGCTGGCATGTCCAGGCAGGGACGCCGCTGCACGTACTACAGGAACTCGGTGGCTGGGAATCGGTGGAGATGGTGCGGCGCTATGCGCACCTCTCCAGTGACCATCTGGTCGAGTACGTGGACCGTATGTCGGGCAGCCTGAAGGCCGTAAATGAGAGCAAAAGGGTTACGAATCAGCTACGGGCGGCAGAATGATTGGCGCTTGCATCATCGCAAGCTCTTGATCTAATGGCGCGCCCGGAGGGACTCGAACCCCCGACCACCTGGTTCGAAGTCACAGCGACCAATTCAACATTTCAACTAGAACAGTCACTTGCGACGCTTGCCGCAATCGCAAAACCGACGTAACTCGTTGATTTCCTATGTCACCAAATATCACCGTGGCACAAATCTGGCACACAAGGACTTGGACCAACTCACACGTGTTGTCGGTGCATTCGACGATCATTAGTTGCCGGCATCGGCCTCCAGCGCGTCGAGAAAACGGCGGATACGGCGCGCGTTGGCGCCGACGTCACTGCGTCCGACCCTTGACACCGAGCGCACGTCGACTCGGCTGCCGTCGCCGTCGGCGCGGAGCCTCACGACTATGTCGTCCTTGAAGCCGAAGAACAGCGTTTCATCGGTGGCCTCGATGCGTCCTTCGCCGGGCAATGCGGCGACGATCTCCCAGCCCAGAGATTTCCCCGCCGCCAGGGCGCGGCGGAACGCCTCGTCCGGAGCGAGGTCGAGAAGGACAGGCTCGATCTCCGGGTAGGCTTCGCGTTGCATCGCCGCCACCGCTTCGCCCGCATAATGGGTCGGATTTGGAGCCTCGACGCGCAGCGCCACGATCTCAACGAAGCGTGGCGGCTCGTCGGTGTCCGTGGTGATGTCGTGAATTGGCGGCACGGTACGGGCGATACGCAAATGCGCGTAGGGTACCGCCGCGACCGCGGCTCCCGCGAGCAGCGCAACCAACGATAGAATCACTCCGAGGCGGGATCGGCGGCGTAGAGCAAGCGTTGCCGCGACCAACGATACCGCGCCCGCCGCAAGGCCCGTGTAAGCGGACCAGCGCAGCACGGTGAATGCACTGCTCAGCGTCCAAAGCTCCCATCGATAGCCGAGCCCCGAGCTCAATGCGGCGAGCACGGCGATAACCGCTAAAGTGAGCCCGGTAATCACAATGGGACGCATGTTGAAACTATGCCGGATCTCGCGATGCACGTACACGACAGATCCACGGCCACAGGCCCGATATCCTGTTTCGCAGGAGGTTAGGTGTCGTCGGAATCGATGTGATCATCTGCACCCGACGTCCGAACCAATTGGAAGATCAGCTCCGTGCAGCGGACGTGGTTTTGGCGATTTGTCGACTCAGCGTTGACCAGGGGTTAGCTCCGATTAGCGCGATGAACTCTTCCTGGGGGTACTGACAAGTTAACTTGAAGCCATGGGCTGAGGCCACACAATTTGGTCTATAGCGCTGGTAATCGGCTCTGCTGCGCCCACTCAGAGTCGATTTGTAGATGCAAAAGCGTCGTAAAATTCCACTTCTCAAGGAAGAATTAGTTAACTTGTCAGTACCCGATGACCAACTCGTGTGCATTCGACCGTGTGACAGTGACGTCTCAGATTTGGAACATGACGATGCCTGCTTTCGACCCACAGCGGTCTGAATTCCTGAGCCCTAGCTAGGGGATATATGATTACGGGGGAACCTCCTGTCCAGCTTACGTTAGAGCAAGAGGATACGGCATGAAGCATTGGAATTATCTTGCCGCGAACAATGGAAGCATGGTTCGAAAATGGACGAGAATTGCTCTTTTGAGCTTCATATATCCTTCCCTATCTCTCGCCGGAGAGGATGGCTTTGGCAGGATGTGTTTGTCTGAGGGCGCTCTAATATATGCATACAAGGCGGCAATATATAACCCCCAAGCGAAGACAGATTGGGACAAGTATTTAGATGACGGTCTGGAAAAAGACAGCTTTCAAACAAAGGACGGAAAGACCATCCACGGATTGGTCTGGAAGTCGGCGGATCCCAAGGGGTATTTGTTGATAGCCCAAGGTACTTCTATGCTCGCTGCCGAAATATACGAACTATTCAGGGAATTTCGAGATATTGGCCTAGATGTCTATTTGTATGACTACCGTGGGTACGGCGAATCAGACGGTATCGAGACCACACTTGAAGGGATTGTATCTGATTACTCGGTTCGTCTCAGTGAATTGAATACGCTCCCAGCGTACACGAGACATTTTGTCTTTGGCATCTCGCTGGGGGGTGTAATCTTTGCGAATGCAATGAAAGAAATGCATGGCGAGATCCATGGGGTTGTATTCGATTCCGTTCCTCATGCCGTGCCTTGGTATGCATTCTGCCCATCGGAAATAGATCCCGTGACCCTGTTGCCTGATGCCTGTGAAAGTTGGCTTATTATTGGTGCGGAAAGAGACAATGTTATTGGGAGGAGGGCATCAAAATTGGCAAAGAGGGCAAAAGAATATTGTAGGGCGCAGACCAAAATAGAAAAACATTTCGGACATATCTTCATGGACAGCCGCAATAACACCAGAGAAAGAATGGTGGCGGTTAAACGCCATTTCGAATTATTGTCTGAGAGGCAGACTATCGATAGCCAACCCCATTTCTGAAATTGCTAGCCATCGAATCGCCTCAGGAAACTGGCGTGGCGGGCTCTATCTTACGACGATCCGCCGTCTATCCGCGACGAATGTCTGACTTCCGTGGCACCATTCACCAGTGCGAGTGTCCGGAAGTGGCCGTCTCCCGCCGTTCAGGCTATGAAATCCATCCGTGGCCGCCCAAGGGCGACTTGCGACCCAAATGCGTCATTCGCGGTAGCGTCAACTGAGCGTCTGTATTCAGCCCACAAGTGGACATTGCTAAACAGTTACTATTGCGCAAAAAGCGAAACCTCGAGTAAGCCGCGGCTGGGAGGGAAGGTGTTTCGCTTGTTCTAGAAGCGAAACGCCGAATCACTTCGAGCCTCATGTTTGTATCGCTCCGTTACTGAACGATCTTTTTCTCGGCCGCTTTCTTTGCTTTCATTCGCTCTATGATCAAGCTGTAGGCGATGAAATATTTGTAGATGTTGCTCACGTACTGCACGGTCTCGCGCCCGATGCGCTTCGCGGCCACCAGCTCCACGTTGCGGAACCAGACGTTGGGGTGGAGGCCCATCTCGACGGCCTCGTTGCGAAGCCGCCTCACCCTGGCCGGTCCCACGTTATAGGCGGCAAAGGTGAACAACCACTGGTTCAACTCGTCCATTTCCGGGTCCTGGAAATAGCGGTGGTGAAGAAAGTGAAGATACTTGACGCCCGCGTGAATGTTCGGCTCGATCTCCTCGATGTTGGGGATGGCTACGTTGGGATCGTTCGCGGTGCTCGGCAGCACCTGCATGACGCCGATTGCTCCCACCGGGCTTCGCACGCTCTGGTCCAGGCCCGACTCCTGGTAAGCTAGCGCCGCCATCATCAGCCAGTCGAAGTCGTATTGGCTCGAGTACTTCTGAAATAGGTCGATGGTGGCTTTGAACTTCGCGAGCTCCTCATCCGACAGGGAATTTTTTACGTATTTGGTGCTCTTGAGATAACGCTCGAAGATGATGTTGCCCATCAAGGTGCCTTTCTTGTTCTTTTTCACGAAAGCGTTCACAGTCTTTTTCAGCTTGGGGCTGTCCTTTCGAAATGCCCAGGCGATCTTGCCACCGGTCCTCACCGCAACTTTCGGGTTCAGGGTAATCTTGTCGAAGATCTGCGCCCAGAATTCCGCCTTGTGGCTATCCATGACGATCATGAGCATAAGACCCGCGTTCACCATCTCCAGCAGATCTTCGTCCTCAAGATTCTCGTCCGCGGGGATGAGCTTCACCTCGGATTTGCCGGCTTTCTTCAACTGTTCGTTCAAGAGCACCAGGCTCGCGTAGTAGCTGCTCGATTTACGAACGTGGATGGTCTTTCCAGCCAGGTCGTCGACGCTCGCGAGCTTGGGCGCTCCCGGCCCGCTCACCACGATTTCGCTGACGCCGGTAAAAAACGGATCGGAGAAATCGACGAACTCCTGCCGCTCGGGCGTAATGGTCAAATTGGCGGCGGCAATGTCGCCGCGCCCTTCCACCAGTCCCGGGATGAGCTCGTCCCGACTCACGGGGATGAATACCACCTCCACCTTCACCGTCTTTTTCTTGAGCTCCTTGTTGATGGTCTTCTCGAACTCCTTGAGCACTTCGTAGGACGCGCCGCGCTGCGTGGCGCCGTCGAGAAAGTAGAAGGTCTTGCTGAAAGCGACCAAGGCCCGAATCCGATGTCGCTCCACCATGCCGTCGAAATCGCCGGTCCAGGTGTCCGTCATCTCTCGGGCCCTGTCGGCCGACGTCTTTTCCTGCCCGGCAACCGGAGGTAGCCATACCGCGCCCAGGAGCAGAGCCAGCGCCACCGCAGCCGGGCCCAGCCACCGCCGAGAGCGTCCGCAAGGACCCGCCGCATGCCCGAAAAGGGATGAATAGCGTCCGGTTACCGTCATTGGATGCCTCCTCCAGGTGCCCCTCCAGGGTCCCGTTGCTGACTGAATCTTGCTTATTCGAAACCCCGGTCGAGCGTGCTCGAACGGCCCGCATAGGGTGCCACACTTGCTGCCCCCTTGTTGAGTGTCCCCAGGGGCCGGGGGGGGTTGTTGCATTATTCGGCCTAATGCGCGAATCGGCCCGTGCTTTGCCTGTTCAGAACACTTTCTCGGCTCGGGGCAAGCAACCACGTCCGCGGTATCGATGCCTGACGCTGCATCTCCGGTCGCTACTGACCTTCCCCCCGCCAGGGTAACCAAGACGATTGAGAGATTTCCCGGTAAATTTGCCGTAGGGAGGTCTCGAGATGAAGCGCAAGCGATACACCGAAGAGCAGATTATTGGTTTTCTCAAGGCGCATGAGGCCGGCGCGAAGCTGGCCGACCTGGTGCGCCAGCACGGCTTCTCCGAGCAAAGCTTCTACCGTTGGAGGTCGAAGTTCGGCGGCATGGAAGTCGCAGATGCGAAGCGTCTGAAGGAGCTGGAGGCGGAGAACGCCCGGTTGAAGAAGCTACTCGCCGAAGCAGAGCTCGACAAAGCCATGCTCAAGGATGTTCTGTCAAGAAAGTGGTGAAGCCGGCCGGTCGAAAGCGGCTGGTCGGCTATCTTGAACAGCACTATGGAATCAGCCAGCGGCGCGCGTGTCGGGCGATCCCTATCAGCCGCAAGGCTGTGCGGTATGTCAATCGACGCCCTGAGCGTGACGCTGCGCTCATCGCGCGCCTCAAGGCGCTGGGCGAGCAGTATCCACGATATGGCTACCTGCTTTTGCACGCCATGCTACGAGCCGACGGGCTGGTGAAGAACCGCAAGCGCACGTACCGCGTGTACACGCAATTGGGCCTGCAGATTCGTACCAAGCGGCGAAAGAAGTTGGTTCGACCCAGGATACCGTTGTCGGTCCCGTCGCGCGTCAACGAGCGGTGGTCCATCGATTTCATTCACGACCAACTCGCTGACGGACGGCGCATCCGAGTACTGAACATCGTCGATGACTA
>PVMK01126831.1_pt1 | contig 13680 bp, 16 predicted proteins | sample 1853481 | NCBI WGS metagenome assembly PVMK01 (sample SAMN08533507, study PRJNA380276) | Marine sediment metagenome, whole genome shotgun sequencing project. | reverse complement strand
CAGAATGATGCAGGCCGGAGTTCATCACGTGTAAGATGACCGTGGAAATGATGGAGTTGGATGAAGATCGGTTCATTGAAGCGTTTTCAGAGGGACGTTAAACTTGAAGACGATATGACATTGGTGGTGATTAAAATTACAAGTTAGGTGAACAGGCAAATTTTACAATCCTTAGCGTATTTCAAAAAATCTTCAGCGGTCCACACGATTACCCCTTCAATGAGCCGATCTTCATCCAACTCCATCATTTCCACGGTCATCTTACACGTGATGAACTCCGGCCTGCATCATTCTGCCCACCACTAAATGATGAAAAGGACGAATTAAGTTAAAATACACCGGACCGGTCCAGTGTTTGTAATGAACAACCGTAACAACATGAAACTGCTTTCGATTCCCCTCCAGTGGTTCAACAAAGACGCCGAAATAGGCTCTTAAATGTTTGTCTTCGGGTGTTTCGCCAACCCAGTAGTGATCTTCTTTTGCCAACCGTACGGTAAAGAAAGTTGCCGATTCACCAACGACAAAGGATACATCTTCGGGATGCAACAGGGGTAAAGATTCCGGCGCTTCCTGCTTATACAAACCAAGTATTTTAACCAGAACACCCCGAATGCGATAAAGCCACAAAACCCACCAGGGATAATAGGACAGCATTGAAGCAATAAACTGGCGCAGAGTGGTTTTGCCTTCCACGGTCTTTACATCCACATAATCCGACCCGTTCAATAAATGAGTTATCTCCGGTATTTTATTTATCGTGTTCATTTAGGCGGCAACGTTTTGACAAAGGTTTTCGGTAACGGCCATGAACGGCCATTTCCTTGCGAAATGCCGTCACCTTACCCGACCACCAACGATTCAAGACGCTCGATATAGACAACGATGTCAGGATACTCCGGCATGCAGGATCTCCTCGTCGGACAAGCGGGGGCGGTCGGCATCAATCGATTACAATCGATCGAATTAAAAATGAAAAGACAATTGAGCCCCTGCATTACCGTCAAATGAAAAAATGACGAAACTAAATCTATCCTCCTCTGAAACATTTAAAAAGGCATCATGAGATATCTTTTTAAAATCTACCGGATAGAAGGCATCCTCTCCCCAACTCCGACCGTTCTTTAACGTTCCACAACCGGCAAATAAAAACAGAATCACGCTACCCGCCACAAAACCCCAGATAGGCAGCCGTTTCCGAACGGTATCGGGGGCAAGACGGCTTGCGATAAAGTTTAGAGTGGTTTCTCTTTCAGACAATGGGGCTCTCCCTTAGGGCCAAGAATCTATAGGCTTTCCAGCACGGTTGAAAACAGTTTATCGATATCTTCTTTAGTATTGTACAGATGCGGTGAAATCCGAATGGAATTACCGCGCACACTGACATATATCTTATTTTGTGCGAATCGATCGATTAGATCATCGGGAACACCTTCAGGAAAACGAATACCCAGCATATGCCCAGCACGTAAATGGGTCGGCGCCACATTCAAGTCAAGATCCGTTGCTCGCTGTGCAATTTCTTCAGTCAGGCCGGCCAAGGTGGAGGCGGTTTCAGGTACCTGCCAATCTAGAATTTGTCTTAATGCGGCAAAAGCCATTGGCATCAACGCAAAATTGCTGCGTTCACCGACATCAAAGCGTCTTGCACCGGTTTGAAAATCATTGCGGTATTTGACCAGTCCGGCAAAATCTTCGCTATGTTTTCGATTAATCCAGTTGTACTCCAATGGGATCCCATCATGATAGTTGGGATTTACATACATAAACCCAAGACTGTAGGGACCCAATAGCCATTTATAACTGGCGGCGATCACAAAATCGGGCTGTACCTCAAAAACCGATAACGGTAAGGCCCCCAGCGATTGGGTCGCATCGATGACCAGGGCGGCGTTAATCTCTCTGCAGCGCTGCCCCAATTTTACCAGATCAATGATACAGCCATCGGTCCAATGGCAGCCGGCTACGGCCACCACTGCCGTATTTTCATCAATAGGGTCCATCAAAGCCGCAGTCCAGTCATCATCTTGCGGACGCGCAACGGTCTTAAGTTTGGCGCCCTTTTCTCTTACCAGTTCACGCCAGGGATAAACATTGGACGGAAACTGATCTTCTAAGACCACGACAGCCTGATTGGCTTCCAGCTTCACATTCAGCGTTGCAACCGAGACACCGTAGCTGACAGCCGGAATGATTGCGATGTCATTTGCCCGGGCATCGATAAGCTCGGCAAACAAACTGCGTGTTTGTTCGGTTAAGGTGAAAAAATCCGGTGGCGTCAAAAGCCAGGGAGCCTCTTTGCTGGAAACACTTTTAAGGCCTGCTGCCGTGACGCTGCGAAGTTGCGGTGATAAATAGGCACAATTCAGATAGGTAATATCTTCCGGGATGTTAAACAGATGTTTTTGATTGGGTATCACTTTAGATTATCCTTTTAAATCCATTTTTTTTAGGCCGTTTGAATTTGCCGGTAACGATAAAATGATGGGCCTGCTCCATTACTTCCGTATTATGCATGATGAATGTGTGGGTTGCAGGCACAACGATAAAGTCACGCATCCCTTTGACCTTTGTGCTTTCGACTGCGACGGTTCCATCGTCTTCTCCCGGGATCATTGCTGAAAAAACTGGATTAATCGATTTGTTGCCCGCGATAATGCCGAGCTCAAAATCAACCGGCCCCAGTTGTCGGGGAATGCTCTCAGGCCCGGTCCCGAGTTCCTTTCCGGACGGTCCGGTTGCCATGCCGAACAAGGCACTATCGTGCAATTTGTCAACCAGCTCGCTGCCCTGATTCGGCGGGCTGAGCATGACCGCACGCCCGAAAGACCTACACTCATGGTGCACCATATAGTAGCGCAGGATGATGCCTCCCAGGGAGTGGGTCAAAACATGCACGCGCGCACCGTCTTTGATACAGATCGGTCCGATCACCTCACCGAAAATCCGCGATAGTTCCGCAATACTTTTCTGGGTACCCGGATAATCAACATTAATCACCCGAAAACCCCGTGCAGAGAAAAATGTTTCCAGCGGCTTCATGGACCGGTTCGTACGCCCCAGACCATGAAGCAATACCAAATAATCCGCTTGAGCCTTATCAGTGCGATCAGCTGATGCATATCCATCAAACAGTATAAGGATAAGGACCATAGCGGACAAAGATGGCCATTTTGTAATCATTTATTGCATCCCATTCTTAAATAGTGTCGAATAAACAAGAATTTGCGCGATTGACCGGCACCACGTCATCCAGGACTTCGAATTGCATCTGGGCCGAAACCATATTGGACCGCCGGATAAAAATCAATAAGATTCAATTTCGATTTATTGACATTTGGAACTACGGAGCTTAACTTAACGGCCATCATGCGTGTCTGCAGTGTAAACCAGCCGGCACTCAACAGGCATAAACGGAGACAAATTAGGGGCTTCGCCCCAATTGGAATGGTGGGCACGAAGTGAAGCTTTAGCGCTATACTGGGCACGCAGTGAAGCTTTAGCGCTATAATGGGTCTTGGGATACTGCAATATTGGGTAAATGGAAAAATCCGGCTTGACGATAAAGTTTAAAATGGATAATATCCTTTGAAAACCCACTATTCCATCGTTCCACAATTCCATTATTCCATGATTGAGGCAAAAACTCATGTCTTAAAAAATACCCTGTATTTTCATTCAGTTGTAAAAATTCGGAGACGTTAAATTAATGGCTTTTGAAACCAAGGAACAGGTATTGGAGCGGATCCTCGATCGGGAAAAACCGAAATGTCCGCATTGCAGTGAAGAAATGAGCATATGGGAAGTCCCACCAATTACAGTGGGCGATGGCCTCGGATGGGGAACCCCTTACCTGTTTATCTGTTTTAATGACAATTGCTCATGTTACCAGCAGGGTTGGGATCATATGAAAGAAAACTATGCTCATACGGCTTCGTACCGGTGTATGAACTATCCGGGTACAGACCAATTTGAAGTGATCCCCGTATTTAGCGATATGGGCGGTAAAGGACAAATTATCGATGATCAGGTGCTGGCCGAACAGGAGGCATTAAAAGAGGCCATCAAAAAAGGATTTTCAATTCTGGCAGACTGCTATGTCAATAAGGACGGCCCTCAGGTTCTTAGAATCCTGATGGACCCGACAGAGCCGACGCGGGTGCGATTAAAAGCAGCGGAAATGATCGGAGACATCGGTGAACCTGAAGCCATCGAGCCCATCAGAAATGTAAAATTCGGCAATGAGATTTTCCAGAAAAAAGTCGAAGACGCCGTATCAAAGATTCATCAAAGGTATTTTACCCGGGAATGCCCTTTTTGTGCGGAAATTATAAAAAAAAGGGCGAAAATTTGTAAGCATTGTCAGAAAGAGGTTGCCGGCCTCTAAAACCGGCTTTAAATTTCAATATTTAAAAAAACCATTTAAGATTTTTGTTAAATTACCGATTATTATAACATGGAAAAAGTCGATCGCAGAAAATTCCCAAGAGTGAAAATTTTTAACCCCATTTCTTATGATTGTGTGGATAAGGATGGAAATCTGATAGATCAGAGTATGGGGATTGCGCTGGATATAAGCCAAAACGGAATACTTTTGGAGACCCCTCATATACTTGAATCAAAATATATCTATTTATTATTCGTTGACATGGATAATGAACTGAAAAGAATCACCGGACGGGTGATATTTTCCGTAAAGAAGAAAGATGGAAAATTCAAAACCGGAATTAATTTCCAGGGAGCCCACGAGGAAAACATACAGTTTGCAAAAAAGATCGTTCAAGCCTACCATTATCAAAAAACAGATCTCGCTCTGGAAACAAGTGCCCAATTGTAAATTTCAAATCCCGATTGCTTTCAAATTTTCAGCCAAAAAAACATTTCAGCCTTGCTCTAAAAAACCGATACCAATTGAGTCTCCGTCTGCCGGGTATTTTAGCTAGCTGTCTATAAGCTGTCTCAAAAATTGACAGACCGGCCATCAAGTAATATATATTTTATGGCTTGATTCGTTCAGTCATTGTTTGTTTATAGGCCGACGAACCCAACTCGTCCGGATGAAAGGCAGTTAATGAGCAGGCAGATAGATTTCAAAGAAGCCTATCAAGAATTTCAGCCGAAAATTCTGAATTATCTTTCCCACTTGATGGGGCCCCATGAGGCTGAGGACATTACCCAGGAAGTTTTCGAAAAGGTAAGCCGCAAGCTGAAAACTTTTAAAGGCGAATCAAAGTTTTCCACCTGGTTATATCGGATTGCCACCAACGCCGCTTTTGACCGATTGAGATCTCCGTCACTTAAACATGCATCTGAACATACCCCGTTGGAAAAAATTGCCGATACTGAGGCCAGGGACGTCTGGAACGGTCAACGAAAGACAGCTATAGATCAAAATGTTATTCGCAAGGAGATGAGTGCGTGCGTAAGGGAGTATATCGATAAGCTCCCGCCCGACCATAGAGCGGTTTTAATACTGAGCGAAATCGAAGGATTTAAAAACCAAGAAATCGCCGATATCCTTCAGATCTCCATTGAAAATGTAAAAATGAGACTCCACCGTGCAAGGGCCGGTTTAAAAAAAGAGCTGGATAACGGCTGTGATTTTTACCAGAATGAGCAGGGTGCACTGGCCTGTGACCGCAAACCCGTATCAATTATGCCTAAAAAGCCCGACTAAGCCTGCCGCTAATTAGTGCCCATCCAATAGTCTGCGATCTGCTTCCGACCTAATATCCATTCTAGCAAAATTTAAAAAATCTTCCTTAACTTGTATCCTTTTGCGGCTTTCCTCCGTCTATGCGGTTAAAAAGGAGGTGATATATATGTATGCTGCAGAAGTTTCCAATTTTTCCTTATGGTGGTTATTCCCGCTTGTGATGATCGTTCTTTGTTTTTTGATGATGCGGGGCCGAAAAGGTTCGATGATGTGTGGATTCGGTTCCGGTGATGAAAACAGTCACCGTACAAATATTTCTGATCCGGCGAAGGATATACTCGACAAACGATATGCCCGCGGCGAGATAGACAAGCAGGAATACCAGGAGAAAAAGAGAATCTTAAATCAACACAACTGATTTTTATTTTGATTGAATACAGATTTTTAATCCATTGAGGGTATTAGCGCTTAAGGTGACATATCCGGACAGGAGACAACCGGCGCGACTGAGGAAGCTTTTATGGTTGCAATCGGTTTAGTGGATGTTTTTTGCCAATTTTTTAAAAATGTCTTGACAAAGTGAGGGCTGGAAGTTATATTTCGATATATGTCGAACTCTCGAGACAATAATACCGAAAAATTTGCCGAAATGTTTAAGGCCCTTTCCAACCCCAACCGGCTAAAAATTTTCTTGCGCCTGATCTCCTGCTGCAGCCCGAAAGTGGTTACCGACATCAGCAGCACGCCTGAACCGGAAAACTGCGCCTGTGTCGGTGAACTGGGCCAGGATCTCGGCATTGTAGCATCCACGATCTCGCATCACATAAAAGAGCTACGTCAGGCCGGGCTCATCCGCATAGAACGCAGAGGGCAGAAAATCGAGTGCTGGATTGACCCGGAGACTTTAACAGCCCTGCAGGGGTTTTTTTCAAAACAAACACTTGGCTGATTTTTTTTGCCTAAAAGATTCGATAGTTTTCGAACTATAAAATATTTATCACCAACAGGGAGGAAAAATATGGAAACCAGAGACAAAGAAGAAATCCGGGAAGCCGTTCGGGAAAGCTATGGAAAAGTGGCAAGAGCCGGAGGCGTTTCTATCGGGACGCGTCCAACAGCATCCTGCTGCGGTCCATCAGACACTTCCGCTGAAACAAACGCGGCGGCTTCTTGCTGCGGAGGTTCGGAAGTTACGCCTGAACAAATGTCGACTGTCATGGGATATTCAAAGGAGGAGATCGCCGGGGTTATCGAAGGTGCGAATATGGGGCTGGGTTGCGGCAATCCCGTAGCCCTCGCTTCGCTTAAACCCGGCGAAACAGTGGTGGACCTGGGCAGTGGCGGTGGTTTTGATTGCTTTCTGGCAGCCAAGCAGGTAGGTGAAAGCGGACAGGTCATCGGTGTGGACATGACACCCGAAATGATTTCCAAAGCCAGAACAAATGCAGAAAAAATGGGAGCAGCTAATGTCGAGTTCCGATTGGGTGAAATCGAACACCTACCCGTAGCCGACAATAGTGCGGATATTATCATGTCAAATTGTGTAATTAACTTATCCCCGGACAAATTAAACGTATATCGCGAAGCCTTCCGTATACTCAGACCCAACGGTCGTTTGGCCATCTCCGACATCGTAGCCACTGCTCCGCTGCCGGAAGAAATTCAGAAAGACCTGGCTTTAGTGTCCGCCTGTGTGGGCGGCGCCGCAACGATTGATGATACGGTAAAAATGCTGCAAGATGCCGGTTTTCAGGAAATCAAAGTCAAACCAAAAGATGAAAGCCGTAAGCTCATTTCAGAATGGGCGCCGGGAGAAAATTATAACGCAGGAGAATATATCGTTTCCGCATATATTGAGTCTGTAAAGCCGTCCTGATCAATTTTAAAAGACACAAAAATAATTTTTAAGGAACTCATCATGGAAACGCAAGCACTTCGCCAGGAAGTCACCAAACTCAAAACTGAAAAAGAGGCCCTTAAGGTTAAAAGCAAATTGTTTGAGAATTTTGCGGCCATGGCTCACTCATGCTGCCGGGCTCCGACCACAGCCGAATGGACAGAGCTGAAAGACACCTTACAAAAGACTTTGCAATTTTCCATAGAGCTGACCCGGGCTGATAAGGGCAGTCTGGTTTTGCTCGACAGCAACGGTGTCGTTTCCGACACGATCAATAAACCAGCCGGTAACGGCCTGAAGCATCATTCTCGATTGATCGGTCGCGTGCTGGACAAAGGGCTGTCCGGTTGGGTGAGCGACCACCGTCGGGTCGGATTAATTAACGATACAACTAACGACGATCGCTGGGCAGCACGTTCTGATCAGCCGCAAAGCGTTCGCTCGGCATTGGCTGTACCTATCCTTAAAGGCGAAGAATTGCTGGGCATACTCACCTTGCATCACTCCCAGCCGCAGCATTTTGGCCCGGAATTGGTTGAGCAAATGCAGGCCACATCCGACCAGATCGCTCTGACCCTTGAAAACGCCAGACTTTACGGAAAATTAGATGAATCCTATCGGTCCTTGGATAAATCCAAACAGAAAATTGAGGCCTATTCAAAAGCGCTCGACGATGAACTGGAAAAAGCCAGGCAAATTCAAAGGGACTTTCTGCCGGACCAAATCCCACAGCTACCCGATTGGGAGATCGCAACCTATTTCGCACCGGCCAGGCAGGTATCCGGCGATTTCTATGATGTCTTTTCATTACCGGGTAACAACCTGGGGATCGTGATTGCAGATGTTTCCGACAAGGGCGTGGGGGCTGCGCTGTACATGGCGCTAATTCGAAGCTTAATCCGAGTTTTCTCCGGGCACATTAGCTTACATGGATTTTCCAATTTTTCCGTTAATAACGGCTTAACAGCGTCGGTTGCGACGCAGTCGGCTACCGCTGACCAGCTGAACGCACTCAACGCCGTGAAGCTTACAAATGACTATATTGCCCATGAGCACTCTAAAGAGGGCATGTTTGCCACTCTGTTTTTTGGGGTGATAGATCCCGATAGCGGCGCGCTGGCATACATTAATGCCGGGCACGAGCCTCTAGTTATCGTTAATTCAGCCGGCGTGAAGCAAAGCCTGAAACCCACGGGACCGGCGGTGGGGATAACGCCCGATATGAAATTTGAGATCCAGCAGGTTCGAATTGAACCCGGAGATATGTTGATCGGCTATACCGATGGCGTGACAGAAGCCCTTTCTCCAAACGGAATTTTATTTTCCCGGAAGCAGCTGTTATCCATTTTAGAACAGCCGGCCTCTTCCGCCTCCAGCCAGGTGGAGCGCATTAAAACCAATGTTCTTAAACACATCCACAACTCTCTATTATCAGATGACATTACCATGCTGGCCGTGCAACGCTTACAACAACAAATGAGCTAAAATTAAAGATGAACTGCTAATTTTGAGATAGCTTATAGTATTACCTCGCAATTTTTTAGCTAGATTTGACTTTAGGCTCCCATATCTGATAATCCTTCGATTATATTCTAAAAATTAAATTCTTCTCCTTACGCGCTGACGCTCAAATCAGCACCTATCGGCTATTTAGGACTTTAATCGCGTCGACCTTGCCATTTATTATGCGAAAGTTCATTTGAGCTTAAATTGGAGGAATCCGTATGCTCGGTGGGTACAGCAAAATAGCATGCCATCATCGAAGCCTGGCAGGCGTGGCAGTAATCCTGGTGTTTATTACCTGTGGGGGGATTCCGGGGCCCGCTGCTGCGGCCCCGGCTGAACCGATTCTCCAGCTGTCACCGGCAATAGATCGCTATTTCCTTGGTCCCTATGTGGCTTACCTGGAGGACCCGCAAAAAAAGTTGACCATCGATGATGTATCTTCACCGCAGATGTCGGGCCGCTTTGTTAAACATGCGGGTAAGATGCTCAACCTGGGCCTAAATTCTTCAGCTTATTGGATTCGTTTCACCGTAGACGCATTCGAAGATCAAACCTCACAGAAAAAGTGGCTGCTGTACTTCGACTGGCCGAACAGGATAGATTATGCCACCCTCTACATACCCAAATTCCCTGATGCCGGTTGGTTTACCAAAGAGGTGGGTCGCATTCTGCCGACCGGACCCGACCCACAGCCAAGCACCCCGGTCGGTTTCCTGCCGGCTGAAAGCTTTATTCAACCCGTAACCTTCTATCTGCGGGTAGAGAGCTCGGAAGCCAAACTGATGTCGTTACAGGTCCTAACCGATGAAGCCTACCGGGGCGTATCCAGACAGCGATCGCTGTGGTTCGGTATCTATTACGGCATCATGCTGGCCATGTTTTTGTACAACCTCATTTTGCTGATCTCGCTGCGTGAACTCAATCGTTTTTATTACCTGCTGTATCTGACCTTTATGGGTCTGTTGTTCTTAGAATCCAATGGACTGCTGTGGGAGTTTTTTCAGATTGGAATTCACCTTGGCGAGGTTCTGGTATTGATCTTTATTTCCCTCACATTTTTCTGGGGCAATTTGTTTGCCAAATCCTTCTTAATCACCAGAAAACACGCTCCATTTTTTGATAAATTGTTATCTGCTGCCCTGGTTTTAGCCTTTGTCCTGGCAGCGTTGATTCCCTTCGTGAATCTGACTTGGATGACGGTAGCCATCAGTATCCAGTCAATCGTGGTCCCGCCGATTTTCCTGCTGGCCGCTCTGACCTGCTGGCGGCGCGGATTCCGGCCGGCGCGTTTCCTGCTGTTCGCATTTGCAACTCTGGCTTTGAGCACTATGTTCGAAGCTTTGCTGGTTTTCGGTGCATTGCCGTATGTAACCCAGTACAGTTCACAATTCGGTTCGGCAATTGAGGTCATTCTTCTCCAGCTGGCCCTGGCCGACCGGTTCAGAAGTCTGAGCCTGGAGCATGACTGGATAAAACAGTCGCTGTATCTGGCCCGTGAGGTGCAGCAAAATCTTCTGCCCCATGAAAATCCGCAGCTGGAGGGGTTGGATATCGCCGGCAAGAGCATTTATTGTGACGAAACCGGGGGCGATTATTATGATTTCATTACCGCTGGTACCACTAAAAATGGACCCATATGTATAGCCATCGGCGATGTTTCCGGACATGGCATTTCCTCTGCCTTGCTGATGGCCACGGTGCGCTCGTCTTTACGGCAGCGCTTATCACAACCGGGGGCTGCCGGCGGTATTATCTCCGACGTAAACCGTCAACTGGCTCAAGATGTGGAGGATTCGGGCCAATTTATGACCCTGTTTTACCTGATGATTGACCCGACAAAAAAACACCTCCAATGGGTGCGGGCCGGACATGACCCGGCCATTTTTTATGATCCGGGCACAGACACATTTGAAGAGTTGGGCGGGTCCGGAGTCGCACTTGGTGTGATGGAAGATTCGATTTTCAAGGAGTATACAAAAACAGCTTTACGCAAGGGGCAAATAATTTTTCTCAGTACAGACGGAATCCGGGAGTCACGCAATCAAAAAAGGGAAATGTTCGGCAAAAAACCCATTTACGATATCATTCGCAAAAATTCATCCTTAAGCGCAAACGAAATCCTCAACGCGATGTTAAAATCTTTAAAGCGTTTTCAAAAAGGCGCTAAAATAGAAGATGACATCACATTGGTGGTCATTAAAATCAAAGATTAATCGATTCACACATTCCGTTGCACATTCACATTCATGCTGTCGTAGGAACGAAAGATTAATTTCTCACGCTCCAATTTTTCTTTCGGAAAAGGTCGCGGTTGCAAAGTTTTTAATTTTTCACGAACGTCATCTTTGGAGGGAATGGCGTTCAGCCCCTCGCCAAGCTTTTGGCCGGATACCGTATCCAGGACGACGGCTGTTTTTCCGTCAGATACAACTGAAAATGGAAGCTGGTTCTCACAAAGAAGTCGTGAAGCGGCCAATATTTCTCTTTCGCGGGATCCCAGGGAGGCAGCCGCACATTTAATGGCCATAAAGCGGGTAGACCCGCCGTCAATGCTGACAACAAGGTCGATTTGCGAGCGGTAGGTTTCGCCGGCAACGGTCATTTCAATATCAACATCGACCTCAATATCTTCTTTTGCAAACCCTTTTTCATTCACCAAGAATTGCGCAACCATCTGCCGGTTTTCTTCGGCACCGACATTTGGGACTTCTTTACCGCTGATAAAATCGGTGATCAGGCTATAGGTTTTGGGCGTATCAGACATGATAATATTTCACCACAGAGCACACAGAGAATAAAAGTTAAATTTAAGCCTTCACCACCTTCTCCCTGTCCTCAGCACTCAGTCCTCAGTCCACAGCACTCAGTCCTAATACCTTGACTTTGAGCTTTGCGGCTTCTTCATGCCGGGTGTCGTAATTCGTTTGGCATCCACCCAGAGTCCTTCAAGATCAAAAAATTCACGAACCGGCTCGTAGAACACGTGTATAATCACATGACCGTAATCCAGCAATACCCAATGTCCCACTTTGGTTCCTTCCACACTGAGCGGCTTGATTTTATGCTTTTTTAAATTGACAACAATAGCATCCGCAATCGCATTAACCTGGCGGTTCGACCGCCCGCTGCAGATAATAAATACATCGGCTATGGAGGTAAGATTAGCGACATCGAGTACGACCAGATTTTGTGCTTTCTTTTCCGAAGCCGCTTTAATGTAAAGGTCAAGCGAAAGGACTGCATCTTTGCTCATTTATAAAGTCCTTTTGATTGAATAAATTCTGCCACTTTGGCGGGTACCAGATGTTCGATGGTCTTCTTTTTTTTAACGTTCTCCCGAATTTTCGTCGAGGAGATATCCATGGCATCGATATCAACGATATGAATGGGCGGCTTGCCTTCTGAACTATAGCAGCCAGGCGCAGCCAAGAATTCATAATCCTCCGATAGAGTGAATTTAAAGTAATCCTCAAGGATTTTCCAGCCCTGATGGGCGTCCGGGTAATCCTCATCGGGACGCGCCATGACGATAAAAGCAACCTGTTCAAGCAAATCTGCGTGAGATTTCCAGGTATTGATTTCAAGGAATGCATCAAGACCCATAACAAGGTAGATCCGGGAATCATCCGCAAACGTTTGTTTAAAATGGTAAACCGTATCAATGGTATAAGAAGGCCCCGGGCGATTTAATTCAACATCAGAAACCGTTATGCCGGAAAGACCTTCAATGGCCAGCTGGATCATCTCCAGGCGATCATCGGCGTTTGCCACCGCGCCGGGTGTTTTATGGGGAGGCAATGCGGCTGGAATTAAAAAGACCTGATCCAGATTAAAGCCTTTTTTAACTTCTAACACGGCCCGAAGGTGCCCCAGATGGATGGGGTTAAAGGTGCCGCCGAATAGTCCGATATGCATTTTAGAAGCCCGTATTGAAGATCGGTGCGAATTCCAAAGCCGGTAAAAGTTACATTAAAATTTTTTCTCGTCTTTGAATCAATTTCTAAATTCGAATTTCGAAATCAGAAACAAATCCTAATATCAAATGACAAAAATTCAAAAATCTATTTAGAGCATTTGAATTTCGAATTTCGAATTTGTTTAGAATTTCGTACTTCGGATTTCGGATTTATAAGTTGAAAGGTTATTTTAATAATGCGTTACATATTCTTGCTGTCGTTCAAAAAGAACCCATGTAACTTCTTCAAGTCCTAATTTGCCCGTCTCCGAACACGACAAATTTAGTGGTCGTCAGCTCCTCCACCCCCATCGGCCCGAAAGCGTGCAGCTTGGAGGTGCTGATTCCGATCTCGGCACCCAGCCCGAGCTGCCCGCCGTCATTAAAACGGGTTGAGGCATTTACCAATACGACAGATGAATCCACTTCACGGACAAAACGCCGGGCCCTGTCATCGTCGCGCGTCACGATCGCTTCGGTATGATTGGAACCGTAATTTGCAATATGCGAAATAGCCTGATCCATATCTTCAACCACCTTAACCGCAAGAATCAGATCCAGATATTCCTCCGGCCAATCGGCATCCTCAGCTCGATTTGTCCCGGGCAGAATGCGGCAGGTCACGGGACAACCTCTCAGTTCTACGCCCGCTGCAGAAAAGCGTTC
>PVMK01141785.1_pt1 | contig 13682 bp, 12 predicted proteins | sample 1853481 | NCBI WGS metagenome assembly PVMK01 (sample SAMN08533507, study PRJNA380276) | Marine sediment metagenome, whole genome shotgun sequencing project. | reverse complement strand
GGTGTCGTCGATGCCTGGGGCCGTTCTCACGAAATCCACAACCTGTTTATATCGGATGGTAGCCAGTTCACCACCAGCACCTGCGAGAACCCCACCCTGACCATCGTTGCATTGGGGATTCGCCAGGCAGAGCATATCGTCGATGAGATGTCGCGGCGGCATCTGTGATGCCGGGATACTCAACCATGCCCCAATGCCGATCGACGACATCCTGCCGGGTCCGCGGCTGAAAGCTAACTGCGCAAGAATCTTTATGATAAGAGTAGTCGCTAGCGGCCATCGGCACCACGCTCTTTCGCGCGCTGACCTGACTTATCGTCCCGGGTAAAACTTTCTATGCTTTGTTCCGGGTGCAATATAAGATGGCCGGCAGGGGGGACGCAGGTATGACAGAAGAGAAGAAACCCGATTCGAAGGCGAACCGTCGTCAGTTTCTGCACGGCGCTGCGGTCGCCACCGGGGGATTGGCGATCGCTCCGGGCGGCGCACTGCAGGCTGCAACCGACAAGCCGACGCAGAAGCTCAATTTAAAAGGCTACAGCATTCCTTTAACCCCGGAGGGCAAGGCATCGCTGGTCACGCCGACGCCACATCACTACGGTGGCCAGTTTATTTTCGTGGATTATCGGGCTGACGTTAAAGAGGTGGCTCGTTTTCTGCCGGTTCCACTCGAGCCGGAGCCCACCGGGCGTGCGTTTGTCATCGTCAATGAGCTCTTCAGTATTCCCGAAGAAAATCCAGATCTGGTCTACACGAATCCGGAGCGCACCCACTACACGGAAGGCGTGGTTGCCGTGCGCTGTTCCTACCACGGCACACCCGGTTCGTACATCACCGCCATCTGGGTCCCCAAAGACTGGTCGATGGCCTTCGGACAATTCTTCGGCTGGCCGAAAAAGATTGCCGATATCCACCTGACCCGCGTGCCTCCCTTGCACCCGACTCTGAAGCCACTCGGTGTGGGCTCCCGGGTACGGGGCATCGTTGCCCGGGAAGGCTACCGACTGGTGGACGTATCGCTCACTTTGCGTCGTCAAGAAGAAGATTCCGCGGCACCCTCATTCGGGTGGCTTTACTCGGTTCGCTACTTTCCTGAAATGGGACCCACGGTACCGGCTATCAAACAACTCATCCGCAATCGGGTACAAAACCCCCGCGCCATCAACGTTTACTCGGGCGACGCGGAGTTTTCGTTCGGCGAGTCCGACAATGAGGAGTTACTGCCGCTGAAACCGGTAGAGATCATTAAAGGATATTTCTATAACCCGAGCTGGACGACCACGCATACGGCCGAACTGCTCGAGACATATGAGTAAGCGCGTTCAGACCAAAACGGCAATTTAGGAGTCGATCCATGCAAAACTGTAACTCACTGCATCATCCGGGTATCTGGCTGCTTGCCGTATTTTTTTTGATCGAGCCGTTGGCAGCTCAGGACGTCAGCAGATCAACGGTTCTCGAGGAGATTGTGGTGACATCAGGCCGCATCGAGAGCGTGCTGCAAGACACCCCCCAGGCAGTCAGCGCATTCGACGCAAATGAGATCGAACGCCGCCAGAGCTTTAATGTCGTGGATGTTTTGAACAATGTGCCCAATCTGGTTGGCAACAACAATATCGGTCAGAGTTCGGCGACGACGGTGTTTCTGCGGGGCGTTGGCACGACCGAATCGATTGTGACGATAGACACCGCCATGGGATTTTACGTGGATGACGTCTATGTTGCCCGGCAGGGGGTCAACAACTTCAGCCTGTACGACATTGAACGGGTCGAAGTTCTGCGTGGACCCCAGGGCACACTGTATGGCCGTAACACCAGCGCCGGAGCAATCAAGATCATCACCGCGAAACCTGACGAGGATTTTGAGGCCAGCGGTGAGGCGTCATTTGGCGAATACTCGCGCTGGAACTTAAAGGGCTCCGTAAACGCGCCGTTGATCGACGACTCGCTGTTCCTGCGAGTGACCGGACTGGTTCAGCAGGGCGATGGATATACCGATAACGTGACGCTCGGGAAAGAAGTTAACGACCGGGATGTCTGGGGTCTGCGCGGTGCGTTGCGCTGGGTTGCCACCCCGGACCTGGAGTTCCTGCTGACCCTGGACCACAGCGAGAGTGAGGATGCCGGTCTGTATGCTTCGGACGTGTCTAATATTACGCGACCGCCCACCGGCGATCTTTTTACGGTCATCAGCGGCACCGATACGACTAATATCGGCGAGCAGGAGGGCGCTGCCCTGACCGTCGACTGGTCGCCCAGTGATGCATTCCAGTTACAGTCAATAACCTCGTTTCGGAATACTTATCAGAAGTGGAACCTGGATCTGACCGATCAGGTGGTGCCGATCTTCCTGCTGTGGACGATCAACGACAGCGATCAGTTCAGCCAGGAAGTCAAGATTTTCGGCGATCTGCTAAATGATCGTTTGCACTATGTTGGCGGCGTGTTCTACTTTGACGAGGACAGTTATTCGTTCATCGGTGATGATTTCGTTGCGTTCGCGTTCCTGCCGTTCTTCCGCCGTGATTACAACGTCGAAACCGAGAGCTGGGCGGTATACGGCGATTTCACCTACGACGTCACCGATAAGCTGTCGTTCATTTTCGGCGGCCGGTACACCGAGGACGATAAGTCCCTGAATCTCACGCAGACGGTCGGTGGCACGCCCGGCTTCGAGAATATCGGTGGCGTCCCGGGTTTCGATAACTCTACGCTGGAGGCGCTCGGTACGCCGACAAGTCTGGATTTCAGCGAATTTACGCCGAAGATCGGAGTGCAATATGCTTTCACCGAAGATCTGCAGGCGTATCTGACTTACCAGGAAGGCTTCAAGAGCGGCGGCTGGTCTGCGCGCACGAGGTTTCCGGAAGAGGTGGTGGTGTTCGAGCCTGAGATCATCGGGTCATACGCCCTGGGGGCCAAATGGACGACCTGGGACGGGCGGGCGCGGATCAATGCTGAGGGCTTTTATTACGACTATGAGGATCTGTTCAACACGGGCACGGGTGGTTCGGGCAACTTCCTCGTGGCCACCAATGATGCCGAGATCAAGGGCATCGAAGTGGAAAGTACGGTTCGATTCACCGAGAATCTGGACGGCTATGGCTTCATCGCCTGGCAGGACGGCGAGTACAAGAACGTCGATCCGGATGCCGAGTTTGTCGGTGGTGAACTGCAGCGTCTGCCCGAGTGGAATTACGAATTGGGCCTGACCTACCGGTATCCGGTGGGTCCCGGCGAGTTGATCGCCAACGGCAGCTATTCCTTCCAGGATGACCATTTCACGAATCTGCAGAACACCGAGCTGGCACGCTCCGATGACATAAACCTGGTGGACGCCACGCTGGGCTGGGAGACCAACGACGGTCGTTACTACGTGGGCTTATCCTGCCGTAACTGCTTCGATGACGAATACATCGTGCAGAGCCTGGACTTCGCAGGCTTCGGTTTTATCACCGTGTACCCCGGCGAGCCCCGCACCTGGTTGCTCACCGTGCGCGCCAGAACCGGAAACTAGCCATGGAGCTGGGGCGTGAGCACACCGCCCTGATGGTCGTCGACATGCAGAATGGTTTCTGTCATGACGATGGTTCTGTCAATAAAGTCGGCTTGCCGGCCGCACGCCTGCAGCCGGCCATCGAGCCCTGCGTGCAGCTGATCGCCGCCGCCCGCTTGGCCGGCATTCCGGTTATATACACCCGCTATATGTACCGGCCGGATTACACCGACGGCGGCGTGATGGTCCATGAATTGATTCCCGACCTGAAAAACGGACGCTGCCTGGCGGCGGGCACCTGGGACGTGGAAGTGCTCGATGAGCTGGCACCCGTGAATGCGGATTACATTATCGATAAGAACCGGCCCAGCGCTTTTTTCGCCACGGGTCTGGAGCCGGTCCTGAAAGGCCTCGCGATCAGCGACCTGGTGGTCTGCGGTGTGACCACCAACTGCTGCGTCGAGACCACCGTGCGGGATGCCAGCCAGCGGGATTACCGCACGTTCGTGGTTCAGGATGCCGTTGCCGAGTACGAAGATGATCGCCATGCCGTAGCGCTCAAGTCCATGGGTATGCTCTTCGCCAAGCTGGTGAGTGTGGACGATGTGCTAAGTGCCTGGCGCCCGGCGGCCTGAAATGTCGAGTCAGCGCGCTCAAATCATGCCGGTGTGGAGTCCGCCCTTCGGCACGCCACCGTTCCCGATGTTGTCTGCCGAATTGTTAATGGTGCAGTTCGAGGCGGACCGGGCCGAGATCGAGCGGATCACGCCAACACCCCTGGAACCCGCCGGCCACAACCGACTGACGGCATTCGTGGGGCAGTGTTCCCAGCTATCCCATTCGCTGGCCTACCACGAGGTTGCGATTCTTCAGGAGGTAACCTACGAGGGTCGCGCGGCACTGACCATTCCCTATATCTGGACATCCACGGACACTGCATTGCTGGCGGGGCGGGAACTCTACGGGATGCCCAAGTTGCTGTGTGATGACGAGCCGTTGCACAAGGCAGCCAACGAAGTGGTCGGTCGCCTGCATCGGTCGGGAACCTTAATGCTCGAGCTGAGCATGGTCATCGACGACGAAGCCGATCCTGCGAATCTGCCGCTGCGCCCGCAGTTTGCCATGGTTCGCCACATACCCAGCCCGGATCCGGACTGGCCCGCACTGCGCCAGTTAATCTGGGTGGAGTTGGAGGAGTTCGCGGTGCAGGAGTGCTGGCAGGGTCGAGGTCATGTCCGGATAGTGAATCCACTCAGTTCCGGTCTTGACCGCCTCGCGCCGACCGCTGTTGTGGGTGCCTGGTACGGGAAATTTTCCTGGCAGCTGCCCTGCGCGAAGATTCTCTGGGAAGAGAAACTCTAATCAGCTGATTTCGCCGATCGTGTCACCCACCGGATAGGTTTCTCCGGCTTTCCCGATCTGCTTTAGCGTACCTGCCGCAGGTGCTTCGACTTCCATGGTGGATTTCTCGATCTCGAGGTTATAGATAGGCTGACCCTCGGCGACCTGGGCACCGTCGGCCACCAACCATTCCACCAGGGTACCGTCCTGCATGGACACCGCAGCTTTGGGAATGCGCAGAACAGTTGCCATGGGCCTCGTCTCCCGAAACGCTACTAATCCATTAGGTGCCGGGCAGTCTGGTAAATAGCCGTGGCGTTCGGGAAGTGCAGGGCTTCCAGGCTTTGTGCGAAAGCGATCGGTGAGTATTTCGCGCCGACCCGTGCCACCGGCGCCGCAAGATCACCGTGCAGCTCGCTGTTAATAAGCGCCGCAAGCTCCGCCCCGAATCCGCAGAACTGCACCGCTGAGTGGGTCACGAGGGCCCGGCGGGTTTTGGCCACCGAATTCAGGATCGTCTGTCGGTCCAGTGGCACCAGGCTGCGCAGATCCACGACCTCGGCACTCACGCCGTCCTCGGCCAGTTGCTCGGCAGCCGCCAACGCTTCAGCCAGGGCCCAGCCATAGGACAGGATGGTGAGATCGCTGCCTTCCCGTTTCACATCCGCAAGGCCGAGGGGAATCGTATGGCGTCCCATGGGAACCTGGCCCGGCGTGAAATACAACCGCATGGATTCGAAGAACACGCAGGGGTCGTCGTCCTCGATGCATGTGGTCAGGAGGCCTTTTGCGTCTGCCGGCGTGCTCGCGAACACCACCTTGAGTCCGGGGATATGGGTCAACCACGCTTCGAGGGACTGCGAATGCTGCGCGCCAAAACTGCCCACGTTGCCGGCCGTCAGTGTGCGGATCGTGATCGGGCACATTGGTTCTGCCACCGGACATGTAGCGTAGCTTGGCAGCGTGATTGGCAACCTGGTCCATGCACACGGCCAGGAAGTCATTGATCATGATTTCCGCAACCGGTCGCATGCCGGCCAGTGACGCACCGATGGCGGCGCCGACGATGGCCTGCTCCGAAATCGGTGTCGGCCGGACACGGTCCAGCCCGTATTTCGTCGACAGCCCGGCGGTCGCTTTAACCACGCCACCGGCCGGATCCTGAATATCCTCGCCCATCAGGAATACCCGCTCGTCCGCACCGAGCGCAAGATCGAGGGTGTGGTTGACGGCCGCACAAAAGGTCATGGTTTCCTCATCGCCACCGGTTTCTGCCGGCTCTGCGACGCTGGCCGTTACTGTCGCGGCAAGATCGGGAATCGATGCCGTGTCGGCAAACACGTCTTTATAGAGTTCATCCTCTCCCGGAAGCGCCGCCGATCCGGCGAACTCTATCGCATCATCCACCTCAGCACGGGCATCGGTTTCCATAGCGACCAGTTCATCCTCGGTGGTGATTCCCTGCTCGAGCAGCGCGGCCCGGTAGGTCTTAATCGGCGCATTGTCCAGGGCAGTCTGCAACGCGTCCTGGTCCATGTGCGTCTGCTCGCTGCCGAAAGCATGGCCTTGCAGGCGGGGACAGATGGCCTCGACGAGCGTGGGGCCCTGGCCGTGCCGTGCCCGGTCGATAGCTGCGGCGAATACCGAATACAAGGCTACCGGATCCGTGCCGTCGACCTGTACACCGGTCATGCCATAGGCGTCTGCGCGTTGGGCCAGCGATGCGCTGCGGGAACTTTCCGCCAGCGACGTGTACTCGGCGTACTGGTTGTTTTGGCAAAGAAATACCACCGGCAGCTGCCAGAGGGCCGCCAGGTTCATGGCTTCATGGAAGGCCCCGATGTTAGTGGCGCCGTCACCGAAACTGACCGCCGTGACCTGGTCCGAATTCTTCAGCTGGGTCGCCAGCGCCAGGCCATTGGCAATCGGTATACCCGCCCCGACGATGCCGGTCGTGACCATCAGACCCGAATTCGGGTCAGACAGGTGCATCGGGCCGCCTTTACCTTTTGACGTGCCGGCGCTTTTGCCGTATATCTCGGCGAGTATTTCACGCACCGGGGTCCCTTTCGCGACAATGTCGTGAATGCCGCGATACGTCGTCACCATATAGTCATCCGCTTTAAGGTTGGCACCAAGAGCCGCCGCTACGGCTTCCTGCCCTCCGCAGGGGTAATACTGGAATTGCAACTCGCCCGCGCTTAAGCCCCGCTGGATAGCGCTGTCACACTCGGCGATGCCTACCATCACCCGATACATATTTTTGAGGATGCCGGGATCGAGATCTGTCAGCTGTGTTGCCATAGCGTTACTCACTTTTTATTGTTGTGGATAATTTCCGGGGTCAGCTTTATAGGTCTTCCGTCATCGTATAACAGATCGCATAACTAGTCTCGAATTGACGCGATGTCGCTTATAACCCGTCCGGTCGTAAGCTCGCATCGATGCCCCGGCCTTCGCGAACAATAATTTCGGGAAGCGCATCAATGTCGTCGGTGCTGGTACGAAAATTTACGACACAGGCGCGCAGCAGGTATTTTCCATCGACAACGGCGTTCGACAGGAATAGCTCGCCGCCTTTTTGCAGCACCAGTAACAATTGTTGGTTCAGTTCGTCGAGATACTGATCGACCGGCGCACTTCCGGGCGTCAGCTCTTCCGGTACATAGCGGAAGGTTGTCAGGCTCAGGTTCCGGGTGCAGGCCTCAAGTTCGGCATGTTCAGCGGCAAGTTCATACAGGCGCTTTGCCAGTGCGATATTGGCCCGAATCGACTCGATGAAACCGTCTTTGCCGGCCTGACGCAGGCCAAGCCAGACCTTTAATGCGCGAAAACCGCGCGAATTCTGCAGGCCGCGTTCGTAAAAGTCGCTACCGCGGTCATCGCTGGCATCCTTGAAAGCGTAATAACTCGGGCGAAAGCTGAATGCGTTCACGAGCGCCTGGGGGTCGCGCACGAACGTGATGGCGGCCTCGAGCGGAACGTATAACCACTTATGAGGGTCGAGTGCCAGCGAATCGGCAAGCGCAAGGCCTTCAAAATCTTCGGCTGCTTCCGGCAACGCCGCAGCGGGCGCGCCATATGCGCCGTCGACATGAAACCATAAATCGTGTGCCCGGCAGATTTCCGCGAGCCTGGCCAGGGGATCGATCGCACCGGTGCTGACATTGCCGGCCGTGCCGATGACGAGGAACGGTAGGCAGCCGCCCGCGAGATCCTCGTCGATGCGCTCTTCGAGTGCGGCGGTGTCGATACGTTGCTGATCGTCTGTCTCGATCCAGCGAATGGCATCGGTGCCGAGGCCGGTAATATCGGCGGCTTTTTCGACCCAGGTGTGCGTTTCCCGCGATGTGTAAATGGTCAGCCGCCGCTGTTCGGCATATAGGCCGTCGCTGCGAATATCCCACGGTGCTTTTGCAGTTCGCGCGGCGATTAAGCCCAGAATATTGGCCATATTGCCGCCACTGACCGTGATGCCGTCACCGTCTACCGGATATCCGATCAATTCAGCGATCCAGCGAATGCTTTGCGCTTCGATTTCACTCGCGACCGGAGATATGTCCCATATCGAGATATTCGAATTGACGCCGGCCGCGAGCAGGTCGGCCAGCATGCCCAACGGTGCCGCTGAACCCGTAATATAGCCGAAGAAACGCGGGTGACCGTTGTGCATTGAATGCTCGAACAAGACGCTGGCGACTTCGCTCAATAATTCATCGGCTGGCCGGCCCCGTGCCGGCATTCCACCAGTGCCGATCAATTCGCGTATCTTGTCCCGCGTTGGGGCCGTCGTGACCGGCCGTTCCGGCAGAAACTCGAGAAACTCGCTGATTCGATCGACGAGCTCGTGACCGGCCTTGCGGAATTCCGCCGGACTCATGTCTGGTGGGGCAGTTTCTTTACTCATCTGACTGTCGACTCTTTTGCGAATTTACCTCGGCTTTCTGCCGCCGGATTTTACTCCGGATTCAAGTGCCATTATTGTAGACGTGTAGCCAGCCATAAACAGCCCGACAAACTAAGGAGGCGCACTTTGAAAGCACTCGAACTCGCTGAATTCGGTCTCGATAATTTACGTGAGGTAACGCTCGATGATCCGGAGCCGGACAAAGGCCAGGTGCTCGTGAAGTTTCAGGCCGCGTCGGTAAATTACCGCGACTTCATGATCGCAGAGGGCATGTTTGCGCCGGTCGAAGATTTGCCCGTGATTCCACTTTCGGACGGCGCCGGGGAAGTTGTGGCGGTCGGGCACGGTGTCTCGAGCCTGCAAGTCGGCGACAGGGTTACGCCGTTGTTTTTCCCGCGCTGGTTGTCAGGCGATGCGCTGGGGGACGAGCGATCGGTCTCGACCGGACTCGAGGCGCCGGGCTGTTTGCGCGAATTCGGTGCATTCGATGAGAGCGCGGTCGTCAAGGTTCCCGACCACCTGAGTGCAGAGCAGGCGGCTTGTTTTCCATGTGCCGGCCTGACGGCCTGGAGTGCGTTGGTCACGACGTCGGGTACGTCATCCGGTGACGTCGTCGTGGTATTGGGTACCGGGGGTGTTTCGGTTTTTGCCCTGCAGTTTGCTAAAGCATTAGGTGCAACCGTGATCGTGACATCGAGCAGTGACGAAAAGCTTTCTCATGCACAGGAACTCGGCGCGGATCATGTCATCAATTATCAGGTGACACCGGAGTGGGGTCCGGCCGTGAAAGCATTGACCGATGGACGAGGGGCTGATGTCGTCGTTGAGGTCGGCGGCGCCGGTACGCTTCCGCAATCGTTCAAGGCCATACGCCGCGGCGGCAATATTCCGGTTATCGGCGCCCTGACCGGCGCGCAGATAGATCTTGCCGTTTACGAGCTAATCATGACTAATGCGCATCTGCATGGTATTGGGGTCGGCAACCGCGATGGCCACGAAGAAATGATGAGCTTCGTCGACAAACACCAGATTTCGCCGGTCATTCATCGAACCTATCCGTTTGACGATGCAGCGACCGCCATGCGAGGACATCAGCAAGGGGGAGCATTTCGGCAAGCTCGTCGTACGCATTTGAGCATCGCGGGTTATCGATTCGCCAGCCATGCATCGGCGCGTTCGCGCGCTTCTTTTAGTTCTGCTGCGCTCATGTATTTGGCATTGACGGCCGTCAGAAAGCCTTCGAACTTCGGCGAAATTTCTTCGGCGACGTAGTACCAGGTTTGTGCCTCGACTCGGTCCTGGATAACGCCCTGGCCAAGTTGATAAATAATTCCGAGCGCTTCCATGCCGGCATGCAACTCGAGGTCGGCGGCTTTGCGATACCACTTTTCCGCTTCGACATAGTTCTGTGGTGTGCCGGTGCCAGCCGTATAGGCGGCGCCGACATAGAAATAGGCGCGCGTCGTGCCTTTTTCAGCCTGGCGTAGAAATTCCTCGAAGACGTCTTGATCCGAATGTAATTCCGTCTCTTCCTGCTGGTACGCATCGAGAAATGCGACGGAAGTTTCCGGGCCACTTTGTTTTGCGGCTTCGGCTTTCCAGTACGCGGCTTTTTTCGGATCGAGCGGCAGACCCATGCCGCGCTGGTAACCGAGCGCCACATACTTCTGTGCATGAGGGTGTCCCTGCTCGGCAGCCCGGAGATAAAGCTCCATGGACTTTGTATAGTCCTGCGGCACGCCGCGGCCACTGAAATACATTGATCCAAGCGCTTTTTGCGATCCGGCGTGACCCTGATTGGCAGCCGTCCGCCACCAGTGGGCGCATCGTCCGTCATTTCGCGCAACCCCCAGGCCAATTTCGTACATCCCACCGAGAATGTACTGGGCTTCTACGTTGCCGTTTTCGGCGCCTTGAATGATGTCTGCCAGGTCATGCGCGTTCGCCGAAGGGCCGAGAAAAGCCATAAAAATAGTTATAAAAACAACACGTTGCATAGATCCACTCCACGATAAAGACAACCGGCTGACGGTAACCGTTTGAATCGGAAAAAGGTGTAAGCTGGCTTGACCACTATAGGAGAACCGCCATGAACACGAAAGCTGTACTGACAATTTTGACCAGCCTTGCGTTGTCGATTCTCGCGTTTAACCCTGCGCAAGCTGCGACCGACGCTGACGAAGCTCGCTTGATCGCCGTCGGGCAGAAAATGGAAATGGCGTCGATGCAGCTGGCCGCGCTCGAGACGACCTTGCTGACCAGCCAGGCAGAGTTAGGCGAGGAGATAGGCGCCATATTAACGAAGTACGCCGGTGCTACAGAAAATCTCGTCGTTGGCAGAGAGGCCGAATTTGGCCGCGCAATCACGAATGTTGTCAGAACGTTTCAGATGACCTCTCCATATGAACACCGAGCCAACGATGCGTTGGTGAAAAGAGATCTCGAATGGTTACAGTATCTCAAGGACAAGGGCTTGTTGGCCGATGCAGTTCAGCACGACATCAAGATCAAAACGCCGCTGTTCGAGAGACGTGGCGAATATATAAGGAAAACCGGAAACGTCGCATTGGCCCTGGATTCAGTGACAGATGCATCGTGTTTTCGCGACATGGTCGTGGCAGCAGGGTTCACCAAGACGTCCACCGAGCTGTCTTATGTGTCGCCGTATAAAGAAGTGCTGGATGCGGGTACCAAGCGCGGCATGTTCACGATCACCGAACAGGAAATTCACGAGCAGTTCACGATTCCAACCCTGCAGGGTTATGCCAAGGTACTCGGCGTCGATATCGAAATCTCGGAATGGAATGCGGACCGGGTGATCACGATCAGCGTCGTTACGCCGGACACATCGGCGCAGCCATTGCAGACTCAGGCGCGCTGAAGATCAGGCCAGGCAAGCCTTAGCGCTTTTTCGCGCCCCGGCCGGTTGGCACCGGGTACTCGACCGTTTGCCAGTCGTAGTCGGGGTTTTCTGGCGGTACATCGTTGGCATAAGTGCGCCAGGTATCAATTCGCTTGATGCTCGGTTCCCAGGTATCGGGCAGTGTCAGGTAGTGCGGTGCGTGTTTCTCAATATAAGCCAGCACCTTCGGCGGCACGTCCGCAGTGCCGCTGAGTCCTTTGTGACTGAACATGCGACCAAACATCGCACCGTCGGCATACGGTGTGCCGCCCATTTCCATGAACGGCCAGAATTCGGAAATACGTGAGAACCCCGCCGTGAAACGTACGGTCGGGAGATCTCGATCCTCCAGCGCACGCTTGGAAAAATTGAAGGTGAAGTGTTCGGACGGGGTGATACTCGCACCGGTCGACGAACGCGGCCAACCTTGCGGTGTCACGGGGTTCGTATATTCGTGTGTGTAATCCCAGGACAGCATCATGTCATCGCCGTAGGTTTCGAATGGCAGCAGGAATGGATAACGACCGTTCTTGTCCGGAAAGACCGTGCCTTCATTCATCAGCGTGGGTGAGTCGCCTTTCGTGCCGAGAAAGAACTCGGGAATTTCCTTGCCAATCACACCGATGGTTGCGTCATTGTAAAAGTGAAAAACCTCAACGGTTTTTTCGGTAAACGGGTTATACCAGGTCTCCAGGATGTCACCGGTTTCAAGATCGGTGAAATACCCGGTCTCGCGCGACTTGAACCAGACATCGTCGTTCTCGTCGACTTTCGCGAGTAGCACCCCGGTGCCCGTATAACCGAACAACGGCACCATGCGTTTGCCGGCGATACGCGCGTACATCAGGCCGTGGTATGCGCCGATCACGGGTTCATCGAAACCGGCCCAGATTTTGCCGAACGCGTAGAGGTTGTCGACCGGATCGCCGTAATCGAACCCGCCCGATGACCTGGCCTGCGCGGCCGGCAGCGAATTCAGGCCTGCGGCCCCGGTAAGGCCCAGTGCCAGCGAGCCTTTAAGGGCTGTGCGCCGGTTCATCGTCAGGTGGGAAACAAAATCACTGCTCATGTTATTCCTCCCTCCGAATAAGTATCCTAGCTTCACAAGGTTTCCCGAGAAACAGAAAAACAAAGGAGTGAGCACGTGGCGGAAGACAATCAGATATTGAGCGACGTCGAACGAACCAATGAGGCGGTCACGCGGGCATTTAATCAGGCCTGGTCCGATAGAAGTTGCGATCAGTTGTTGCCACTGCTGGCCGAAACGGTTGCCTACATGGTTTACGAAGGCGGCCCGACCCACGTCGGCCCTGCGGCCGTCGAAGGGGCGGTACGACCGTTCCTGGCGAAATTCGAGCGCGTCGAATTCGAAATATTGCGTTTGAATGTAATTGGCCCGGTCGTAATTCATGAGCGAACCGAGCACTACTATGCGCCGGGTGGCGAACTCGATACACGCTTCCACGTCGTGGGTTTGCTGGTTATCAAGGACGGCAAGATCGAAGTCTGGCGCGACTATGCAATCCCGGGTGTCGAGCAGATTGTCGGACCGCTGATTACGGAAAAATAGGGTCGACCCATTGCCGTCCCACATAATGCCGGCTGTCCAGGCTGGAACGCAGAGTTTACCGATGTTGTGTACAGACTGTAGCCGGGCCGACATGGTTTGCGACAGCTTTCTAAGACCCGCCGTGAATACGTTCCCGTAGGAGCGGCATCTTGCCGCGATCGGTGATCCGTACCGCACCAATCGCGGCAAGATGCCGCTCCTACGGGCCGTTCTCGCCCTTGCGCTATTACGTGGGACAGCAGTGGGGTCGGCCCTATTTTTCCAAGGAACAATTGGCTATGCAGCAGCAGCGGACATCTGTTTTTGTCTTTGTTTTTGCTCTTCCACGCTGAGTCCCGGCGAACGCAGCCTGATTATGAATGCAACGATCAAGAGAAATACCTGGTAGACGCCCGCTGCCACGAACGGTGCCCACGGCCCAATTGCGTCAAACATTCGGCCGCCCACAACTGTAAAAATTAAAATG
>PVMK01125168.1_pt1 | contig 13683 bp, 13 predicted proteins | sample 1853481 | NCBI WGS metagenome assembly PVMK01 (sample SAMN08533507, study PRJNA380276) | Marine sediment metagenome, whole genome shotgun sequencing project. | reverse complement strand
AGAGCGGTCCGGGGAGAAGTGCAGATTGGCCGCGAAGGAACGTGGTCGCCCGCGGCCCTGGATGAGAAGCTCCGGGAAGGGGAGATTGTCAGGGCAGGAAAGAAGTCGGAGGCGTCCATTCTCTTCGAGGACGGGGTGACCGCCGTCGTCGGCGAGGGAACGGAGATCGATGTCGCCGACCTCGAGCTCAAGACCCGCCTGGAGATGATGAAATCCAAGATTTCGAGGCGACCGACTCGGAGCGTGTTGAGCTCGAGGTGACGACCACGACGGGAGTGCGCGGGACGGAGCAGACGGAAGAGAAGGCGGAGGAACTCAAGCGGGATCACTACTGGAGCGACAAGAAGTCCCCCAACCCCTGATGAGCGAGGAACGTTCCCCCGCCGTCCCGATACGGTCTTTCCCTTCCGGGAGAGACCGGTCGGTCCAGAGATTTCACACCAGCCTCTTTCGCAAGGGGTGGGTCCGGTCCGTCTGTGCCGGCCTGGTGCTGGCCCTGGTGGCGATGGGCCTGGGGAGAGTCGAGCTCTTCCGGGAATTCGAACTGAGTACCCTCGACGCCCGGTTTCTGCTGCGGGGGAGCATGCCGGCCAGATCGCCCCTGGCGATTGTTTTCATCGGGGACGACAGTATCGATGAGTTTGGCCGGTGGCCCTGGCCCTGGGACACCCACGCCCTCCTCATCGACACCCTCAGCCGAGCCGGGGCGAAGGCTGTTCTCTTCGACATTTTCTTCGCCGAATCGCCGAGCAGGGAAGAGGCCCGCCTTCTGGGGAGTGCGGCCGCCAAGGCGGGCAACGTCTACTTCTGTTCCTTTTTCGCCGGCTTTGAGTCGTTCCGGGATGATGGTTCTCCCTTCCTGGCGGGGAAAGATCTCACCAACCCGGTCCCCGCGGTCTTCGAGCGGGCGGCCGGTGTCGGACACTGCAATGCCCTGCCCGATCTCGACGGCATTACCCGGCGGGTGCCCCTGGTGGTGGATCACGGCGGTGCGCTCTTCCCCGCCGCCACTCTCAAACTGGCCGGTGACATCGTCGGAGTCGACCTCGACGATGTTCACTTTTCCCGCCGCGGCGTCCTCGAAATGCGGTCCCCCGATGGAGCGCGCCTCTCTTTCCCCGTCGATGAGAACGGGCAGACGATGGCCAATTTCGTCGGCGGCCTGGAAGCGTTCCCCGCCTACTCCTACCGCCAGGTGCTCCAGTCGGACCGCTACCCTGAAGAAGCGACCGTCGACCTCTCCGAGCTGCGGGACAAAATCGTGCTCGTCGGCGTGACATTCACCGGAAACACCGACCTGAGGCCCACCCCTTTCTCCGCGACCTACCCCATGATCGGCATCCAGGCGACGATGCTCGACAACATACTGAACGGGGAATATATCCGCCGGCTGCCGCCGGCGGTGATGTTTCCCCTCTGGCTCCTCTGCGGCGGTCTCGTCGGGGGCCTTGCCTTTGCCTTCCGCCCTCTCGTGAGTCTCGCCCTGACCGTCCTCGCGGGGGGGGGATACATCGCGGGAACGGTGGCGGCCTTCTCGCTGGGGCGCTGGCAGGTGGAACTCGTCGGGCCCCTTCTGACGATCGTCCTCATCTACCTCAGCGTGACGACGGTCCAGTATGTCGAGGCCCGCCGGCAGAAGATGCGCTACCTCGAGCGGATGAAGTACCTCGGTCACCTCGTCGAGTCGTCCAGCGACGCGATCATCAGCTTCGACCCGCGGGGCGTGGTGGTGAGCTGGAACGAAGGGGCCTACGCGATCTACGGCTTCCGGGAGAGAGAGGTCCTCGGGTGGGAGTGGTCTTTCCTGGCCGTGCCGGAGGAGAAAGAGCGCCTGGAGACGCTCCTGCGACGGACCCTCGAGGGGGAAGAGGTGGAGAACCAGGAGATGGCCTTCGTGAAGAGCGACGGGAGCCGGATACCGGTGGAGGCCTCCTTTTCACAGATCCGCGATTCCCAGGGGAAGGTCGTCGGTCTCTCTCTCATCTCGCAGAACCTGAGCGAGAAGAAGAGGATGATCGAAATGCTTGTCAACTCCGAGAAGCTGGCCGAGGTCGGGAGGCTGGGGTCGGGGATCGTCCATGAGATCAAGAACCCCCTGACCTCGATCATGATGATGAGCAGTGTGCTCATGGCCGACAAGAGCCTCCCTCCCAAGGCGGTCAAGTACGCCGACATTATCGAAAAGGAGTCGCAGCGGATACTCCGGCTGAGCAAGAACATCCTCACTTTCGCCCGCCCGAAGAAGTCGGAAAACGCCAATACGGACCTCAACAGCGTTCTCGAGGAGACGCTCGAACTCGTCGAGTACGAACTGAGGAAGGCGAAGGTCAGGGTCGTCCGGCACTTCGACGGCGCCACCCCGCCGGCCTGGGGTGATCACGAGATGCTGAAGCAGGTATTTCTCAACATCATCACCAATGCCGGCCACGCCATGGACGGCGGCGGCGAACTCGTCATCGAGACGGCCTCCACCCTCTCGCCGGCGATTCCCGCCGGTGCGCCGGGCAGCAGCGGGTGGTCCTGGTCGACGGTCGGCGAGGTCGAGCCGGGACCGACGGTCGCCGTCCGGATAAGGGACAACGGCCCCGGCATGCCGCCGGAACTGCTCGAGAAGATCTTCGAGCCTTTCTTTTCCACCAAGGGCGAGGGGAAGGGCACCGGCCTCGGCCTCTACATCTCGCGAAACATCATCGTCGAGCACAAGGGCCGGATCGACGTGCGGAGCTGCGTCGGGGAGGGCTCGATCTTCACCATTGTCCTCCCCGGGGGGAACCGGGGACCGGCCTCGTGAGCCGACGGGGCGCGGGAGGGAGGCGCGAAAAGGAACTCTTCCGTTTCCTCGAGACCTCTCTTCGAAGACATCGCCATTTCCCTTCGTACCGGGAAATTGCCGCCGGTCTCGGCTGGAAGTCGACCAGCACCGTCGCCCGCTACGTCGGGCGTCTCGTGGAGGCCGGCTTGCTCGAGAAGGAGCCGGGGAGGGTGCGAAGTTTCCGGCTCAAGCGCTATCGGAGGGCCCGCTATCTCAGGGGACAGGTGGAGGAGGTGGAGATAAGGCGGGCCGGGGCCGGCGGGGACGCTCCCCCCCGGACGGTGTGGCTCGACCGCGGCTGGTTCGAGGGGCGGGACCTGGCGCTCTGGGAGCTGACGGGCAAGGGACCGTACTCCTGGGGGCTGAAAGAGGGCGATCATGTCGTGGTGGACACCGGGGCGGAGCTGAACGCCGGGGACCTGGCGCTCGTCTCCACCGGGGACGATCTGTTGGCGGGGAGGGTCTATCTCGATGGCTCGAGGGTGAGCCTGCTGATATCCGAGGAGCCCGAGGAGGTTTTTTTTCTCGGCGACGGCAGCCTGGCCAAAAACATTCTCGGCCGGGTCGTGGGCATTGTCCGCCGCTGCTAGTGCTGTGCCCCCCCCCGAGTCCCTTGCATTGATGAAACTTATGAAACACTCAGGCTGCTCAAAATGGTCCAGGTGCAAAGGCTGACACGCGGTTTTCTGGATCTGGTTTTTGCCCCCCGGTGCGCCCGGTGCCGCCGCGTCCTCTCCGCGGCCGGGCCCGCCCTCCTCTGCGCGGCCTGTTCGAAGGAAGCGCCGGCGCCCGCCACGCCTCTCTGTCCGGGGTGCGGCCGCTCGCCGGTCGAAGGGCCGACCGTCTTCTGCCGTTCCTGCCGGGGGGGATATCACCGCGACGGTCTGCTCGCCCCGGCGGACTTCGAGGGGCTGCCGAGAGATCTCGTGTACGCCCTCAAGTACCGGGCTGATTTCCGGGCCGGGAAGCATCTGGCGCGGCTGATGGCGGCGATGATCGGGGAGGAGCTTGCCGACGATGAGGCGCTGCTCGTCCCCGTTCCTCTCCACCGCCGCCGCCTCCGGGCCCGGGGCTTCAACCAGGCCTCCTTTCTCGCCCGCTGTATCGCCCGGGAAAGGGGCCTCCCGCTGGCACCCGCGGCGCTCGTGCGCGCAGTCGACACCCTCCCGCTGACCGGTCTCGATCGCCGGGAGAGGAAGAGAGAGGTCAGGGGGGCCATCAGGGTGAGCGCCCGTTTCCGCGCCCGGGGGAAGCGACTGCTGATCATCGACGACGTCTTCACCACCGGGGCGACTGTCGAGGAGTGCTGCCGGGTGCTGAAGAGCGCCGGCGCCCTCCAGACGGTCGCCGTCGCGGCGGCCCGCGCGTGACAGCACCCGCGGTGCCCCTTTTGTTGACAGATAATCGTGCCGGCGGGTATCATGAAACGTCTGTATCACACTGTCACTACACTATTCTGGGAGGGATCATTTTATGAGCATTACCGTCGGTATCAATGGTTTCGGGCGCATCGGCCGGGTCTTCTTCCGGGGACTCCTGGATCACAGTGACATCAATGTGGTCGCCATCAACGATCTCACCGACCCGCGCACCCTGGCGCATCTGCTGAAGTACGATTCGGTCCACGGCCGCTTCGCCGGCACCGTCGAGGCGAAGGCGGAATCGATAGTGGTCAACGGAAAAGAGATCAACGTCACCGCCGAGAGAGACCCGGCGAATCTTCCCTGGAAGGAACTCGGCGTCGAGTACGTCATCGAGTCCACCGGGTTCTTCCGGGACCGCGAGGGCGCCTCCAAGCACATTGCCGCCGGCGCGAAGAAGGTCATCATCTCGGCTCCCGCCAAGGAGCCGGACCTGACGGTCGTCATGGGCGTGAACGAGGAAGGGTACGATCCGAAGAAACACCACATCGTCTCCAACGCCTCGTGCACCACGAACTGCCTGGCGCCGGTCGCCAAGGTCATCAACGACACCTTCGGCATCCGTCACGCGCAGATGACGACCATCCACTCCTACACCAACGACCAGAGTCTCCTCGATGCGCCGCACAAGGACCTGCGCCGGGCGCGGGCGGCGGCGGTCTCGATGATCCCGACTACGACCGGGGCGGCCCGGGCCGTCGCCCTCGTCATCCCCGAACTCAAGGGGAAGATCGACGGCATGGCGATCCGGGTGCCGACCTTCAATGTTTCCGTCGTCGACCTGACCGTCGACCTGGAGAAGGACGCCGACGAGGCGCAGGTCAACGAGGCCTTCAAGGAAGCGGCCCGGGGCCGGATGCGGGGCTTCCTCGATTACACCGAGGATCCGGTGGTCTCCATCGACATGAACGGCTACTCCTGCTCCTCGGTGGTGGACGGCACCCTGACCAAGGTGCTCGGTAAGCGCCTCCTCAAGGTGCTCTCCTGGTACGACAACGAGTGGGCCTACTGCTGCCGCCTGCGGGATCTGCTGCACTTCATGGCCAAGCGCGACCGCGGCGGCGAGTAAAAGTGAACAAGCTGACCATCGAAGACATTCCTCTCTCGGGGAAGCGTGTCTTCGTGCGGGTCGATTTCAATGTTCCCCTCGACCAGCAGGGGAACATCACCGACGACGTCCGCATCCGGGCGGCGCTGCCGACGATAAACTATCTCATCGACGAGAAGTGCCGCATCGTCGTTGCCTCCCACCTCGGCCGTCCCGACGGGAAGCCGAATCCCCGGTACTCGCTGGCGGTCGTGCGAAAGCGCCTGGAGCGTCTTTTGAACACGAGGGTCCTTTTCATCGACGACTGTATCGGGGAGAAGGTGCAGCGGAAGATCGACGAGATGGCTCCGGGCGAAGTCCTTCTCCTGGAGAATCTTCGCTTCCATGAAGGGGAGAAGGCCAACGACGATGAGTTCGCCCGCCACCTCGCCGACGGCTGTGAGGTCTACGTCAACGATGCCTTCGGCGCCGCCCATCGCGCCCACGCCTCCCTCACCGCCATCACCAGGCACATTCCCGTCGCCGTCGCCGGTTTTCTCATGAAGAAGGAGATCGACTATTTCAACCGCGTCTTCTCCCAGCCCGTCAAGCCGGTGGCGGCCATCATGGGAGGCGCCAAGGTCTCGGACAAGATAGGGGCGATCAACAACCTCCTCCGGAGGGTGGACAAGGTTCTCATCGGAGGCGGCATGATGTTCACCTTTCTCAAGGCCCAGGGGCTCGAGATCGGGAACTCGATCGTGGAGGACGAGATGCTCGACACCGCCCGGGAGATCATGGAAAACGCCCGGCGCAACGGTGTCAAGTTCTACCTCCCGGTGGACTGCGTGGTGGCCGAGCGGGTGGAGCCGACGGCCGATATCAGGATCATTCCCGTCCAGGAGATTCCCGTCGGCTGGAGCGGTCTCGACATAGGCCCGGCGAGCATGCGCCTCTTCGCCGAAGCGCTGCAGGACGTCCGGACCATTCTCTGGAACGGCCCGATGGGACTCTTCGAGATGGAGCCCTTCGCCCGCGGCACCTTCTTCATGGCTCACACTCTCGCCGACTCCTACGCGCTGACCATCGTCGGCGGCGGGGACACCGACGTGGCCGTGCACACCGCCGGCGAGTCGTCGAACATGTCCTACATCTCGACGGGCGGCGGAGCCTTCCTTCATCTCATGGAAGGAAAGGAACTGCCGGGGATGGCCGCCTTGAACGACAGGAAGAAGTGACATAAGAGGAGACGACTATGAGAACGCCCCTGCTGGCCGGAAACTGGAAGCTGAACCTGACGATAGGCGAAGCCGTCGCTCTCGCCGAGGCGCTGAAAGAGCGGATCGGCGGCGTCACGGACAGGGAGGTGATGGTGGCGCCGGTTTTCACCGCCCTCTCGTCGGTGGCGACGGTGCTCGAGGGGAGTCCCGTCCGTCTCGGCGCTCAGGACCTCTACTGGGAGGAGAGCGGGGCCTTCACGGGAGAAGTCTCGGCTCCCCTCGTCAAGGATGCCGGCTGTTCCTACGCGATTGTCGGCCACAGCGAGCGCCGGCAGCACTTCGGGGAGACCGACGCTTCCGTGAACCGGAAGGCGCGCGCCGCCCTCGCGGCCGGGCTGACTCCGATCGTCTGCGTCGGCGAGACTCTCGAGGAGAGAGAATCCGGCCGGGCGCAGGAGGTGGTGAAGGGGCAGGTGCAGGGAGCGCTGGCGGACTTTTCCCCTGACGACCTCACCGCCGCGGTGCTCGCCTACGAGCCGATCTGGGCCATCGGGACGGGAAAGACGGCCACTCCGGCCCAGGCCAACGAAATCCACGGGTACATTCGGGGCTTGCTTTCGGAGGGCTTTGGGGATATAGTTTCCGACCGTGTTCGCATCCTCTACGGAGGCAGTGTCAAGCCGGAAAACGTCGACGAGCTCATGCGGGAGAAGCACCTCGACGGGGCTCTCGTCGGCGGGGCGAGCCTCAAGGCCGATTCCTTCGCCAGGATTGTCCAGTTCCAGGCGTAGGGAAATGCATTACGAAAATATTTGTGAAGTGAGGGGTTTGCAGAAATGAATACCATGATTCTCATAGTTCACGTGATCGTCAGCCTGGCGCTCATTCTGATCGTTCTTCTTCAGACCGGCAAGGGTGCCGAGATGGGAGCCAGCTTCGGGGGGTCGAACCAGACGGTCTTCGGCAGCCGGGGATCGGCCACTTTCATGAGCAAAATCACCACGGCCGCGGCGATCCTCTTCATGGTCACCTCTTTGAGCCTGGCCTATCTTTCCAGCCGGCGGATGACGTCGATCATGAAGGATACCGTGACGCCCGTCGAGGCGCCGGTGCAGCCGGCGGCTCCCGTGGAAAGTTCGGCCCTGCCGCTCCCGGCGGACATTTCCACGGAACCGATTTCCGAGGAGCCGGCCATGCCGGCCCCCCCCCCCGGCGGAGTAGAGAGCTCTGCGCGCACCGGCCGGCCGGTGGCACCGGCTCTCCGCCGTCGCCGCCGCTCTGCCCCTCCTTCTCTCGCTCGCCACCCTTCCCACCGGCTGCGGGAAGAAGAAGGGGGGAGGGGATCCGGTCGCCGTGGAGGCTGACTCCAACCGTCCCGTCGCCGGCGACACCATCATCAGGGGCAGCATCGGCGACGCCTCCAACCTCATCCCCCTGATCGCCTCCGACTCCGCCTCCTTCGACATCGCCGATCTTGTCTACAACGGCCTCGTCCGTTACGACCGCGACCTGAAGGTCGAGGGTGCCCTGGCGGAGTCGTGGGAAATATCCGGGGACGGTCGGCGGATCACCTTCTTTCTCCGCCGGGGAGTGAAGTGGCACGACGGGGCGCCCTTCACCGCCGCCGATGTCCGTTTCACCTACGAGCTTCTCGTGGACCCCGCCACCCCGACCGCCTACGCCGAAGACTTCCTCCAGGTAACGCAGTTCGAAGTCCTCGATCCCTTCACCGTGCGGGTCAGCTACGAAAGACCTTTCGCGCCGGCCCTCATCTCCTGGAGCATGCCGGTGGTGCCGCGACACCTCCTCGAGGGGAAGGAGATCACGACCTCTCCCCTCGCCCGCCACCCCGTCGGCACCGGCCCCTACCGCTTCCGCCAGTGGCTCACCGGCGAGAAGATCGTCCTCGAAGCCTACGATGGCTACTGGGAAGGGAGACCGAAGATCGACCGCTACATCTACCGGATCATCCCCGACACCGCCACCATGTTTCTCGAGCTGAAGTCCGGCAGTGTCGACTGGATGGGCCTCGATCCCCTGCAGTACCGCCGGCAGACCGACTCGGCTTTCTTCCGTGATAACTACCGGAAATACCGTTATCTCGATTTCGGCTACACTTATCTCGGCTTCAACCTGCAGGATCCGAAGTTCCAGGATCGCCGTGTCCGCCAGGCCATCGCCCACGCCATCGACAAGGAGGAAATCGTCGACATCGTGCTCATGGGGATGGGGCAGGCCGTGGACGGCCACTACAAGCCGGGCACCTGGGTGGCCAACCCGGAAGTGAAAAAGTACCGGCACGACCGAGAGCGGTCCCGGGCTCTCTTTTCCGAAGCCGGCTGGGTGGACAGCGACGACGACGGGTGGCTCGACCGGGGCGGGGAGCGCTTCGCTTTCACGATCATCACCAACCAGGGAAACAGGAAGAGGGCCCTCACCGCCGAAATCATCCAGGGCCGCCTCAAGGAGGTGGGCGTCGACGTCTCCATCCGCACCATCGAGTGGGCGGCCTTTCTTAAGAACTTCGTGCGTCCGCGCAACTTCGAGGCGTTGATCCTGGGATGGAGCACCACGCCCGACCCCGATTCCTTCGACATCTGGCATTCTTCGAAGACCGGGGCCGACGAGCTCAACCACGTCTCTTTCCGGAACGCCGAGATCGACGAGCTCCTGGAGAGGGGGCGGCGGACCTTCGACCGCGAAGAGCGGCGGGAAGCCTATTTTCGCATCCAGGAGATCCTCGCCGAGGAGCAGCCCTACGTCTTCCTTTACGCGGCCGAGACCCTCCCCGTCATGCACCGCCGCTTCCGGGGCATCGAGGTGGGGGCCCAGGGCATCAAGCACAACTTTATCGACTGGTGGGTCCCGAAGGGGGAGCAGAAGTACCGCCCCTGACACTGCAATCTCACCATGGCCCCCTACATAGTCCGACGACTCCTGATGATGGTGCCGCTTCTGATCGGGATCACCCTCATTTCCTTCCTCGTCATGCACCTCGCCCCGGGGGAGCCGACCGACCTGATGTCCTATCAGCAGGCGAAGGCCTCCCCCGAGGCGGCGTCCCGGCTGCGTTCCCTCTACGGTCTCGACCGGCCCCTTCACGTCCAGTACGCCGACTGGATCTCCCGCCTTGTGCGTCTCGACTTCGGCCGCTCCTTTTCCTCGGACCGGCGGCCGGTGATCGATAAGATCATGGAGAGGATGCCGGTCACGATCGCCCTCAACACGATCTCCCTTATTCTCATCATGGCGGTCGCCCTTCCCGTCGGCGTCTTGTCGGCGGTGCGGCGGCGTTCCTTTTTCGACCGGGCTTCGACGGTGCTCGTCTTCCTCTTCTTCTGCATCCCCGGTTTCTGGCTCGGGCACCTGTCGCAGCTCTTCTTCGGCCTGCACCTGGGGTGGCTGCCGATTTCAGGTCTTCACTCGACCGTCGGTTTCGAGGAGATGGGGGCCGGGGAGAAATTGTGGGACTACACCCGCCATCTCGTTCTTCCCGTGGTCATCGGCAGTCTCGGCGGCTTCGCCGGTCTTTCGCGATTCATGCGCTCGGGGATGCTGGAGGTCATTCGGCAGGACTATGTCCGCACGGCCAGGGCGAAGGGCGTCCCCGAGCGAACGGTTATTCTTCGTCACGCCCTGCGCAACGCCATCCTCCCCATCATCACCATCCTCGGCCTCTCCATCCCGGGTCTCATCGCCGGTTCCGTCATATTCGAGACGATATTCGGCCTCCCGGGGGTCGGCCAGCTCATGTGGCAGGCGGTGATGGCGAGAGACTATCCCGTGGTAATGGGGAACCTCGTTCTCACGGCGGTGCTGACCCTGGCGGGGAACCTTCTGGCCGACGTCGGCTATGTCCTCGCCGATCCCAGAATTTCCCTCGCCGCCGCCCGGAGGGTCTGAAGTGGAGCCGAAGAGAATCCTTCTGCCTCTGGTCCGGAGTTTCCTGCGCCGCATCGGCCGCACCCCCCTCGCCATGGCCGGGCTGCTCACGGTTCTCCTCCTCGGCTTTGTCGCCGTCGCCGCCCCATGGCTGGCGCCTTACGATCCGGCGGAGTTCGACCGGGCCCGGATGTACCTCGCTCCCTCGGCCGCCCACTGGCTCGGCACCGACGGCGCCGGGAGGGACCTTTTCTCGAGGCTTGTCTTCGGAACCCGCGTCTCCCTCGCCGTCGGCTTCGTCTCCATGACGATCTCGATACTGATCGGCACCTTCCTGGGGGCCCTGGCCGGGTACTTCGGCGGCTTCGTGGACGGTCTCGTCATGCGGCTGGTCGACATTATGCTTTGTTTCCCGAGCATGTTCCTCATCCTGGCGGTGATCGCCTTCGTCGGGCCCAGCATATGGAACGTCATGGTCGTGATCGGTCTCACGGGGTGGATGGGCGTCTGCCGCCTGGTGAGGGCGGAGTTCCTCAGCTTGAGGGAGCGTGACTACGTGGCCGCCGCCGAAGCACTCGGCGCCGGTCCGCTCCGCATCATTTTCCGCCACCTTCTGCCGAACGCGCTGGCGCCGGTCCTCGTCGCGACTGTCCTCGGGGTCGCCGGCGCCATCCTGACCGAGTCGGCGCTCTCCTTCCTCGGCCTCGGAGTGCAGCCCCCCATCCCCTCGTGGGGCAATCTTCTCGCCGACGGCTGGTCGAGCATGGATGTCGCCTGGTGGCTCTCCGTCTTTCCGGGGCTCGCCATCACGGTCACGATGCTCGCCTACAATCTCTTCGGGGAAGGCCTCCGCGACGCCTTCGACCCCCGGCTGGCGGCTGACGAGTAGGGGGCCGCTCCTTAGCCCGCATTATTCACGAGCCATCTGCTGCGAGTCCGCAGTTCACGTAATCTCAAGGCCTTACCTTGCCTCGCGACTTCGCTGTGCTACAGCACAGCGTCACCCGCTCGGCTTCGGCAAGACCTTGATCTTGCGCACCCTACGAACTCTCGCGACGAAGTTCGTGAATAATGCGGGCTAGGACATGAGATCGTTGACAATTGGCGGGGCGGGGATTATGATGCCGGATCTGATTCTGGTAGTGCCGAAGTGGTGGAAATGGCAGACACGCCATCTTGAGGGGGTGGTGGGGAAACCCGTGGGGGTTCAAGTCCCCCCTTCGGCACCAATTTTCTCTCCGACCGACCCCTCTTCTCCGGGCCTTCAGGGAACGGTCTTGTAAGTGCCCTCCCAGCGGCGGTAGACGTAGATGCTCTCGCCGGTGAATTTCCTGGGAAAGAACCGGTTTTTTATCACGATCTTCGCCGTTCCTTCCTTCCGGTTGGAAGGGAGCTTCCCGGCGGGGACGAAGAGCTGGTAGAACCCCCCTCGAGAGTCCCCTGAAAGAGGACGCGCTCCACGATGCCCCCGCCGCTGTCCAGGAGGAGGGTAATCGTCGTCGCGTACCGGCGGCGGGCGCTCAGGGCAAGGGCAAAGGTGATGTCGAAGTAGGCCGGATTCCCCCGTCCGAAGAAATCCTTTTCCGTGCCGCCGGCATCGGTCATCCTGACGGAGAAGGTCGGAGTCTCGAGCCGGACCGGCAGCGCCTCTTCCGCCCTGACCGCCGTGACGGAAAAGAGAGCCGGAAGGACGAGGAGGAGCACGGGCAGTCCCAACCTTTCAGCCGTCATCATCCCGTTCCTTGACCACGAACACCAGGTCCCGCTCTCTCACCTTTTCCGGGACCTTGATGCCGGCCCGGTCCCCGGCCCGGGCCGACCGGGCGGCCCGATGATCGATCTCGATAGAATCGACCCGGTGATAGAGATCGGTGACGCGCCCCCTGATGTGAAGGGCGTCCCCCACGGTCAGGGAGCCGTCTTCGATCGCGATGGCGGCCACCATCGGTTCCCGGAAGAAGCGCATGACCGTGCCGATCTTTTCCTCCTCCATGATGGCGGTATCTTATGCCCCGGCGGGAAACACTGTCAAGGCGAGTGTCCCGCCTCTAGCCCGCCGGATTGACATGATCGGTTGCGAAAACTTTTCCGCGCTGAGAGGGCCCCGGATGTTGCAGAAATGAGCCGAGACAAGGCGGGCGCAGGAGCGATGGCCGAGGCGTACTGTTGTACGCCGCAGGACAGGGCGACAAGCCCAACGCAGTCGCAGGCCATTTATGCGGCATCCGGGTGCGGCATCCGGGTAGACAGATGATCGCTGAGACCGTATTATTCACGAGACTAGTTTGCGGGAACGTGGGAACGCCGCGGTTTTTGTCCGGGGCGGGAGAGGAGGCGCGACATTGCGATCGATGGTGAGAAAAACTGTTTCCCTGTTGATGGTTCTTCAGCTTCTCGTCATGGCGGGCGGGCCGCAGATTGTCCGGGCCGTCATCGTCGGCACGGCCGAGGTCGTTGAGGACGGCGGGCGGGCGGATCGCCTCGAGCGCCTCGACGAACTTCTCTCGCGGGAGAAGGTGAAAGAACAGTTTGTCGCCCTCGGCGTCGACCCCGATCAGGCCCGGCTTCGAGTCGCGTCCCTGACCGACAGTGAGCTTTCCCGGCTCGAGGCGGGCCTGGGGGATCTCCCCGCCGGGGGTGAGAGCGTCATCGCGATAATCGGAGTGGTCTTCCTCGTCCTGCTCATCCTCGAGTTTGTCGGGGTGACCAACGTCTTCACGAAGATCTGATCCGAGTTTGCTGTCGGAGAAACCGGGGAGGTGAGATCCGCCGCGGTCTGTGCCGTCGCCCTCGTGCTCGTCTCCTGTGGGTTGGGGAGAGGGAATCATCTGGATTCTCTCCTCGATCCCGGAAGGATCCTTCCCGGTTCGAGCTGTCGGAGGTCCCTTTCTTCCCCCAGCGCGCCCATCACTGCGGCCCTTCGTCCCTGGCGACACTGCTGGTATTTTCCGGAGTGGACGTCACCCCCGATGATCTGGCCGCCATGGTTTACCTCCCCGGCAGGGAGGGAAGCCTTACCCTCGAGCTCGCCGCCGCCAGCCGGCGCCTGGGACGGATGCCGTACCGGCTCGAGGCGGAACTGGAGGATCTCATCCGCGAGCTGCAGGCCGGCGGCCGGTGCTCGTATTTCTCAATCTTGGATCTGCCCGTAACCCGGTCCGGCACTATGCCGTCGTTATCGGATACGCGGGGAAGGAAGACCGGCTCATCCTGCGCTCGGGGAGCCGCCGCCGGCAGTCGATGAGGGTTTCCGAGTTTCTCGGTGCCTGGCGCGGGGCGGGGTCGTGGGCTCTGGCGGCCGCTTCCCTGACGAAACGCTCT
>PVMK01116532.1_pt1 | contig 13684 bp, 11 predicted proteins | sample 1853481 | NCBI WGS metagenome assembly PVMK01 (sample SAMN08533507, study PRJNA380276) | Marine sediment metagenome, whole genome shotgun sequencing project. | reverse complement strand
CACGACACCGATGAAGTAGTTGAAAAAATCCATCAGATGATCTGGCATCCATACTCGCCAATGCACTGGTCGATGGGGAACCCATGGAACAGATGGACCAGATCAGCTACTTTATTATTACCGCAACGGCGGGGCACGATACCACTTCCGCCACCATCAGCGGCGGCATGAAAGCCTTACTGGAGCACCCCGATCAACTGGCCAAACTGCGGGACAATCCGTCCCTGGCAAAACAGGCGGCCCGGGAAATGATTCGCTGGACGTCTCCCGTCAGGCACATGATGCGCACCACCACGAAAGACATCGTACTGCGCGGCAAAACCCGCAAGGCCGGGGACGTGGAAACCGTCGGCCGGGTTTTCCGTGAGGATGGCATCGGACTGCGGGACGACTACAAGATTTCCGGGCCCGAGCTGGAGACTATGTGCGATCTCGCCCGCGCCGTGCCCGGTGTGCTGGGTGAACGCATGCTGGGGGGTGGCGACAAGGGCGCCGCCGGCGCCCTGGTTCTCACAGACAGTGTGGAGGCCCTCGAAACCGCCGTCCGAACCGGCTATCCCAGGAGTCATCCTGACTACGCCGACGCGTTTGCGGTGCATGTGTGCAGGGTCGTGGATGGCATCACCACCCTTGTTGAAAAACTCTAGGAGATAGGAATGGGATGGAATATCACCGCCCAACCGATTTGTGCGGCTTCGCACCGAGCGCCCGCGAGATCTCATTCGCAGCTTCAACAACCACCGGAAGATACTCCTGCCGCAGCTGGCCGAGGGAAACTCGGGTGGCGTGGCCGGCTACATTGAGAGCTGCGTTCACCGAACCGTCCCTATCGAAAATCGGTGCCGCCACGGAGCGCACGCCTTTTTCGGTCTCTTCGTCGGCGATCGCCCACCCCAACTCCCGAACCTCTGCGAGAACCGCTCGGAGCTTCACCTCTTCGATGATCGTGTGATCTGTCAGCTTGACGAGAACCGTCGTTTGGAAGTACCGATCCAGGTCGTCCGCGGGCAAGTGGGCGAGTAATACCTTCCCCAGAGATGTGGCGTGGGCCGGGAGCCTTGATCCGACGGCCAGGTTGATGCTCATGATTCGCTTGGCAGGACGCCGGACCACATATACCACCTCGCTGCCATCCAGCACCGAAACCGAGCACGACTCGTGCAGCGTCGCCGTCACCTGCTCCATGAAAGGCGGGACAACGGTCGTCAGGTCAAGGGTCGAAAGATAGGTGAAACCGAGGTCGAGCAATCGCGGCGTCAGATTGAAGTGGTCCCCGGTCTGCATGACATACCCGAGGGTCTGGAGCGTCAGCAGGTAACGACGAGCCACAGCTCTGGAAAATCCCGCCCTCTCCGACACCTGGGCGATCGTCAGACTGGGAGCCTCAGGGGAAAAGGCGCGGATTACCGCAAAACCCCGCTCCAGCCCTTGCACGAACTCTTTGGGGCGCCCGGATTCAACCGCATTTGATGATCCGTAACGAGTCGTGTTATCAATAACATGTTTCATAGTTGACATCGACCACCTCGCGATATAAATTCACCGTGGACGTATCGCGAACATATGTTCGCATAACGAACACGAAAAAACAAGAGGGAGGTCAGGATGGTCATAGGGCGCCGATTGGCAATCACAACAGTTTTTTGCGTGGGTCTCCTGCTGATGCTGTCGGTGCCTGCGGAGGCACAAACCACCGGAAGCATCAGAGGACAAGCGGTGGATTCTGACGGCGAGCGCGTGCCTGGAGTCACGGTCGTGCTTTCCGGCGACCCCATGCCAGGCTCCAAACCCTCGACTGTGACCGATGCCCAGGGCGAGTTTCGCTTTTCTGGTCTGCCGGTCGGTAGGTACTCGTTGACCGCCAGCCTTGCGGGTTTCAAACAGCAGACGGCGGACAACGTGCGGGTCACCATCGGTGGCACCGGCGTGGTGACCATCTTCATGCACCCGGAGGCATTCACCGGCGAGATCGCTGTCACCACGGATGCACCATTGGTTGACGTCACAACGTCGACGGTGACCACCAACTTCGACGAGGATTTCATCGACGCGTTACCGACCCGGAACAATTTCTACGACATCTTGTCGGTGGCACCCGCGATGAGCCAACCCAACGAAGGTTCCAAAGCCTTCACAGGTTATGGCGGCAACTACACCTCGGTGCAATGGAACATCGACGGTCTCAACATGGCCTCGCCTGAAGGCGGCTACGGCACGTGGGATTTGAACCCCAGCGTCATCGCCGCGACCCAGGTGATGGGAGTCGGCGCGGGAGCGCAGTACGGCAACACCCAAGGAAACGTGTACAACGTGGTCACCAAATCGGGCACCAACACATTCCACGGCGGGATCGACTTCTACTTCCAGGGTGACAGCCTCACCGGCACGAACATCGAGACTGATTCCTCAGAGTGGCCCGACTACCGGCTTCACAACCCGGGCGGCCACTACATTCGCGACAAGTACAACGACACCCGCGTGACCCTCGGCGGACCGATTATCAAGGACAAGCTGTGGTTCTTCGCCGGCGCTCAGTTCATCAAAAACGCCGCCACGACGCCGAACCAGGTCCCCGACATCGACGGAACCGGGGTCACCACCGGCCGTTACGACCTCAAGCTCACGTCCCAGCTCAGCGACAGCCATCGCCTCGATCTCAGGGCGCACTACCAGGACGTCAGCATCGTCCCGGCTCCGAGCATGTACCAGGCACTCTCGAACGTCCAGATTTCGGATTGGCAGACCGAGATGGTGACGTTCGACTACAGCGGAGTGCTCTCGGACAACACCCTCCTTGCCGTGCGCCTGGGCACTTGGAAGAGGGAAGGGGTGATGGACTCGAAGACCGGCAGCGACGAGGAGTGGTTGTTGGACGACATTTACGGCGGTCCTGCACTGGATCTCGGCGGCGTCTTCTGGTTCAGTGAACGACTCGAGGAATACACCCAGGCCGACATCAGCCTCACGCATTTCGCCGATGACTTCCTCGGTGGGGACCACGAGTTCAAGTTCGGCGTTCAGTACACCGACGGTGTCGGCGAGCGGAAGGTTGGAAACTCTGGATTCAATTGGCGGCAGCCACCGAGCCCAGATTATTGGTGGTACGACTACTGGGCCTTCCACTGGGAGATCGACCCGCCGTTCATCTACGGTGCGGACGTTAACTCGTACTCGGCCTACGCCCAGGATTCGTGGCAGGTCAGCGATCGGCTGACCCTCGATCTCGGGGTCCGGTACGACAATCAGGTCGGGGTGATCCCCGACTACCCATTGCTCGACAGCGACAGCAACCCAACGGGCGAGACCATCCCCGGCGCCGACATGATCGACTGGAAGAACTGGGCGCCGCGCCTCGGTTTCGCCTGGCAGCCGACCGGCGACGGCCGAACCGTTGTTCGCGGCTTTGCCGGTCTCTTCTGGGACAGCCCGGTCTCGTCTGCATGGTACGCGCCGTCTCCGGGACGAAGCCCCTCGTGCACGTACTTCACCTATCCCTGGCAGTTCCAGACCTCATGCGTACCGGTGGCCGCTGCCGACGAGCTCCTCGATCCAAACACCGAGAGCCCGCACACCTGGCAGTACGCGCTTTCCTTCGACCGGCAATTGGGCGACGACTACGCGTTCGGAATCCAGCTCAACCGCAAGAAGGCCGAGGACATCATCGGCTTCCAGATCGAGGACGACGGGGAGTACTTGCCGTTTACATACACCGACTGGATGACCGGTGACGAAATCGAGCTTTGGCAGATCGTCGTCCAACCGACGCGGCGCAAGGGCAACAGCCCCGGCCCCGGATCGATGGCGGCCGGCGAGAAGTACCACATCGATTACAAGAGCGCGATCGCGACCTTCAGAAAGCGCTACTCGAACGGTTGGGACCTGATGGCTTCCTATACATGGTCGAAGACCGAGGGCATCAACCCCAGGCCGCATGACGCCGGTTCCCTGGGCCAGGGTCTCCCCGGCTTCACCGCCGACACCGGATCGGATCCCAACGACTGGTACAACGCCAAGCACAACCTTCAGGGAGACCGCACCCACATGTTCCGGATCCAATCCAACGTGGATCTCGGATGGGACCTCCGGTTGAGCGGAATCCTCAATATCCAGAGCGGTCGCCCCTACCTGCGTCTCGCACAGGTGGTGGCCCCGAACGGCGACGCCATCACGGTCACTATTGACGCCAGCGACGATCTCAGGATGCCGAGCTCGACGGTCTTCGACCTCGGGCTGCAGAAGTCCTTCAACACGGGCAAGGGCACCGATCTGACCATCGGCATCCAGGTCCTCAACCTCTTCAACGAGGACGCGGTCGAGTATTTCTTCTCGTGGCAGCTCTACCCGGGCGACGAGTTCGTACCTTCGAACTGGATCAACCCAAGGCGGGCACAGCTGCGACTTAGATTCGCGTTCTAGACGACCGATTTGACCGAATCATCGCGGGGGTGCAGTCCCGCGGGCCGCACCCCCGCCACTTTCCATAACCTGTGAACGCCGTTTCCGGCGAGAGACCGGGTCACCGGTCTATGGCAGATGTGTTCGCAAGAATAGAACAACGGGCGGCCGAGAGGGGGCCTCGCGGTGAGCGACGAAGCAACCACGAACAGGGAGAACGCATCGAAGCCCGATCCCGGGACTGACCCCGAAATCGGCGGCTCCTACTCGAAGTACGTGCTTGTCGTTTTGACGCTCGTCTACGTCTTCAACTTTATCGACCGCAATATTCTCGCCATACTCGCACAGGAGATCAAAGCGGACATTGGACTGACCGACGCACAGCTCGGTTTCCTCTACGGCACCGCCTTCGCGGTTTTCTACGCGATCTTCGGCATTCCACTCGGACGGCTGGCCGACATCTGGGTTCGGAGGAAGTTGATTGCCGTCGGCCTCGCCTTCTGGAGTGCCATGACCGCCCTTTCCGGGACCGCTCGGAGCTTTCTGACCCTCGGAACCTATCGCATCGGCGTCGGCGTCGGCGAAGCGAGCGCCAGCCCCGCAGCCTACTCCATGCTCTGCGACTACTTCCCACCGCGGCTCCGCGCAACGGCCATGTCGATCTACTCGTCGGGCATCTACATCGGCGCGGGAATCGGCGTCTTTCTGGGGGGATGGGTCGTTGACGGCTGGAACGCTCTCTTTCCGGCCGGAGATGCACCCTTTCGGACTCAAAGCGTGGCAGGCGGCATTCTTCGTGGTCGGCCTTCCCGGCCTCATGCTTGCGCTGTGGGTGTGGAGTCTTCGCGAGCCCGTCAGGGGTCAGAGCGAGGGCATGGCCACTGCCGATGTTCATCCACACCCGTTTCGCGAGTTCTTCCGTGAGTTGGCGGCGGTGATTCCGCCACTGACGATCTGGAGTCTGCACCGAGCGGGAGCCAGCGGGAGAATGGTGGCAGCCAACCTAGCTGCCAGCGCAGGTCTCATCATCACGGCGCGGGTGCTGATCATCTGGTTGGGAAGTCCGGCGCAGTGGATCTCGCTCGGAATCGGTCTCTATGCCTTCATTTCGTGGGTGCAGAATCTCTCACTTCGCGACCGGCCCGCCTATGTGATGATCTTCCACAGCCGCGCGCTGCTTTTCGGGATCATCGGTTTTTCGTGCATCGGCTTCGTGACCTACGGGCTCGGTTTTTGGGCGGCCCCCTATTTCATCCGCGCCTTCGGAGTCAGCACCGGTGAAGTCGGCACGTTTCTGGGCCTGGCCTCCGCGATCGGCGGCTGGATAGGTGGCAACGCCGGCGGCATGATCTCGGACCGGCTCAGACGCAAGACCCCGCTGGCCAGAGTCCTCATGGGTTTTACTCCAATGGTGCTTTCCGCACCAGTGGTCCTGCTGATGCTCACCACCAAGAATATCAATTTCGCCTACGCGCTGTACTTTGTTTTCATGATGACCTCGCCCATGTGGATCGGGCCCGTTGTTGCAACTGCCAACGAACTGGTGTTGCCACGGATGCGAGGCATCTCGTCAGCTTTTTATATCTTGACGGTAACCTTCATCGGACTCGCACTGGGGCCCTATACCATCGGACAGATCAGCGACACCCTGGTCGCCTCCGGCGCCGACAGCGCTGATGCCCTCCGCTACGGCATGATGGCGGCGTTAGGGTCGTTCGCTGTCGCGGCTGTCTTCTTGACCATCGCCGGTCGCCATGTCGGCCGCGAAGAGGCCACACGGCTGGAACGAGCACGCGCCGCCGGTGAGCCCGGACTCCGAGGGGAGGGTTCGGAATGACGGAATTTCTGAAACTCAGCACCGCCATCAACAGATACGTTAAGGACGGTTGTTCGGTGGCTGCGGAAGGCTTCACCCACCTGATCCCGCACGCGGCAGGTCTCGAGATCATTCGCCAAGAGATCCGGCACCTGACGCTGATCAGGATGACGCCGGACATCATCTACGATCAGCTCATCGGGATGGGATGCGCCGACAAGCTTGTCTTCTCCTGGGGTGGCAATCCGGGTGTTGGATCGCTCTACCGTCTGCGCGAAGCATATGAGAAAGGCGTCCCTCATCCGATGGTTTTCGAGGAGCACGCCCACGCGGCCATGGCCAACGCCTACCAGGCGGGTGCGTCGGGGATGCCGGCGGCATTCTTCAAGGGCTATCGAGGCACCGAATATGCCGAGGTCAATTCAAACATCCGCTTCATCGAGTGCCCGTTCACCGGGGAGGAACTGACCGCGGTCCCTGCCATCCGTCCAGATGTGGCCATTATTCACGCACAGCGGGCGGACAGTGAAGGCAACATCTGGCTGCAGGGAATTCTCGGTGTCCAGAAGGAGGCGGTGCTGGCGGCGAAGCACAGCATCGTGACCGTCGAAGAAGTCGTCGAAAACGTCGACGAGAACAACGGCGGCACCGTCATCCCGCGCTGGGCTATCGATGCCGTCTGCACCGAACCCCTGGCCGCGTTCCCATCCTACGCGGCGGGCTACTACGACCGCAGCAACTCCTTCTATATCAAGTGGGGTGACATCAGCAAGACCTACGACAACTTTCGAGAATGGATGGACACTTTCGTCATGGCGACCGAAGAATTCGGACAGTTCCTGTCCAAACTGAAGGAACACGGCTATGTCTGACACGGCGTACACACCCGAAGAAATGATGGTGGTGGCAGCAGCACGACTGCTCGACAAGGACGACGTGGTGTTCATCGGCATCGGGCTCCCCAGCAAGACCGCCAATCTCGCGCGCCGGACACACGCTCCCAAGATTTCAATGATCTATGAAAGCGGCACGTTGGACACGGCACCCACCGTGCTCCCTCTTTCCATCGGCGACCCGGAGCTCAGCCGAACTGCAATATCGGTGGTTTCGGTGCCCGAAATGTTCAACTACTGGTTGCAGGGGGGGTGGATCCGAACGGGTTTTCTGGGTGCCGCGCAGATCGACCGCTTCGGCAACCTCAACACCACGGTGATCGGGGATTACGACTCACCCAAGGTGCGGCTGCCGGGCGCCGGCGGGGCGCCTGAAATCGCGTCCTTCTGCTCCCGAACCCTCATCATGTTGCGGCAAAACCCGCGAACCTTTGTCGAGAAGCTGGACTTCCTCACAACCGTCGGATTCCTCCGTGGAGGGAGCAGCCGCGACGAACTCGGGGTTCCGGGCAGAGGCCCGCAGGCCGTCATCACCGACCTCGGAGTCCTCGAGCCGCACCCGGAGAACAAGGAGCTGGTGCTTAGGGAGGTCCACCGCGGAGTGGACGTCGACTCTGTTGTCGCGGCCACCTCTTGGCCTCTCCGAGTCGCAGACACGGTCGGCGAGACCCTCCCTCCGACCGAACGCGAGTTGGCCATTCTCCGCAGCTTGAAGCCATCCGAGGATTCCGGCTTTGCCGAATTGGTCGCCGCGACAGGTCAGGCGGTCGGGCCATGAGCGGGGATCCGGTCCTGGTCACCGGCGGCGCCCGGGGTATCGGCGCGGGGATCACCAGGAGATTGCGCAGTGACGGCTTCAGAGTGATCGTCCTCGATATCGAGGAACCCGAATCACGGTCGCAGGTTGATTATCGACGAGTGGATCTGACCGATGTCGCGGCCACTCAAGAATCCCTCAAGGAGGTCGCGGCCCATTACGAGATCACCCGTCTCGTCAACAACGTGGGCATCGTGCGGCCGGCGACGACCGAGGAAACCTCCCTCCTCGACTTCACTGAAGTGATCAACCTCAATGCTCGCGTCGCCCTTCAGTGCGTACAGGCCGTCCTGCCCGCGATGCGGGCACATCAGATGGGCCGTATCGTTTCGATCACGAGCCGCGTGGTTCTTGGCAAGGAGTTGCGCACGGCCTACAGCGCCAGCAAGGGGGCCCTTGCCGCCATGACCCGTACCTGGGCCCTCGAGCTTGCGAAGGATGGAATCACGGTCAACTCCGTCGCGCCGGGGCCTATCGGCACTGATGCCTTCATGATCAACAACCCCCCAGATTCACGACGGACACGGGCCATCGTCGACAGCATTCCTCTTGGGCGGTTGGGCACACCAGAGGACGTGGCACAGGCGGTTGCTTTTTTTCTCGATGAGAAAAGCTCCTTTGTGACCGGTCAAACCCTTTATGTGTGTGGCGGATTGACTGTCGGCCTGTCAATATCCGACTGATCGCCAGAAAGGAACACCGAAATGCCGAAATTCCCCCTTGCCGACGAGACCCTCTTCAAGAACCTCGCTTTTGTCGGTGACTGGTGCGAAGCGGCTTCAGGGCAGACCTCCGAGCTCAAGAATCCGGCCACCCGCGAGGTTCTCGCGGTACTGCCGAAAATGGGCCGAGAGGATACGGCTCGTGCCATAACCGAAGCCGACAAAGCCCTGCCGGTGTGGAAGGCGCTTGGAGTCGACGGCCGGGCGGAGATCCTCCATCGCTGGGCCGCCTCGATGCGCGAGCACAGGGAGGATCTGGCCACCATCATGACCGTGGAGATGGGGAAGCCCCATGCCGAGTCGGTGGGAGAAACCGTTTACGCCAGCACCTTCATCGACTTTTTCGCCGCCGAGGCGTGTCGCAGCGAGGGAGAGCTCATCCCCGCCCATGCCAGCTCCCAGCGCATGATGGTCATGAAGCAACCGGTCGGCGTCGGCGCTGCCATTACGCCGTGGAACTTCCCCGCCCTGATGGTCACCCGAAAAGTCGGTGCCGCTCTCGCCGCAGGCTGCACCATCATTCTCAAACCGTCGTCACTGAGCCCACTCACCGCGCTCGCCCATGCCGAGCTCGCCAACCGGGCCGGCGTCCCGCCCGGGGTGTTTTCAGTAGTTGTGGGCAGCAGCTCCGAGATCGGCGCCGAGATTCTCGAGAACCCCATCGTGAAGGCCATCAGCTTTACGGGCTCCACCGCCATCGGCAAGTTCCTCATAGCCCAGAGCGCGAAAACCGTCAAGAAGGTAGGGATGGAGCTCGGCGGAAACGCCCCGTTCGTGGTCTTCGACGACGCGGATCTCGATGCAGCCGTGGATGCCGCTGTCGCAGCAAAATTCCGCAATTGCGGTCAGACCTGCGTCACCGTCAACCGGTTCCTCGTCCAGGACTCGATCTACGACGCGTTTGTCGAGCAATATGTGCCCAAGGTCGAGGCCATCACGGTGGGCAACGGTCTCGAGCCCGGCACCGACATGGGACCTCTCGTCGATGATGCCGCAGTCGACAAGGTGGAAGAACACATCGCCGATGCTCTGGCCAACGGCGCCACCATCCTCACCGGCGGCAAACGTCACCCTCTGGGCGGCTCTTTCTTCGAACCAACCGTGCTCGGAAACGTGACCCCGGCCATGCTGATCTTCCGCGACGAGACCTTCGGTCCGGTGGCGCCGATCTTTCGCTTTTCCACCGAGGAAGAGGGTATCCGCCTCGCCAACGACACCGAGTACGGACTCGCCGCGTACTTCTTCAGTCAAGATCGGGCACGTTGCTGGAGGGTGGCGGAGGCCCTGGAGGCGGGCATCGTGTGTGAAAACACCGTGGCCTTCTCCTCTGCACGGGCCCCGTTCGGCGGTTTCAAGGAATCGGGTATCGGTCGAGAGGGCGGACACCAGGGTCTCGACGAGTGGCAGGAGATCAAGTACCGGTGCATCGGCGGGATCGACTAGGGACGGAGGAAACCATGGAAGTGTTCCAGTTTCGAATTCCAGGATCGATCATCTCGGGGGCGGGGTCAGTTGATCAGATCGCAACCGACTACACGCTGCGGTCCGCTCAAAGGGTTCTTCTCGTGACCGATAGGAACATGATGGATCTCGGCTATGCCGACCGAGTTTCCGTACCGCTCAAGAAAAGCGGCGTCGACGTCCTCGTCTTTGCCGAGGTGGAACCCGAGCCCTCCGCCGAGACCGTCCGCCTCGCGTCCGCCTTCGGACGTGACCACGGCGTCGACGCGGTCATCGGGCTCGGTGGCGGCAGTCCCATGGACGTGGCTAAGCTGGTCGCCCTTTTCGTCGCTTCTCCGCAACCCATCGAAAAGACATACGGTGTCGATCTTGCCCAGGGGGAGCGGCTTCCGTTGGTGCTCATCCCGACCACCGCGGGCACCGGTTCGGAGGTGACAAAGGTTGCCGTCGTGACCGCCGACAACCAGGACAAGGCCCCGATTCTCGCACCCCAGCTCTACTGCGACTCGGTGATCCTCGACGTGGACCTCACCCTCGGGCTGCCGCCGAAAGTGACGGCAGCCACCGGGGTCGATGCCATGGTCCACGCCGTCGAGGCCTACACGTCGTCGATTCGCAAGAACCCGGCGTCCGACCAGTTGGCGTTGCAGGCCATGCGGCTGCTCTTTGGCAATACTCGTACTGCGGTCGCGCACGGCGGTGACGTCGAAGCGCGATCCGCCATGCTGACGGGCTCCATGCTGGCCGGTCTCGCCTTTGCCAACTCCACCGTGGGTGCGGTCCACGCCCTCGCCTACGCCATCGGCACCCAGTTCCACGTCTCGCACGGCGGTAGCAACGCGGTGGTCTTCGTGCCCACCATGCGGTTCAACATGCCGGAAGCGGCGCCGTTGTACGCCGAGATCGCCAGAGCCGTTCTCCCGGAGACCCAGGCGCTGGACGATCAGGCTGCGGCTGCTCAGCTGACCGATGCACTGGATGAGCTGATTCCGGCGGTGGGTCTCGAAGGTCGGTTGCGCGACTTCGGTATCGAGGAGAAGAACGTCTCCGATCTCACCGACGGTGCGATGCGCCAAGAACGCCTCATCGGCTACAACTTCAAACCCATGGACCGGTCGGACGTCGAAGCGGTCTTCAGGTCGGCGTTATGACGGCTCGAGAGGCCTTTCTTTGCGATGCGACCCGCACCCCGGTCGGGCGTTACGGAGGCGCGCTGGCGCAGGTGCGCGGCGACGATCTCGCGGCCATCCCCATCCGGGCACTTCTCGAACGCAACCCCGGAGTGGACCCCGCCCGGATCGACGACGTGGTCTACGGCTGCGCCAACCAGGCGGGAGAGGACAACCGAAACGTCGCGCGAATGGCTCTGCTCCTCGCCGGACTGCCGCCGGAGGTCACGGGGACCACCATCAACCGTCTCTGCGGCAGCGGTATGGATGCCATCGGCATCGCTGCCCGCGCCATTAAATCAGACGAGCAGGATCTGCTGATCGCCGGCGGCGTGGAGTCCATGTCGCGTGCGCCCTTCGTGATGGGCAAGGCGACCGCCGCATTCAGCCGCAACGCCGAGGTCTTCGACACCACCATCGGCTGGCGATTCGTCAACAAGATCATTGAAAAGCAGTACGGCGTCGACCCCATGCCGGAAACGGCGGAGAACGTAGCCGAGGAATTCAACGTCTCACGTGAAGACCAGGATCTCTTTGCCGCGTGGAGCCAGGCCAAGGCGGCTGCGGCGATGGAGAACGGCGCCCTCGCCGAAGAAATCACCCCGGTGGAAGTTCCGCGGCGCAAGCAGGACCCTCTTGTGGTCGACACAGACGAGCATCCGCGCCCAGGGACCACGGTTGAAAAGCTCGGCAAGCTGCGGGCTCTTTTCCGTGAAAACGGGACGGTTACGGCGGGAAACGCCTCCGGCGTCAACGACGGCGCGTGCGCTCTATTGATTGCTTCCGAAGAAGCGGCCTCGAGGAACGGCCTCACGCCGAGAGCGCGGGTGGTGGCGATGGCGGTTGCCGGTGTTCCGCCGCGCATCATGGGTTTTGCACCTGCTCCTGCGACCAGGAAGCTCCTCGACCGAACCGGAATGAATCTCGACCAGATGGACGTCATCGAGCTCAACGAGGCATTCGCGTCACAATCGTTGGCGGTGACGCGGGATCTCGGCCTGGCCGACGACGACCCGCGGATCAACCCCAACGGCGGCGCCATCGCGCTTGGCCACCCTCTCGGCATGAGCGGCGCCCGTCTGGTCACCACCGCGCTCTACCAGCTACAGCGGAGCGGCGGTCGTTACGCCCTGTGCGCCATGTGTATCGGGGTCGGCCAGGGGATCGCCATGGTCATCGAACGGGTCTGAGCAGCATATCGGAGGTCCATGGGTGCCTCGGGGATGAAGAACCACTGGGTGAACAGCTGCATTGCCATGCATCGCGAACGGGCGACCGTGGCCGAGCTGCTGGACGTGCCGGTCGCCGAAAATCCCGACAAGGCGGCGATCATCTTCGAGGGCTCGACGACGACCTACCGGCAACTGGACGGGGCCGCTAACAGAGTTGCCAACGCCCTCATCGGGATGGGTCTGGAACCCGGTGATCGGGTCGCCGTACAGCTCGAAAATCGACCCGAGTTCGTGGAGATCTTCTTCGGAATCATGCGGGCCGGTGGCGTCATGGTGCCGACCAGCGTCATGTACAAGGCCGAGGAGATGCGGCACATCCTCACCGACTCCGGCTCGCGTTTTCTCTTCGTGTCAAACGCAGTCGCGGCGATCGCCCCACAGCTCGACTCGGTCGACCAAGTTGTCGAGCTCGGAGGTACGAATCTGTCCGACTCCGTCGAGTACATGGATCTCGTACTCGAAAGCTCGCCTATCCGTCCGCAAGTGAGCGTTCAACCCGAAGCCAAGGCGGTCATCCAATACACCTCGGGCACGACCGGCAAACCCAAGGGCGCCGTTGTTTCCCACGCCAACACCGTGACCGCCATCAACACCATCGCCGGCCTTCCCAACTATCCCATCCACAAAACCAGCGTGACTCTCCTCTGCCTGCCGCTCTTCCACACATTTGGGCTCAACTTCGGTGCGGGTCTGACCTTTGCCTTCGGACTGACAATGGTGCTCGTCGACCGATTCGATCCCGAACTGGTCTTTTCTCTCATCGAGCAGCACCGGGTGACGCTCTTCTGGGGTGTCCCCCCCATGTACTACGCCTTCGTCAATACTCCCGGCCTCGACCGGTACGACGTCTCGTCACTGGAACACGCCATGACCGGTGCCGCGATTCTCCCTGTGGTGATCGCCGAGCGATTCAAGGAGCTCACCGGCATCGAGCTCTCCGATGGCTATGGAATGAGCGAAAGCACCGCAATATTGACGTTCAACACCGCAGGACCGGTAATCAAGCGAGGTTCGGTCGGACCGCCCTACCCCGGCGTGGAGATCATAATCCTGGATGAGAACGACGCCGAGCTACCATCCGGCGAGGTCGGAGAAATCTGCGCCCGCGGGGCCAACATATTCGAAGGGTACTGGAACCTTCCCGACGAGACAGCCGACACCATGCGAGGCGGATGGCTC
>PVMK01124112.1_pt1 | contig 13688 bp, 12 predicted proteins | sample 1853481 | NCBI WGS metagenome assembly PVMK01 (sample SAMN08533507, study PRJNA380276) | Marine sediment metagenome, whole genome shotgun sequencing project. | reverse complement strand
AAAAGTTGGCAATCCCAAAGGCCAGTTGGTTTATGCCGATGCGTTGTATTTCAGAGAACCGATTCGATTTCAAGCCCTGCTGAATAATCTCGAGTCCGAAGCAGCGCGCAGCAAGTTACTTCGAGCGTTTTGTGTTTGTCAAATTTACGGATATTTGGACTATGCGCTTGAACTCATTGATCTGATAGGGGATACGCACTTTAGCCATGAAGAAATACGGCAGCTTCATCTTCACATTCAATCGCAAGCACCTCTGATAAGCCGAATTCCCAACTTCCCGGGGAGAAATAATTTGTATCGGATACTGATGACACTGACAAAGTGGATTCAACCTCGCAGTCACCGCTTGAAACGACGCAAACTTGGTAATCTGTAATATCGGTAATTATCCACGAGTGGTATTACGTTTTTTTTGAGCTTCCCGATCGACTAACCTCACGTTTTATTTGATAATTCATACCTTCCAGAACAGATAATTATCAGCTGGGTGCTGATCGATAGACGTCCGTTATCCGGACAATAGATCGAGCCAATACTTCTTCTAATTAATACGAATCAGCCACTTGGGCCAGCTTGACCAAACTGTTTCCAGGCTCAATGATGTGAGATAGCTCTACGCGAAACAGATCTTTTTGTCGGTTTTGGTTAGCTGATGTTTTTTGGTTTCATGTGATAAAAATTCATTCAATAGATAAATGTGCGTTTTAGTATATAGATACCACGAGATTTGGAGTCCATAAAATATCTATGTAAAAATAGCGGTTTCTAAACGTGAGGTGCTGGTGGAGCAGCGGGAGTTGCCCGGCATGGAGCAACAGCTAAGCCTTCTTTTTCCAACGATAGAATTAAAAGGCAAAACGTACAAAGCGTATGGCATAGTTACCAATATGGATTGGGACGGACAAGAACTAATTCATTGGTATCATAAAAGATGCGGCAAAAGTGAAGAGGCCCATGCAGTCATGAAAGATGATTTGGCCGGTGGCAAACTGCCTTCAGCGGATTTTGGTTCCAACGCCGCGTGGTGGTGGATTTTGGTCCTGTTGGCAACTTGACAAATATTCTTTGTTGTGCTACGCACGGACTCTTTAAAAACAGGTACTTATCTTTGTGATCAGGTATCGTATGCTCAAGTTTAAAAAAATGATTAAGAAATTCAGGAGAATGGTTAATGCCATTCCGTCCCGATTTGGCTATGAGATCAGGAAGACTCAAGCTGAACGGAGTGAGAACCAAAACTTTACCCTCTACAAGTACCTTAAAAGAGACGGGTCGTTTGACTATGATCGATATCGAAAAATCCAGATAGAGCGCAATAAGCGCAGTTTAAATAAAGTATTTGTAATTGAGGAGAACATTGCGTTTCTTTCAGAATACATAAGGTCTGTCATCGGAGTGCCTCGATTTGGGATCTGCAATGGGACAAGACAGGGGAGAGAACAAGAATGGTTCAGAAAATACTTAGCTTGCGAAGTTATTGGAACGGAGATATCAGAAACAGCTGAGCAGTTTCCATACACCATTCAGTGGGACTTCCATAAAACCAAAGATGAGTGGATAAATGCAACGGACTTTATTTACAGCAACGCCTTTGATCACAGCTATGACCCCCAAAAGTGTCTTGACGCTTGGATGAGTTGCCTCAGGGTGCTTTGCATTCTTGAGCACAGTTCATCTCATGAAGCGCGGAACACATCGGACACTGATCCGTTCGGCTCTGACCTTGTTCAGATGCCGTATCTGATTTTGACTTGGGGAAAAGGCAAATACGGCATTCGTGAGATTATGAATGCGCCAGTAAAATATGATCGTTTAGGATACTTATCCTACATTGTGCTACACCGGTTTTAGTAGAATATTAATAAATTAAATTCAATGAGATCAAGTATAAATACATCAAAATATATGGATCTTTTACTTCATCCATCTCACATGTTACACCATAAAAAAAGAAAATCAAATTTACCTGTGTTTACTCAAAATGAAATGCCCTTGCCTCGCGATCTTTTGATCGCCGCCACCTTTAAATGTACCGCTCGATGTCCACATTGTTACATGTTGCAACAAAACAGAAAAATATTCCATGAACAAACCGTTATGGCGGATAATCTTTTCCAGCAGATAATGGATTCTCCATATACAAAGAATATAAACAGTATTATCTTCGCAGGTGGAGAAGCCCTTCTGCATCCCCGTTTGTTTGAATGGCTGGACCACGCTCATCTGCGAGGCTTCCCAAAAATCTCAACGATTACCAATGGGCTTAGTTTACAGAATGATGCGAGTGTACATAATTTGTTAAAGAGAGACTATCTCAATAATTTCAATATTTCCCTGGATGCCACAACACAAGAAGCATATTGCAGAGCAAGAGGTATCAAAAAATGTGATTTCGAAAAGATATGTAAGCAGATTAAACGAATTACGGGTCGATTCAATAACACGCAAACCATAATTAGTGGCTCGTTTGTGACCTTAAGTCTTAATGCTGAAGAAACGCATCGGATTATCAGGTTTGGCGAGTCCCTTGGTCTTCAAAAACTAACCTTGCATGCTTTTCATGAGCCATCCAACAGTATAAGCATGCAGTCACAGACTCAGCAGAATAAAGAGGTCATGAGAATATCGGATCTGATTATGACTCGGACGGATTATCAGATCAGGGTAAAGATTAATTTGCCATTTGGAGCTGCTACCCAGATGTTTTTCTGTCCCTCATTAGCATATGATTTGTGTATTGGAGCCAACGGATTTTTAGCGCCTTGCTGTCATATTCCATGGGATGCAAAATATGGGCATTTCGAACAAATTGAAGCTAATCCCATTAATTCCCCGTCTATTGTAGCTTTAAGGGCAAAATTTGTGAGGGCGACCGAAGAAAATAATCCTGAACTGTTACCTGCATCTTGCCGTTTTTGTCCAAAGCGAGCTAAGGGCAGATTGCTGTTTGATATAAAAACAAAGAAGTGGACCCGTAAGCCGAAAAGAAAATAACACAAAAAGATAATAGCACGTTCAAGTTGGATTATTCCAAGTTAGTCATTAATTCTGTTCAACGGAGTCGTAGTACCATACCTCCTTCTCGATTAACTCTTGAATTGTAATATTTTCTTTACCGTAAGTAAATTTTGCTTTGTCTGCGGATATCTTTTTTCTATTCCCATATAATACTCTATTGTTCAATGTACTATTTGTTCCAACTCAAAAAATCAAGGTTAACAGGAAAAATCGTTTCCGTTATCAGGTTGGGTAATGGTTCCGTTTTATTGACGCCTCAATATATGGAGCCAAAGCTGATGCCGATACACAATCCGAAATTTTTGATTCATCCGCTCCGGAAAAGCAACTTCCTATCTTTTCAAAACGCCGAATTGACAAGATAAAGATAATTCGTTAGACTAAGCCCGCACAAATATGGAAGACTCTGGGAGACGGTAAAAAGCGTTGAAAGGAAGTTGTAAATGAAATTGCAAATAGCGTCATCTAAATTTATGAATCTGTTGCCCAACCTATTACACCCAATCCACACCCCGAACAGGAAAGAAGATTTACCGGTGTTTACTCAAAGTGAAATGCCGCTGCCCCGCCGGCTGCTGATTGCGGCAACATATAGATGTAATGCAAGATGTCCGCATTGTTACTTTCTGCAGCAAAACAGAAAATTGTTTGACGAACAGACCGTTATGGCGGAGAACCTTTTCCAACGGATAATGGAGTCTCCCTATACAAGGAATATAAGCTATATAACCTTCGGTGGTGGAGAAGCCCTTCTGCATCCCTCTTTGTTTAAATGGATGGATCAGGCCGATCAGCGCGGCTTCCCAAGAATTTCAACGATTTCCAATGGACTCAGCTTGCAGAATGATGAAATTGTAGAGAACTTGTTAAAGCGGGACTATCTCGATCGTTTCAATATTTCCTTGGATGCTATAACGCAAGACGCTTATTGCAGAGCGAAGGGAATAAAACAATGTGATTTCGAAAAGATCTGTCAGCAAATAAAACGGATTGCAGATCGATTTCGTTCCACTCAAACTATAATCAGCGGCTCGTTTGTGACCACTTGTCTTAATGCTGCAGAAACGCATAGAATTATTAGATTTGGCGAGTCTCTCGGCCTTCAAAAGTTATTCTTGCATGCCTACCATGAAGCAGCCGGCAGTCGGACCATGCAGTCAAAGGCTCACCAGACTAAAGAGGTTTTGGCGATATCGGATCAGATCATGACTCGGACCGATTATCATATTAACGTTAGAATTAATTTGCCATTTGAGGCTACAAAACAGATGTTTTACTGTCGTTCATTGGCGAACTATTTATGTATTGGGGCCAATGGATTTCTTGCGCCCTGTTGTCATATTCCATGGGATCTGAAATATGGACATTTTGAACAAGTTGAGGATAATCCTATTAATTCCCCCCCTACTCTAGCGTTAAGAGAGAAATTTGTGCGGGCGGCTGCAAAAAATAATCCTGAGCTGCTGCCTGCCGCCTGCCGTTTTTGTTCCAAGCGGACCAAAGGGAAATTATTGTTCAAAGCAAAAAATAAGAAGTGGGCATTGAAACCGAAGAAATAATGGCGCAAACATTGTTACACCCAATAAAATTCTGGGATTCCAATTTGTGGACTTGAGTCTTCTGGTTGTAATGATATATTTTACTCAACTGAGTTGTAATACCAGACTTCTTTTTCAATTAGCTCATGGGCTGAAATGTTTTCTTTACCATAAAAAAATTTTACTTTGTCTGCGGAATCTATAGTCTGATTCTCATACATTGTTCCTCTGTTTAGTGTTTTATTCGTTCCTTCAATATAGACTCCATTTGATCTTCTTTTTATTTGTTCGTTATAAAAAATTCTATTTGCATCACACAAAAAAATTACAGGGGAAAAATTTTTATTTTTCTCCTCTAGGTCGAGTATTCGCTTCAATATATCAAATCTCGGTCCACCATCAATGATGAATAACGCAATAATTTTTTCTCTTTTTTCTATATTTTTTAATAACGATTCAAATGGAGCCTTTATGTATTCGTTTTTTATTGGCGATTCTCCATATTGATCCTTTATAAAATCCTTTTTTAAGATAAAATCAAATTTTAGCAAATCACCAATTGTTATATTAAATATTCCATCGGAAGGTCTTTTTTTTCAGAAAACCGATATGTGAGCATTTTATAATTTAGAGTACCTGCCAATTTTTTTTTGGCCTTCGGAAGTCTTTTTAAATGATCTGGTATCTTTAATTGAGACAAATTTTTGCCGCCCAAATATTTTTTGCATTTTGCATATGACCACGGGGTAAGTTTCAAGTGCTGGGGCTTATGGATTAATGGGTTAAAATCAGATTTTATTGCTTCTACTGTTTTAAGGAACCACCTAAGATTATATTCTAATGAAATGTAATTTACGTTTTTTTTGGCGTTATAGATCTGTTTTAAAAAATATCTTGTAGAGTTTCCGGCACCAAATTCAACAAAAAAGTGAAAATCTAACTTTTCTATTTTCTCATTGATAAATTTTGCAATATTGCCACTTATCATTGGAACTGGGTCTATCATTTCTAAATGTTCAGTTGATTCCCTTCTCATGTCATTCGTCCTCGGATTTTTTGGTCTTGTATAGACAACGTTTGTTTGCAAAGAAGGGTATCCCCTTCGTTCGGCTTTGTTGCATGACTCGAGTGGGGAGCCAAAGCCCCACTTTGACAACAACTTTCAGTCAACCGGATACGATTGAGGGCGACCCAATTCGCGCATCCGATTCAACACCGCGCAACCCAGGGCGGCCTCCCGTTTCTGTGCTTCGTCTCTCTTGGCCCTCAATCGTCCTCCGAAAGTCGTCTTGTAGCGAAAGAACGCGTTCTCGGCGTGACTCTGCAGGTAGTAGCCCGACTCGCGTTTCCACTGGAACCGCCCCTCGTTTTGGACCGCCGCGATGTGAATGTCTCGTTGGGTCGGAGACGTGGCCACCTCGCCCGACAGGACCGCATCCTTTCGTGGCGGTATGATCATTGTGACCCCCGGTGAATGCTGGTCCACAGCTCCGTAGACCGGTTCCTGGTCGTAGATGCCGTCCCCGACGAAACGATTCAGGTCCCGGGTCCACCTGAGCCAGAAGATCAGGCACACCGGCCCCTCCGGCAACCGATCGAGGTGCCTGCGCACGTGTACTGTTCGATTCCGCCGAGACAGGGTTGTGTGATCCGGACAGGGGAGATCCAGCCCCATCAGCTTTAAGATGGATCCGAGAAAGCCTTCCGCCTGGCGCAACGCAAGGTGAAACACCAATCTGAGCGTCAACGCCGCCTCGATGGCGATGCTCGAATAGAGCGGTTGCCTCCGGGCTTTCCGGTCTTTGGCGGGGCCATGCGTCGATGGCCTCTTGGCTGAGCCAGAGGGTGACATCCCCTCGGTCCCGCAGCGCCTTCTCGTATGCAGCCCAGTTTCGGACGTGATAGGCGGTCTTGCATTTTGGATGTCGGTAGGATCTCTTGTGAGCCTCGGACATGGCGGTCACCGTTGGCGCTGCGGGTTTGCGATGCCCCACAAGATTGGACGCCAATCCAACGACCGTCAAGATCGATCCGGGGTTCATGCACCAAAGCCCCCGACATCCGGAAGTCCTACAGGGACGTCGGAGGCGCTTTCAACGAGATCAACAGCAATCCGATGCCCTGTTACCTCATGGGTCTGGAGTACGACACGGCCTCGTCGCTCGAAGTGCTGCGCCGCTGCCTGAACGTATAGGCGGTCAGCTCTGGAGATCCGAATTCGTGTTGGCGTTTTCTCCGTCCGTCAGATCCCGTAGCTTCGCTTCCAGGTCGCGAAGGTGAAGCGCCGCGTCCCGCTGGACGCGCTCGAGATCGAAGGACTCGAAGCTGCTGAGAAGCCGTCGCAATAGACTGGGTACGAGCAGCGTGCAGAGCTTCCAGCGTCGGGTCCAGCAGAAGCGGTCGAGTCCCAGCTCGCAGAGCTGAATCCGCGTCTTCGGCTTGGGCAGCAGTGCAATGTAGGGCCTGCCATAGCTCATCGCGGTCACTCCCAGATGCAGGCGATTGGTGACGACGAGATCAAAGCTCTGGAGAACGTTGATCGCGTCCTCCAGGGAGTCAAACTTCCGGAAGGAGCAGTTGGGCAACCGAAGCGTCCTACTCGGGTGAAGCGCTCGCTTCCCCTTGCGTACCTTCTCCGCGAATCTGGACTCGAAGAAGACGAAGTCGCAGTCGCGCCGCACCCACGCGAGCAGATGGCAGAAGCGTTTGAAGAACCTCCAGTCTGCCTGGTCGAAACGGTGGAGGCAGACCCCTATTCGAAGTCGACCGCTCTCGCTTTCCTGGGGAGAAACGGGGGGAAAGAACGAGGGAGTCGTGAAGACGACATCTTCGTGCTGCGCGCCAGTCGTGCCAGCCTGCTCGAGCGCTGGGAGGTCTGCGCGCAGGCGCAGCGTGCAGTACTCGGCCTGCTCGACCAACTGGCGCCTCGCGGTGGGTGTGATCCGATCCAGTGGCAGTCCCTCCCCTCCCAACGAGAAGCATAGGATCGGAACGGACCGCTTTCGGCACGCCTCGAGCAGGGTGCCGACCTCCCGCCCGATGAAGCCCGGATTGACCGGCTTGTGGGGCTGGAGGAGCCCGCCGCCTCCGACGACGACTACGTCGCTTGCCTCAACGAGCTCGGCCGCAGAAGCGCAAACGGGGAAGCCATAGCGAGCCTCGTACTCCTTCCCGAGACCGAACACGGAAAAGGAGACTCCCAGCCCTTCGAGCGTGCGTGCGAAGATGACGGCCATGAGATCGTCGCCGAAGTTCGTCGCGTGGTAGGCGCCGAACAGCCCAACGCGGCAGTGACTCAGGCTCATCGCCTTCCCTCCTGGACCGAGTGATGAGGCGCCCATCCTTCGCACGCCAATTTGTGTGGCCCCATAGAATGAGTGGGGCTGCATAGAATAGCGTGTCGCCATGGACGTTGTCTCTTCCGCTTCTTCGCGCCTAAAGATAGGACATTGCTTTTTCGGTGCATACCAATATCAAAGGAAAATGTTGAATTGTGTGCCGGCTTCAGCTGCAGCACAACATATTGAGGCGTCAATTAAACGGAAACAAGAACTACCCAATAACAAAAGCGGGTTTTGTTGTCAATTTAATGTTTCAAATGGAATTGAAAATTCAGGCCGATTTGAGTGAGGTCAACCATTACCATCAAATTGACGGCTTTTTTTGTTGGTGTCCAGGAAATTCCCTTTAAGGATAGTTACTTGGGACGAGTTAAGCTAAGCTTTTACCTCCTCATGAGATGTGTCACCGAAAGCACCTACCTGATGCTTTCCATCTACCCTTTCATCCACCCCAGCGTGGCCTTCAAAGGTATCAAAAACCTCAATAAAACGATTTCTATACTTGTTGAATCGTATTTGACGTCTTCGAAAATCCTTTTTTAGGATTTTGGGATCTATGCGAACTTTAATGGGTTCTACAGCTCGAGTCGAATGACACAAATTACGTATATTTGCAATTTTATGCGACACCAGCCTTTTGAAAAGATTATTACGTACTAAATGTATAATCTTAACATCATTTTGTTTGACCCATGAAACAATCGCCGGATACCTGTTAATTTGTGAATAATTCACCTTGTACCCGACGGCCTTCATATTATGATGTTTGGCGTACAAATCTGGGAAAAAATTATGTATGAGCTTATTTCTGCTAAATCGATGTGTGATTTGTCTCCTCAAAGAGGTCGATCTATATTTGTAATACGGTGATATTGGATTATCGACTTGGAGAAAGCGGGGTTTAAACCACTTAATTGGCGACAAATTATATTTGCTAAATAAAGTTGTAAACCCCGGGGCAACATATTTGAGGATGACTGTTCAAGCAGCTCATAAACCAGGCAGACCCACTTCGAGGTTGTGTTATGATTAAGAATTTTACCATTATTATTTAGCTTGATAATATTTTTGTATATTAATTAATCAGATAAAACATTCAGTGGTTTTGGTGATTAATTAGGTCTGTAAAATCTTTCATTTGGCACTGATCCGAAAAAACTTTTTGAATATACGCTCTATCTTCAGTTCTCTTTGATCGCCGAGAATCTGCTGAAACCGAGATGTTCGGTTGCGAATCTCTTCAAGCGAAATTTCCGGATAACGATGTCGCAGGAAATCTGGCTTTAGATGTGAGCTGCGTTGGAGAGATTTGTATCGTTTATTCAGTGCATTCCGGCTTGCTCTATACCAGCCTATTAACCGGTCTCTTAAATCTGGCTCTGATGATCTAGATCGACTCTCAAACATGTCTTCGAAAACGTCAACAATTCGTTCACAGGCAAGAGGGCCGTCCTGAGCCACAAGATGATGATCAATAAGCGCTTTGCGTTGATCGCCATCCGTGGCCCCCACTTCACCGGATAGAATCCTTTGCATCATCTCTCGTAACTCCTCGAAATTAAAACATTGATGACTAAGTCTATTGGGTAAGCGGTAAAATCCATCGTCGTATAATTCATTGGTCGTTGCTCTATAGCTGATGGTGGGAACACGCATCACATATGCCTCTACCCCGGTGGTACAGCCATTATGAATGAGCGCCTTGGTGCTCATCAGCCAGGAGACCACATTGCCTTCATTGGTCACCCGCACCCGTTTGCATTGGTCCGCAATATTTTGATACACTTGCTGTTTTTCAATTGGATGCGGTCGAACAACAATCGTGTAATCCGGAAACGCCTTTTCGAGAGCCGGTATGAGTCTTTGAAAGTCTTTAAAAACAGCCTGTTTGTGTTTCCACAAACCTCGAGCAAACTCCAGAGTCATGCCTTTGGCAGATCGGCCAAACTGGGGCTCTTCCCCTTGATTTTTTGCCGGCCTAAACAAATTCATTTTCGGATAAAAAGCATTGACGTGATTAAAATTAGTGTTGATCAGAATGAAATCCCCATAATTCCGGCGAAGCTGATCGGCTTCCGCTTCATAAAATCTGCGAATTTCAGGCCTCAGCAGGTCATTACGCGGGTTTCCGGTAATATGGATTTTCGCGCCAGCAGGAAATTGGGAATATTGCCGCCACAAATCGGCATTATCCTGGCCCCACGCGAGAAAACGCGATACATGTGCCATCGAGTCAGGAAATAGCCGGCGCGAGTAATAGATCTCGGGCGGGAGGTGAACCAGGGCCTCTTCATCTAAAGCTACGATTTCAAGACCCAGCTGGCGCATGATTTTAAACATCCTTAATCTGCCGGACAACACATGTTTGGAAAGATATATGCTTCTTGGAAAAGAAAAAATGTGAAAATCTACCTCCCGTATGGGCCCAATCACCGAAGGAAAACCGCGTCTGGCCGCAATACAGGCGAGCAGAAGCCTGGGATCAAGCTCACGCACTTGATTTTCAACTGGAAGGAGTAAGTTTACATTCTTTACATTCATGCTCTTCATCAATCTCCCGCAAACACCCTAACTGACAAAGGATAAATATTTTACAAGGAACCTCTGACAGATTTTATTTTAACTCAATGAAATTATTGCCCTCAAATTTTTGAAGCAGTTACGCACTCACCATATATTCTTACGGACTAATTTTAAACATTACGTTGGATACTTGTTCCACCTTAAATTCCCGATTATGGTTGCGTAATTGCTGAAGCTGATTTAACTTTGCACGCAGATTCTCGAGCGAAATGCCCGGATATCGGTGGCGCTGAAATTCGGGCCGATTATGGGATCCGGGAAGCTTTGATTTTATATGTTTGGCCAGGTGCAGCCCACGGGTTACCAGCCAGCGCTTTGTTCGTTTTGAAATAGATCTGTCACCGGGCATGTTCGCACTTATTTTATCAAGAACACCCACCATTCGCTCACATGCCAGCGGCCCTGTTTTGCCTGCCAGATGATAATCAATAAGGCGTTGGCGTTCATCACCGTCTGCAGTCCCTATTTCACCTTTCAGGATCTTTTGCAACTTATCTCTCAGCTCTTCAAAAGTAAAGCACTGGTGGCTCATCAGATTGGGTAGGCGGTAAAAACCGTTATCATAGGTTTCGTTGATGCTTGCCCGATAACTGATGGCGGGCGTTCCGGTGACATAGGCTTCGACACCGGTGGTGCAACCGTTGTGAATGACGGCTCTGGTGGCCATCAACCACGGGACGACGTTGCCTTCGTTGGTGAGGTGAACCCGTTGACATTGATCGGCAATTTTACGATACACCTCGTGATTTTCTGTTGGATGGGGTCTTACCACGATGGCATTTTCCGGAAACGCTTCCTCCAACATAGGGATGATGCGCTGGAAATCTTTAAAAACCGCCTGTTTATGGTCTCGCAGGCCTTCGGCATACTCCCGGGTCATGCCGCGGGCGGCACGTCCGAACTTCGCTTTTTGGCCGGAGTTTTTTGTCGGTTTGAATAGATTCAGATCAGGCCCAAAGGCATTGATGTGGTTGAAATTGGTGTTTACCAAAATAAAATCACCGTATCGGGCCTGAAATTGTTCAACTTCCTTCTGATAAAATGGCCGTAGTTCGGGCCGCAGCATGTCACTGCGCGGGTTCCCGGTTATATGAATGGGTATCCCATTCGGAAGGTGGGGATATTGACGCCAGAGCCGGGCATTGTCTTCACCCCAGGCAAAAAGGTGAGAAACATATTTAATGGACCGGCGGTCAAGGCGACGTGAAAAGTAAGTTTCCGGCGGAAGATGAACAAGCGCTTCTTCATCCCATGTGACAATTTCGACATCAAAGCGCCGAGCGACTCGAAAAAAGAGCAGACTCCGAACGGTCATGCTTTTCGACAGATAAATGCTCTGCGGAAACAGGTCGATATTAAATTCCATTTCCCGGCGAGATCCGATCACCGAGGAAAAACCGCGCTCAGCCGCTACGCACGCAAGCAGCAGCTTGGGATCGAGCTCGCGCATCTGGTTCTCGACAGGAATTAGCAGCCAGCTTTTTTGTCTCGACATCGTGTTTTTATAACCCCCGCTCTGTGCTTCAATTTACCAAAACAAACGGCGCAAAACATGTTTTTATAGCGATTGATCGCAGGAAATATTAGTCATATAGGCAATCAATGTCAAGTGCCTTTGACATGCAGATCCATTTCATTTTAACGGTTTTTAAAACGGGAAGGCATCGGTTGCCCAGAACGTATTCCACTTGCTTTTGATCTGAGAATGATTTATGGATCGAGTACAAATTATGTATTTTAGAAATAAATATCGTGGACAAAAATTTTGTCCCATTTCCGGGAATCTCCGAAACACAAAGCATATGATCAAACGCACGTTTGACGCATAAAGCAACCAGAATAACGATACACTGCATCCAAATATTTGTCTGGGAATGCCGCTGTATAACCAGACAGAATTTCTAATTGTAGTCCTACAATCACTCCTTGCACAGACATATCGGGATTTTCGACTCGTTGTTGTCGATGATTCAACCGAATCCGAACCAGGCGAGATAGTTAAGGAATTCGCCTTAAAAGACAAGCGTATCTGCTATATCAAAAACGAGTTCCGAAAAGGTTTGGTTGATAACTGGAAAGCATGCTTTCAGCAGGCTGGACCAGTCGACTATTTCGCGTGGGTCAGTGACCATGATATATGGCATCCCGAGTGGTTGGCGTCAATGGTACAGGTATTGGATGCAAGACCAAATGTGCTTTTGGTCTATCCAAAGACCGTGTATATTTCAGAGATCGGGCAGAGAATCCCCAAGAGGCGATCACAGTCTTTTTCGACTGAGGGTTTAACGGAATCTCAAAGAATAAAGGCCGTATGCCGAGATGCCCGTTATTTTGGTAAGAAAGTGTACGGACTGTTTCGAGCCAGTGCCCTGCGCCGGGCAGGGGTTTTTCGGCGCGTGCTGTTTCCGGATTTAATTCTTCTGCTCGAAATTTGCCGCTTTGGGGATTTTAAGCAAGTAGATAACGAGCTGTGGTACCTCAGACGTATCACCCAGGCAAGCACCGCTCGTCAAAGAAGCTCGCTTTTTTTACGAAAGCCCTGGTACATTTATTTCCCCTGGCCCATCGTAAATATGCTTGTACTTGCATGGAACACAGCACTTCGTCCGGGTGCCGGAAACTTAAAATGCCGCTATTTAGGGCTCAAAATCGCGCTCATGTACTTCTATCGGTGGATCGCCAAACTGGGACGGGGAAGCCGGATCGGTTCCTTTCATGAGTGGCGGAAGGGCAAATTGCCGTGGATGAAGAAACTTAAGAAATGGATTAAACAATCCAAGTGGATTCAAAAGAATCACCGTAAAGGCTGATATTAAACAAGCCAACATTTTAATCAAATTTCAGCTGGCACCACTTATGCAAACCATTTTATTTCTGTAGATATTTTTCCTATATTCAGAAGCAGCATAATTTAATATTGAAAAAGCAAGGGTTAAGCGCAAGTTATGTAAAATGATCCGATTACATTTAATTTTAGTTTAGTAATAGAATTATGAATAGATTAGATATTATCCAACAAATAATTAGTCAAAGAAACGCGAGAAACTATTTAGAAATAGGTATAAAAAAAGGCAAAGCTTTTCTTAATATCAAAGCGAGAAAAAAGATTGCCGTTGATCCTCAAATTAAAATCAGCATGAAAAGGAAAATAAAATCCTTTCGAAAAAATTTTTCAAATATTTTTAATGAATATTATGAAATGACCAGT
>PVMK01155433.1_pt1 | contig 13692 bp, 8 predicted proteins | sample 1853481 | NCBI WGS metagenome assembly PVMK01 (sample SAMN08533507, study PRJNA380276) | Marine sediment metagenome, whole genome shotgun sequencing project. | reverse complement strand
ACGGGGGTCAGTTCGAGTGTCAACATAGCGGAAGGAGGTTTTGATTTCTTTCGCAATGTTGATGACACATCGGACACGACGACGATCGGTCATGGTTCGGTGTCGGCACAGATCATCCAGAGTTTTTTCAGCGGCAGCATCCTGCCGCTAAAGGTCACGGACGGCAATTTCACGAGTTCCCAGTCGGCAGTAGACCAGGCGCTGTCGAGCATTGTATCGAACTCGAGCGTGCGCGCCGTGTCGATAAGCGAGGGTCAGCCAGGCGAGTCATCGACGATAGGGGATGTCTCTGCGGCCGGCAAGTTTATCGCCATCCGCTCGGGCAACGATTTTTCCAACTCACCGTCGACACTGGCACAGACGGCGTTCACGCTGCCGGGTGTGGTGATCGTGGGGGCGACGTTTGCTAGCGAGGAACTGATCGAGTGCGACCAACCAGGCGGGCCCGACGGCGGATCGTTACGTGGCGACGTTCGGGACGACGGAGTTTTCCCCGGTCTTCGGACGTCCTTTGCGCCAGCGCGGCTGGCGGGGATAGCGGCGGCGGTATTTCAGCAGAACCCGAACCTGGACGGCGAAGACGTGGCGCAGGTAATCCTTGGTGCGGCGGTAGACAAGGGTGACCCGGGGACGGACCCGGTATGGGGGCGGGGATTTGTGGCCGATGCGGCACAGGTACTGAACAATCCAACGGGACCGGTGACGATCCCGGGAGATGGCGCCGCGGACCCGGGCAATGGTGGCAGCGGGGGCGGGGGGTCGAGTGCGGCCGGAGCGGCGCTGCTGGTTGGCGCGGCGGCGGGTGCGGCGATTTTGCTGACGCGCAAGGGCAAGCTGGAGAAGACGCTGGTACTGGATTCCTATGGACGGCCGTTTGAGGTGGATCTCAATGAGCACCTTGAGGTGGCGAGGCCGCACCTGTCGGTGGGTCAGTTTTTTCATTCCTATGATGAGCGTGCCAGCGGGGTGCGCTTTGATCTCGGCTTTGAGAACAGCTGGCTTGATGACACCCGGGTGGAGGTGATGTATTCGACGTTTGATACCGAGGTAGTGGAGATAGACCGCTATCACGCGATGGCGGGCGATGTGGTGTATGCGCACCGGGACATCCACTATTCATTTTCGCTGGCGGGCGGTTTTGAGAATGGTTTTAACTATCGCTATGACCACAACATGAACCCGGCGTTCGGTGTTGGGGAGATGGGTGAGGTGGCGGCGGAGTCGGTCTATGGGGATGCGATATTTTTGTCGGGGCAGACGTTTGCGATGCCGGTGCTGGGATTTTCAGAGCGGGCGAGCCTGATGTCGATGGGGTATGCGACGGATTCGGGGATGCAGGTGCGGATGGGACTGGTGCACGTGGATGAGGGTGAGGATTTTGGGCGTGAGAGCGTGGCGGCGATCCTGCAGGGGAGTGTGCCGCTGGGAGAGCGTGGCAGTGTGTCGGTGCAGTTTGGGCAGTTACAGGAGAGCGGCAGCCTGTTCGGGGGTTCGAACGGGGGTGCGTTTGGGGTGGATGATACCGAGACGGTTGCGATCAACCTGTCGGGGCGGATGCGGGTATTGGAGGGGGTGACGCTGGTGGGCAACTACGGGCTGGGGTATTCGCGTGTTGATGACCGGGAAGACGGGTTGTTGCGGAACTTTTCGGGGATTCGGAGTGACTGGTTTGGATTGGGTGTGGTTGCCGATGGGGTGTTTTCGGAGCGGGACCAGGTGGGGGTGGCGGTATCGCAGCCGCTGCGGATCACGGGTGGGGAAGTGGATTACTCGGTGCCGTATGGGTTGGACGGGGAACGTAACATACTGAAGGACACGCAGCGGATATCGCTGACGCCGGAGGGGCATGAGCGGGCGATAGAGACGTATTACCGCTACCGGCTGACGGACACGGCGGAAGTGGGGGCCTATTTTATGGCGCGTACGGACCCGTATCACTTTCGGGGCGAACACACTGAGTACAGCGTCATGACGACGCTGAGATTTCTTTACTAGGGTTGCCAGGGAATTCAACTCGAGTTTAATAATTTTTCAACAGGAGTTAATCATGCTTGTTTTAACACGTAGACCGAACGAATCTTTTTTTGTTTTTTATAATTTCAATATCAAGGTCCTTGAGGTAAAGGGCTCCCAGGTCAAGATCGGAATCGAAGCACCCAGGGACATCCAGATTGTGCGCGACGATGTGAAGACAACCGTCGCAAGAACACAGTCACGCGACGTTGCTTAAGCTGGGCGGGTTACGTAACCCGGTGCGGCCGTATAGCGGGTTTTTTCGCGGGCTCAGCCGCGGACGAGCATCACGTGCCGGTTACCGGCACTTCGGGGCCGATTTTCTGTTCGGAGCAGACTGTCCGTATGGTTCGGTACGCAATGATGCCTGCGATTATATTACCGCACGCAGCACCGGCGAAGAGACCCACGGTGCCGGCGATTAGCGATCCGAGGTAAGCCAGGGGGAGATAGAGCAGGGCCAGCCTGATAATGCTTAGCAGCAGAGCGGTGCGTGGTCTCCTCAGGACATTCAGTGAGACCATGACCAGTATCACCACACCGTGGGCGCCATAGGTCAGCGGCAGCAATAGCAAGTACAGACGAATGACACCGGTAACCGTCGGATCCTGGCTAAAGGCGTTGGCGATGACCGGAGCCAGTATCAACATCAGTACATAGATTCCGGCCTGCAGGACCAGCACGAATTTCAGGCAGCCCATCAGGGCATACCAGGCACGGTGGCCCTTGCCCGCGCCGATATTTTGGCCAATGAACATCGGCAATGTCGATGACAGCGCGAAAACGATCAACAGGCTAAGTGCCTCCAGCCGCGCACCTACACCGAATCCTGCGACAGCCGCCGATCCCTGCACGGCGATTATCGCGGTCATGATGGATGCGGCAAACGGCGTCATTACGTTGGCCCCTATCGCCGGTACACCGATTCTCAGAAGTTCCCGGAGATTATTACGCAAGTGACCACTGTGCGGCAGGGTGAAGTCCAGCATGTGTTCCCGGAAGCCAAGTATGCGGACACCGACCACCAATGTGACAGCACCGGCCATGATGGTCGCGACAGAGGCGCCCTGCACGCCCATCTCCGGGAATGGCCCGATCCCGAAAATCAGCAGCGGGTCCAGTACCAGATTAACCAGTGACAATATGAATGTCATGAGGGCCGAAGACCGGGTATCACCAATAGCCCTGAGGGCACTGCCGCAAATGACCATCAGCATCATGACGGGTACCGCCGAATACCAGACGACCATGTACTCCCATATAAAAGGCAGCACGTCCTCACTAGCTCCCATTGCACGAAATAACGGCCCGAACGTCGCAAAACCAATCACGCTAATGACCAACGCGATACCCACCATTAGTATTGCGCCGTCCGTGATCATACGCGCCGATTCGTGGTTACGGTTTTCTCCAATCAGCCTCGATGTCAGCGAAGAGATCGCCATACCAATTCCGAGCGCTATGCTGATCCCCATCTGCGTGATGGGCAGCGCAAAACTAACGGCTGCGAGCTGGGTGGTTCCGAGTCTTGAGATGAAATAGGCGTCCACGACGCCCAGCATCATCATTGAAACAATGGCCAGTACCATCGGTACCGTGAGCCTGAACATCAACGGTCCGATGGGCCTGGATATGATGTCCTGCGTACGTTGTGTAGGCTGGTTTTTGTTCTTCACTCGCTCTTCGGAGACGCGATAGACGATTGCGGAGGGGCAGTCTGCGCCGACTCTGATTCCTTTTGCTATGTTTGGGGGCTAACTGTTACCAAGTCTTACATATTAGTGCGGTTATTTAAGCAGTGTTTTGAGGATTTCATCCAGGCTGACATCCTCAGCGTCCTTAAAATCCGTTAGCCGATGGTACAGCTCGGCAGCCGCACGGTGTATCCCGTCCGGTAACGAGACGTTGGCCAGCGTGTCAGCGATCTCGTTCATCTCACCTTCAAAACGCCATGCCTTGCGGGCCGTGGTCTCGAGTTGCGCCCTTTGCTGATCACCCAGCGCCTTTCCCATGATCTCCCACACATCAAGCAGATCATCCATGACACCATAGGCCCGTGCAGCAGCCAGTGTGTTAAGCGTCAGCGCCCAGCCCCCCTTGCTGTGAGAGGCGAAGCACATCTTCATTGCTGATGCCTTTTTATAGTCTTCCCCCAGCACCCTGGGCGTTACCTGGCTGCCCTCAAATAATTCTGCAATCTTGTCGGCATCCGGGCCCGACAAGTACAGGTAATTTCGCCGGTCACCGATCGCCGGCGGGCCGACGATCCCCCCATCGACGAATCTTGTGCCCGCCTCCAGGAATTTTGCGGCAATCCTCTCTGAACGTTGTGGCGATATGGCATTGGCATCAACGAAAATTCCACCGAAGCCCGTGGAAAGTACATTGTCGGCCAGGTCTTCGGCCGCAGAGGGCGGGCAAACACTGATCAGGATGTCGCTGGCGGCGCAGATTTCAGCCATTTCCCCCATTTCCTGGATTTTCGCCGTGACCGCTCGCGCCCGTGTTGCGCTACTCCTGCCTTCGGCGCACCACAAAACTTCATTACCGAAGGCGATGGCCTGCTCAGCCAGGGAGATACCCATGTTGCCCGGGTGAAGGATTCCAATCTTCATAGTCATTTCTGGAAGAGTCGATTACACATGAGGACGATCATTGATTATCTGACGCGCGATGCACAATGTATAGACGACTGCCGTAGATTTCGGATATATACTGGTCTGCGTGAGGCACTTGATCGATCGGAGACTCCCCGGATGGACGAACTAGTATTCCTGGTGAAGGGTTCCTCAGCAAAGCCCTATGAAGTCGTATTCCTGAAGGAAGGGGATCACCTGACCGCATTGTGTGATTGCATGGCGGGAAAAAATGGGCAGCATTGCAAACACCGGTTCCGCATCCTTGAGGGCAGTCAAGAGGATATCGTCAGCGATAACGCTGAAGCGGTATCAAAAGTGCTGGAATGGTTGAAAGGCAGCGATCTCGAAGCGGCCATGCAGGAAATTGCGGCGGCCGGAACGCCCGCCGAAGCCGTCGCCGCAAAAAAGAAGGCGGCGCGCATTATGCGTGTTTAACAGGCCTTAGGAAATTGCCTGTTCCAGCCACTGCCTGAGCTGTTGTGCCGGCAGTGCGCCCGATACCCGGTTTGCCTCCTTGCCATTACGAAACAGGATCAGTGTCGGGATACTGCGAATATTCCACTTGGCCCCCAAGTCCTGGTGTAACTCCGTGTTCAGCCTGGCAAATCGGATTTCCGGTTCCATCTCGGCGGCGGCCTGTTCGAATACGGGGGCAAAGGATTTGCACGGTCCGCACCACTCTGCCCAGCAGTCCACGACGACGGGTATTTCACTGCCGCCAATAATAAATGGGATATTGGCATCATCCAGGTCTATCGGTTTGCCCTCGAACAACTTGCCTTTGCAACGACCACAGTCCGGGTTATCACCCAAACGATTTTCCGGGATCCGGTTGATTGCGAGGCAGTGTGGGCAGCTGATTTTGATGATATTCATTTGGGCTAAATGGGGATTTGTACCCGGGAATCAACCCATCTGTTGCGCTAGTGAGTTGAATCCACGCCCTTGCGGGATTTGTGAGACAGCAATTCCCATTTTGGGCACTGCTAAAATCTGAAGGTATAATTGACCTTGAATGACAGATCGGTGGCGACCGGGTTGAAGTTGCCGTCTTCCTCATCATCCTCGACCATATTGTGATTGAGCACGAGGTATACATCGCGCCCGGCTTGCGGTGTCCAGTGCAGGCGGCTATTGATGCCAATCGAATCGGTAACGTTGTCGTACTGGATAATATTAACCCAGGACCAGGAAGACGAGAAGACACCCTCAAAGCGAACGTTTACAAGCGAAGTCTCAAAATCGCCCTCGGGTAGCCGTATGTCGTTGTAGTCATAGCTCGTTGAGAGCAGGATATGCGGACTCGGACGCCAGACAAGTCTGAAACTGTATGAGTCCCGTGTTCCCGACCAGTACTCTCCTCCAAAATACCAGCCTGCGATGGACAACGCCCGCTGGGTCGCTGAATTGAAGCGAATCCCATAGCGTGTGAATTCATAGTTCCCGGGCTTGAGTACGACGCCTTCAGAGATTTCAAAATCTCTAACCAGACCCTGGCGAAAACCGGGGATTCGTACAGCAACGAAATCTCCGGCCTGATTCCTGAGGGAGAAAACCTCCCAGCCGTAACTCTCGGTCTGTACCCCTCCGCTGATTCTCTCGTACCGCTTGTAATCGACCCTGGACTTGATTTCGCGAAGATAGTGATCACTGAGAACGCGAACGTATTGAACTTCGGTCAGGTATTCGTACACCCCTTTTCGGCTGGAGAACCCCAATGCCGGATTGTATTTCTCGCCAAACCTCCGGAACCTCGCCTTGCCGGCCCAACCGCGTGAATTCGGCATTTCGATCCCGATGCCCCAGGCGGACTCATCGCCTTCGTCGGCTTCCGTGTCGGAACGCTGGTACCAGGCCTCGGCGGCCAGCGTCCTGCCGTTGCCGAGGCGTGTATTGTTGTAAAGGAAATCAACCCCCACCAGGCTGTTGTCCTTGTTGCTTAGCGGGTCGCCCTTGGTCAGTATGGCCCCGATGGTCGATTCATCGAGTACGTTCCGACTAATCCTGGCAACGAACAGGTCCGAGGCGTCCAGGTCTTCGGTAGCGCCTTGCTGGACCGCCAGTGCGCCAATATTCCAGTTGCCGGCCCGACCACTCAATTTGCCGCCGACCTTGAGGTCAATGGGTTCACCTTGTGGTCCCAGCCCGATCCTTCGGGAAAAGAACGGGCGGCCGTTTTCGTTATCGGCGTTGTTAAACGTGGCCCCGGGGGGCGCGCCGATCCGGCCAAACTCGAAGATATCACCGTCTCTGAGGAAAAACTCCCGCTTCTCCGGGAAGAACAGGTTGAATCGAGACAGGGTTATCTGGCGGGAGTCGACCTCGGTAGCAGAGAAATCGGTATTAATGGTCAATGCGGCATTTAACGAGGGCGTCAACCGGTAGGATGCATCCAGGGAGGGTTCGAAATTGGTTTCATCGGTATCGGTGTCGTAGTTTCGCGCCGCGCTGGCGACCGCCGATGGTGTGACATCCAGCCCCAGCCCCTGCTGCAGGTCGAAAAGGCCCGATACGGTCCCGGTACTGCTGGGGTTGGTTGCGCGGTTATAGGAACTCCAGCCCATGGTCTCCTGGTTGCGCTGGTAGGCGCGCCAGAAATTGATGCCCCAGGTGTCACTGTTCGGGTTAAATGGCAGGGTCTTCAGCGGTATCGCAATCTCTGCCGTCCAGCCGTCGTCCAGGATTTGTGCATTGCCCGCCCAGATACCGTCCCATTCCCTGGCGTACTGGGATACATTCTTGAACAATCCATCCTGGCGGACGCCGTGCGGGTTCAGTTCGAACTGAAAACCGTTTCGATTGTCGTTGAACGTATCGAAGATGATGCCAGTGCGGTCGCCCGTATCGATTATCGCTCCCTGGCGCATGATTCGTGCAATGGGGCCACCGGGATGGGTGTCCCACGCACGCATCGCGATATAGATATTGTCGCTGTCGTAGGCCAGGTAGAATCGGGTACGTTGTGTCGGGGCCTCGTACTCGAAGGGCCTGATCTGGTGTATATCTTCGATGACGGTAGCCTGTGACCATGTTTCGTCATTGAGTATTCCATCGATAACGGGTGTTACGTCGGTCCGGGCCGCAATGATGTGTTTGTCCGCCCGGTTGATTTCGGCTTCCTGGGCGGCAAGCGGTGTGAAGATCGAGAGCAGTAAGGTCCCGATGAAGTACCTGGTCGGCATATTCCCTGGTTGATGTGACTTATTTTTGACGGTGTTGAGGCGTCCGTTGGCCCGGTTTCAGCAATAAAAGACCGGTTTGGATGCCGCTCCCTGACGTGTCGTTGACAGTGTAATTAACATATATATTCCGACATCAGGACAGGGCGGGATTGTACCGGACAAATAGTGTATTTGTACTGCTTATAGGGCCTTATTTTGAGGCATGGCGCGTTGATCTGAATCAACCCATACGCACGTAAACAGGTAGCCAAGTCATATTGCGTAGGACGTCATGCCGGCGTATGCCCACTACTGTCCGGAATAAAATGAGACTGCGGTAGAATACAAGCGATACAAAGGGTATTAGTCCTTCTATCTGGCTTGAGACTTAAAAAATGCCTCCTCGTCATACCGGCGAAAGCCGGTATCCAGAGAGCGTGGCTACCGGGTATTTCCCATGGATTGCGGCCTTCGCCGCAATGACGAATGTATTTTGATGGGCAACGATTTATTCCGGACAGTAGTAGGCATGCGCCGAAGTAGTGCGACATGGATGTCGCGTCCACGGACCTAGGGATGGAATGACGAAATCAGGGAAGTCTACGCGCATGTTTTCCTGTAAAAGCATGAATTCTGGTGCATAGGAAGCATGTAACGTTTTGTATTATTTGCGCGACTTCCTCTTATTTATACGTCAAAACTTGAATAGAATAGCGCCACCCTGCCTGGGAATCCGCTACGAGGCCCTTAATTTAACGGCAAAATTCACATATATTAGGTAATACGCGGGTATATTTAAGTATCAGGATGATAAGTACGAAACACATATTTGAGGTATCCAGGGCATACCTGGTAGCGTTGCCGTTGGCGGCGTGTACCGTATCTGGCATCTCTCCTGAAGTAGAGGATCTGCAAACCCCGGAGAGTTGGCAGCGGGCCGTTGAAGGTGGTGAGGTCCGTGAAAACTGGTTGTCAGATTTTGACGATCCGGAATTGACCGTTCTCGTAGACGAGGCGATGTTGAAGAATTACCGGCTGGCTGAGCAGGCCGCTCGTGTCGATGAGGCACGCCAGAACGTGACCATAGCCGGTGCCGATCGCTATCCATCGGTGGCATTGAGTGCCGATTACTCGGTACGGCAGACCGTGATCGACGACGAGAGGCAGGAACTTACCGATAGCGTTAACGGGGGTATCGATATCGCGTGGAATGTCGATATCTGGGGTCGACTCAGCGACTTGCAGAAGGAGGCATCCCTGTCGTTTTCGGCTAGCGAGGCACAGTTCGAAGATGCCCGCCTGCAACTGGCGGCGGACGTGGCGAGTGCCTGGTACCAGGTGATCGCGGCTCAGCAGTTATTCGATCTCTTTGACCAGCGTCGCGACAGCCTGGAGCAGAGCTTTGATATCGTCAACAGGGGTTACCAGCAGGGTATTAACAACGCTGTCGATGTCTACCTGGCGAGGACCAGTGTCGAGCAGGAACGTGCGCGCGTGGCCCAACAGAGACAAAACCTGGATGAAGCCGTCGCCCGGCTGCAATTATTGCTGGCCCGCTACCCCGACGGGGACTGGTTTGTCGGCAAGGCGCTGCCTTCGATAGATACACCCATTCCGGCCGGACTCCCGTCCCAGTTGTTGACGCGAAGACCGGATATTCGTCAATCCTGGTTTAACCTGTTGTCCAACGATGCCGGTCTGGCCGCGGCGCACAAGGCACGCTTTCCAAGCCTTCGGCTGGTGGGCGGCCCGAGCCGTACCTCGCAGGAACTGAGTGATTTCCTGGACGGCAATGCGATTGCGTGGTCGCTGGTTGCGAGCCTGACCCAGCCCCTCTACCAGGGCGGCCGCCTCAAGGCGGGTGAGGAACGGGCAAGACAGCGTGTTATCCAGGCCGAGAAACAATACCTCGATCTCGTTTTTCGGGCCTTTGCCGAGGTGGAAAACGCGATCAGCAGAGACACCTCGCTACAGGGTCGTTACGAGGCCTTCCTCGGGGCGGAACAGGACTCCGCGGCGGCCTACGAATTGTCATTTGAACAATATCAGCGCGGTCTGGTGTCGTATGCGACGGTACTGGAGTCTCAAAGACGTGCATTCGATTCGCAGTCAACCGTGATCGACTTGCGAAATCAGCTGCTACAGAACAGGATTACACTGTACACCGCGCTCGGCGGCGAATTCGGAACCGTTGACGAACTTGCCCTGCAATAAAATGCAGTAAATGAAACCAGATGAAAATTAACAAGACTCTCAGGTTACTGGCGCCAGTTCTTATTCTGGGCGGACTCGTTGGTATCGCGGCACTCGTTTTCTATAATCCTCCGGAAGCCGATCGGCGTCCGGGCAACATCGGGCCGCAGCTTACTGTTGCTACCCGGACGATCTCTAGCGCCCCCTACCAGGTCTACCTGGAGAGCTATGGAACGGTGCAGCCACGTACCAGGAGTCAGCTCCTGTCGCAGGTCAGTGGCCAGATTATCTCCGTCAACCGGCGCTTTCGTGACGGCGGGTTTTTCGAAGAGGGCGATGTGCTGTTGTCGATCGACCCGCGCGACTACGAGGCCGATGTAAAGATATCCGAGGCGGCCCTGATGGATGCCCGCCAGGTCCTGGCCGAGGAGGAGGCCAGGTCAGAACAGGCGGCCTACGACTGGAAGCGCCTGGGTAATGAAGGAGAGGCGCCGGACCTGGTGCTCAGAATTCCCCAGTTGCTGGCAGCAGAGGCGCGTGTGATATCGGCCGATTCCAATTTTGACAAGGCCAGGCTCGACCTGGAACGTACCAATGTTATTGCCCCGTTTGCAGGCCGAATCCTGACCAAGTTCGTGGATGTAGGCCAGGTGGTATCAAACAACGCCCGGGTCGCCGATGTTTATGCAACCGACTATGTCGAGATTCGATTGCCGCTGCGTGACCGCGACCTGGCCTTTATCGATCTGCCAGAGAGCTACCGTTTTCGCGATGTCCGGGAGGAGGATATGCCTTCTGTGATCGTGAGTTCCGCCCTGGTCGAGGAGGAGCGTTGGGCCGGCAAGATAGTACGTACAGAGGGTGCGATAGATGACAGCGCGCGCCAGCTTCATGTCGTCGCGCAGATTGATGATCCATTCGGGTACGAGGGTGAGAACAAGGTTCCGCTCAAGATCGGCCAGTACGTTACGGCGAGTATTGAAGGGCAAATTATCCCGAACGCAGTGGTGATACCCGGCAGCGCGATATACCAGGGCAGCTACGCCTATGTGGTGGAAGAAGGCGTATTACAGCGGCGTGATATCCATATTGCCTGGGCCAATGATACGGAGTCGGTCATACGGTCGGGCCTTGACGATGGTGATGAACTGGTTATCACACCGCTAGGGCAGGTGACCTCCGGCGTCAGGGTGTCGATCGAGGGGCAGCCGAGAAATTTTCAGCCACCGCAGGGGATGAATTTCACCGGAGATGGTCCTCCAAATCGGGAGGGTCGGCCATCGCGATCCGGAGGTGGTACGAAACCGGAAGGTGTGATGGTAAAACCCGGAGGCCCTCCCGCGGGTAACAGGCCCAGGGGAGAAGGCGCGGGACCGGGAAACCGGCAGCGGCCCGAAGGGACCGCGGCACGTCACGAATCTTCGAGTACCGGCGCGATTGAAGCCCGGGACGGAAAGGAGGGGCAGTCATGATAGCGTGGTTTGCAAAGAACGATGTTGCCGCAAACCTGCTGATGTTGACCATCATCATCATCGGTGTGATGGCCTTGAGATCGGGGATGAGAATGGAGGTATTCCCGACATCCGAGCCCAACGTAGTCAACGTGCGCGTGCCGTTGCGCGGTGCGACTCCGGAAGACGTCGAACTGGGGATCTCGGTTCGGATCGAAGAGGCGGTCCAGGATCTCGAAGGTATTGACCAGATCATCAGTATCTCGTCGGAAGGCAGCGCCTCGGTTCGAATCGAAATCGATGCCGACTACGATCCACGGGAGCTCTTGAATGACATCAAGAGCCGCGTCGACGCGATTAATACCTTCCCGGCCGATACAGAACGGCCGATTATCGGCCTGCAGCAACACATTCACGATGTAATTTCGGTCGCCGTGGCCGGGGATTTTAGTGAGCAGGAGATTCGGCTATACGGCGAGCAGGTAAGGGATGATTTGCTTCGCATAGAGGGCATCACGCAGGCGGAGCTCGATTCGGTGCGCAAGTACGAGATCAGTATCGAGGCCTCACAGGACCGCTTGCGTGATTTTGATTTAACCCTTGCAGACATTGCGCGGGCAATACGTGGAAGTTCGCTGGATATCTCCGCAGGCAATGTACGTACGGACGGCGGTGATGTCCTGATCCGCTCCAAGGGACAGGCCTACCGGCAGGGTGATTTTGCCGCCATCGTGGTCAAGACGAATCCCGATGGCAGCATCATTCGGGTTGATGACGTCGCCACGGTGAACGACAGCTTCGAGGAGTCGGCACTGCACACACGCTACAACGGTAAGAACGCCGCGATGGTCGAGGTGTTCAGAACCGGGAACCAGAACGCCATCGATGTCGCCGAAAAGGTCAGACAGTATGTCGATGACAAGCAGGAATTTCTCCCGGTCGGCATGGAGTTGACGTACTGGGATGATGATTCAGAGATACTCACCAGGAGGTTGAGTACCCTCACGACGAATGGCATCCAGGGTGGAATCCTGGTCATCCTGTTACTGGCCCTGTTCCTGCGTCCGGCGATCGCAATATGGGTGTTCATCGGTATCCCGATCAGTTTCCTCGGCGCATTGGGAACGATGTACCTTGCCGGGATGAGCCTCAACGTGATGGCCCTTTTCGGCTTTATCGTCGTGCTGGGTATCGTCGTGGATGACGCCATAGTGACGGGTGAAAATGTCTACTCGCGTATGCGCGCCGGTGAGGAAGGCGTCGTTGCGTCCATAAACGGGACCAGGCAGGTAGCGATACCCGTGACCTTCGGTATCATGACGACGATGGCCGCCTTTGCGCCGCTGGCGTTTATTGACGGTCGCCTGGGGGATATTTTTGCCCCCGTGGGGCTGGTGGTCATACCGGTGCTGTTCTTCTCGCTGGTGGAATCCAAGCTCGTATTACCGGCCCATCTCAAGCATGTAAAACTGGATTCGACCAAAGGTGAATCGAAACTCAGCCGCTGGCAAAGGGGATTTGCCGACGGGTTTGAAGATCTCATCATAAAGTATTACAAGCCAATGCTGTCGGCCGCGATGAGGCATCGCTACTCGGTAATAGCAGCATTTATCGGGGTATTCATTCTGACCCTTGCGGTCATCTTCAGTGGCTGGACGAGATTCACCTTTTTCCCGCGTATCGGCTCCGATAATGCGGCCGTTACGCTGACGATGCCGATCGGTACGCCGTTCGAGGTGACTGATCGTTATATGAAGCGGATAACTGATGCGGCGGTCGAACTGCAGGAAGAGTACACCGATGGAGAAGGCGGTGAGCCGATATTCAGGCAGATCCTGACCATGACCGGGAGCGCAGGCCGTTCTTCGGCGCCGCACCTCGGTATGGTGCGTGTCGAGACAATACCGACGCACGAGCGCAGCGTAGACATATCCACGCAGCAACTGGTTCAGGAGTGGCGAAAAAAGATTGGTGAACTCCCCGGTGCGGAATCGCTGACGATGAGGGCAGAGTATTTCCGTGCCGGCGATCCGATCGATCTGCAGTTCAGCGGCAATTCGCTCGAGGAGATGGCGGAGGTGGCCGAGATTGTGAAAGCGCGGATCGCGACCTATCCGGGTACCTATGAAATCTCTGACAGCCTGTCCGATGGTAAGGAAGAATTGCGTGTTGAGCTTACCCGGCAAGGTTATGTACTGGGCCTGACTCGTTCTGATATCCTCGGCCAGGTCGGAC
>PVMK01128469.1_pt1 | contig 13699 bp, 15 predicted proteins | sample 1853481 | NCBI WGS metagenome assembly PVMK01 (sample SAMN08533507, study PRJNA380276) | Marine sediment metagenome, whole genome shotgun sequencing project. | reverse complement strand
TCTGTTTTGTGGCGCACTCCAGAACTCATCGCGGGCCTGAATGGCTAGTTGAACAGAAAGTTGGAGTAGGTTAATGGCCTCCTCTTCGCTGAGATTTCGTCTCATGAAGCCTTGAATCGTCCCTTGGTAGCTGGCGCTGGTAACACAATCGGCGCCCGCATTCAGGTAATCCAAATGTACCTTGCGAATCTCTTCAGGCGCATCGACCAAAACCCGAGCAGACCAGAGATCATCGAACAGATCAAATCCTCTGGTTTCGAGCTCGGTAGCCAGACCACCGTCCAGAACCATCGGCACTCCCTGGTCCAAAAATGGAGCTAACGGATTACCTTCGTTCATAATTCGGAGTGGATAATGAATTTCATAATAAATCGCGAAAAAGAATTCATGACAACATGGATACATGTGAAGGTTGTTTCGGGAAGAGGACAATCAAGAGATCTTCAAATTCGGGCTTGTTGGTGAAGCAATCCGCGTAAGCGTACTTCAGCTCGTCCATCGCTCGATAACCAAATAACAACTGCAGAAAGGACATACCAGGAAAATACGCATCTCCGTCGAGGAACTGTTCGGGATGATAGGAGTCAATTAGTTCCAGTTTCCCATCTTGAAACGTGAGCGCAATGAATAAACTCACATCGCGAAGCGAGAAGTTCTCGCAAACAGCCAGTTCACGAACTCGGTCTGCACGAGGGAAACAGATGATTTCCGCGTAGCCAGCTACCTCACCATCTAAAGTCTCGATCATCTCACGGTTGCGCAGTGGAGTTTCTGTGGTCTGAGCATTGTTCAACTCGTATCGCCAAACTGCTTCATCGCGTTCACAATGAATTAGACTAGGGGCGCAGTGAATTTTATATAAGCAAGCCAGATCTGGAAGGTCATGTATATCAGCAGGTCGAAGTCGAAACGCCTCGTCTCGTACACCGGTCTGGTCGGTAATTTTAGATAAAGCAATGGCTCTTGACCCACCCAGATCGAGAGTCATTTCGTAACCAAATTGCCGGTAGTACCAAGGGATGCCGGTAATTGCTTGAACCAACTCATCTCGGGCAGAGCTTCTGGCATGAAGCGCCTCAAACTGAGCTCGCACCAGGCCGCGCCGGCGATACGCTTCGTCGGTGGCGATTAATTCAGGTCGACCGCAGGCGAAGGGCAGACCATCATAGGACCAGGTTTGGGAGATTAAGACGGACGCGGAGACGATCTTACAATTCTGGGATTGATCCACTATCACCGCGAAATCGCCAGGACCAGTTGTGGGATGATTGCCCCCCATTAACTCCCGGGTCCAATCCTTTAGCCAGAGTTCTGGCCTGCCAGCAGGAGCATCGTTATGGAGCCGGAAGTTAAACTCAACCAGCTCCTCAGTGTCGGCCGGCGTTGCCCATCGGAGCAGGAGCTCGTCATCAAGCAGGCGCGGTAATCCGAATCGCTCTCTGTCCACGGTCAACATATCAGCAGTGTGGATCTGATCTAGGGCTCTATGACAGAGACACCATTCATCAGATCTCCATTTACGATCGAGTTAACCACTTCCTGGCCTTTCACTACTTTGCCAAAGACCGTGTGTTTTCCGTCCAGATGCGCTTGTGGTGCATGGGTAATGAAAAATTGGCTGCCGTTGGTATTTGGTCCGGCATTGGCCATCGATAGAGAGCCTTTTTCGTGCTTCAGTGGATTGCCAATGAGCTCATCTTCGAATCGGTAGCCAGGACCCCCGCTTCCCGTGCCCGTGGGGTCACCGCCCTGAACCATGAAATTGTTGATCACTCGATGAAATGATACGCCGTCATAGAAGCCTTCACCGGCGAGAAAGATGAAATTATTAACCGTATTTGGCGCATGTTGAGGGTATAGCTCGATCTCTATCACTCCTCTAGGTGTATCGATGTTGACCAGATAATTCCGATCGCTATTAATCTGCATCTCGGGTGGTTTTGACCATTGTTTGTCAGACACGTGTTACTCCTTAGTTTGTTGATAAATATGTTGGATGAAGCTCGAGAACGACCAGATAGCCGGTAAATCATATCCGGCCCTCTCACCTTTCATTGCTTCCGTCCGGGTTTGGGATTATATCACGCCAGGTCCAGAATCTGGCGGTCTCTTTGGATCTAGTTCAAAACCTGATCTCTTAGTAGGCTCTGATAAATCCCCGGGAAGACTTTCTCGCAACGTCTCCGCTCTCTCGATTGCTCTGGCCAGCAACCCTTCACTGCCCTCGCTGGAGGAGAGAAGCTCAGTCACCTCCCGTGCCAAAAGCCAACGATATTCAGAATGCTCATGGCTTATCTTGATATCAACAGGTGAGTTTATCGAACCGAGATAGACGACACCGATTAGTTCATTTTCCGGCCGTTGTTCGCCGCGATAGAAGTGCGTTGTGCCTAGTATTTGCAGAAGTTTGACATCCACTTCTAGTTCCTCGAAAACTTCTCGATGCGCAGCTTCTTCAAAGCCTTCCCCCTGATTGACCCGACCAGTTACACATTCCCATAAACCAGCAGCAAAATCCTTTTGCACACTTCTCTTAAGCAGTAAATACTTGTTATTGGCGGGATCCCAAACGAGAACGCCAATCCCGCCTAAAAAACGTCCTATACCCACCTGAACACCCCTTCTAGATTACCGTTCTGACCGGAACTGTTTAATCATCCCCCATATTGGCTGACGGATAATTACTTTCCGAACAGTGATTTCCTTCGGTCTTGAATTAGACCTGCTTTGCTGATGGGGGTAAAGCTGATTATAGTTGATGGTCATGGGGATCACCACTCGTTACAGTGGCACGCTTCGATTCATTCAGGCCCGCTGGCCAACTTATTTTGTTGGTTACGGCGGTGGACTTCTGTTTTGCCTAGTGGCTATGTGGATCAGCATCCAGCGGGGTTGGTTTGCCTTCGTGAACATCGCTCTTGCCGGAGCGATTATTCTGCTCTATTTTTCTGGTGCATCACTATGGGCCGCGCACAGGTTGTTTGATGGATCGACAGTTGTTGACGCTATTTTCGAGGTGGGGAGATTTTCCCCAGACCAGACGATTGTACACATTGATCAAGGACTGAGGTCGACGGGAATCGCCCTTGGAGGACGGCTTAGTTCGGGAAGGGTTATCGTTATTGACGTCTACAATCCGCAGTTGTTTCCCTCGCGATGGCTGTCCCGGGCTGCGCATCAAGCCGTGCGTTCAAGTGACGACCCCCGAATAATCTGGAAAAGCGGTAGCATCGATTTACTTCCTCAACCCGACCAGAGCGTGTCAGCGGTCGCTCTCAGCATGACTGTGACGGAGCTATGGCAAGAAGGTGATCGGATTTGCCTCCTGGAGGAGATCTTTCGAATTCTTACGCCCACAGGCGTGTTGGTCATTGCGGAACGAATTAGAACACCAACCAGCTGGATGACGATGGGGCCGGCGGCTATTCGCCTGCGGAGCGCATCATACTGGCGCCAGATGCTAGTCGACATCGGATTTCACATTGAAGAGGAACTGTTCTTCGACGACCTATTACTCGTTATCCGGGCCAAGACTCGAAACGAGGAAGAGATAAATCCAACAGCCTCCTAGCGGCATTTTGATTGCCGTATGGCTACTGCCGGAATTCGGATGCATCGACCTTTCGAAACTGACGGTATACTTGCCCGTACCTATCACAGGATTTGAGGAACAGGCAAAAGGCGCCTGGCCCAAGAATCAGAAATCCCAGGATATGCACAAGATTCTCACATTTCTAGACATGATTCGCTTTGAGCACACTATCTTTGCTCTTCCGTTTGCATATCTGGGCATGGTCCTGGCCTGGGGATCCTGGGATAACGCCAACTGGTGGGACTTTATCTGGATAACAATCGCCATGGCCGCTGCAAGAACAGCAGCCATGGCCTTCAATCGCTATATTGATCGCAAACTTGATCTGGGAAATCCGCGAACGGCTGACAGGCCAATCCAGAGTGGCGCAATTGATGCAAATAGCGTTCTTCTATCGGGAGTTTTTTCACTCGCCGTTTTAGCGCTCGCGGCCTGGATGCTAAATCCGCTGGCCTTTTTTCTCTTCCCAGGCGCGCTGCTTTTTCTCGTTGGCTACTCTTATACCAAGCGATTCACCTGGATCAGCCATTACATCCTCGGTTTTACCGACGGCCTGGCTCCCATGGGGGCATGGGTTGCAGTTACCGGTACGATACTAACACCCGAAGACCTACCGGCCTGGCTGCTGCTAGTAGCCGTCACGTTTTGGATCGGTGGTTTTGACGTTATCTATGCCTGCCAGGATGTTGATTTCGATCGAGCACATGGCTTGCACTCGATCCCGGCCCGCTTCGGAATAGGAAATGGTCTACTCGTAGCGAAGATAAGTCACATCGTTGCGGTGCTAGTGATGGTTTCGGTTGGCCTAGTTAGTGGGCTAACCTGGCCATACTGGGCAGGTCTGTTGATAATGACCGCTTTACTTGTCTACGAGCGCTCGCTGGTCTCGCCCAATGATCTCAGCAAGCTAGGGATCGCTTTCTTTAACATCAACGGCTATATCAGCATAACTGTCTTCGCTTTTACCCTGCTGGCCATTATCATAGGTTAGCTCCCAGATGTGCAGACGGTTAAGGGATTGCGAAGACAGGCGCTTCTTTCTATTCTCGTCGACCTGGGCTCGCTTAGCTCAAGGTTAGGTACCATATTCAGCCAGGAAGTTGTCGATTAATTTGCGGGCGATGCTTATCTTCGGTGGAACTGGGGGCAAATCCCCGGCTTTGAACCAACCAGCGTCTTCAAGTTCTTCTGCCTCTAATTCGATCTCTCCACTGACGTATTGGCAAGTAAAGGCGATCATTAGTGAATTTGGAAAAGGCCAGGGTTGGCTTCCGAAATAGCGGATATTCTTAACCTCGATGCCGACTTCCTCCCGAATTTCGCGCTTCACGGCTTCCTCCAGCGTCTCCCCTGGTTCGACGAATCCAGCTAGCACGCTATAAAAACCAGGTGGATGCCTGTGTGCCCGGGCCAGTAATAGTCGATTGTCCTTCCTTATTTGCACAATGATCGCCGGCGAGATCCGCGGATAGCTGATCAAACCACAGTTGGAACACTCTTTAGCCCGCTCCGTTGCCATGTATTCGGTGGGGTTGCCGCAGCGTCCGCAGAACTGGTGAGTTCTGTCCCAATCGACTATCTGCGCAGCCCTACCAGCCACAGCGTAGGTTGTTTCTTCCATCGAACCGAAAAGGCGTCGCAGTCCTTGAAAGCTCCACCCCTCAGGTGAATCGGTCCCATCTTTTACTTCGGCCGAATAGCAGTGATTCCCGTCTAAGATTCCGAGAAATTGGGTTTGAAGCAGGTTTAAACCGAGAGTATCTAGTTCGGAAGTCGTTGGCAGAGCCGCTTGACCGTCGGAAAATTTCACCAACAGGCGGAACCGCCTGTAAATGAACCAACGGGCTCGCTGGTTAACTTGAGCCGGCGCCTGCACTTCAGATATAAAGCTCTCACTCATTGGCCTGGATAGGCTGTGGGCGAACTAGTCGGTGTCGGCGTGGAAGGCACAGGGTATCCCCCGGGAGTTGACGTTGATAGAGGTGGTTGAGTTGGTCCAGGCGTTTGTGGCACTGTACTGGTTGGTATCGCTGTGCCGGTGCCTGGATTCGCGGTAGGTGTTACTGATGGAGTGCCAGTCGTCGTTGGATTAATCGTGGTTGAATTCGGCGAAGGCGTCACCGTTGGGATGATGGTTCCTGCAGTAGCAACCGCCGTACTTGTTCCCGTCTGCACGGCTGTAGCCAATGTCGTTGGCGTAGCCGTCGGAATCGTACCCGGGCCTGTTGGCGATGCACCTATCGGCGGCATCCCGGTCGGATCGACTGGAACCGTACCTGGGGGAGTTGGGCTCCCTATTAGTGGCGGAAGTAATGGTGGAGATCCGATCTCAACAGTACCAATAACCCGAGCCAGCGGGTTGGGCTGAACAATTTGGCTTGTCTCTAAGAACCAGGCAACTCCATTCGGCGGTCGCTTTCCACAACCCAACGGACCATCGTATTTCCGGAATATCCCGTCCACCGTTAGAACTGTTTCAGGTCGTACCAGCTGTAGTGACTGTTCAAATCCAATAGCATCCAGCCGGAGATTTTCCGATATCAATGACCAACTAGTCTTTGGCCCACTGGCGATAAGGCACTTGGGATTAGGAAGATGGAAAAATGAGCCCGTTACACGGACAAGTTTATCCTTATACGCTTCGGGATCATCTTGAAGTTCGCTGAAGGTAACCAATTGAGGCTGCGATGCGATAATTCCCGCTTGTCCAGAATCTGAATCAAGCGGTTTTAGCACCCCCTTGCCTCCGCTACATGCCGCTAGCAATATTGTTATCGCTAATGCTATCCAATAAAGTCGATGCATATTACTTACTGTGTATTGCCCTGAATTATATTTATCTCCGGTCTGGATTGATGGCCGCACGACATACTTGTAGTCAATGCCTTCATTTAGGTCAAACTTGGTGCCTTTACGATTATCTTAATGAATAGGGTTCTGCCCATCGTTTCCCCCTCTGTTAGCCGGTTTTATTGGCATGATTTACCATGCGGATCAGTCGTTGGTACAGATTCTGAAGATATTATCTCTGCTTTCTTTGTGGACCATAGTTGTTACGGGTCTCGAGCGCTTCGTCTCACCAACCCCTAATCCTTCATCAGCTTAGGGTTATCCCAAGGGCTACGCTCAGGATTAGCCCCTTTCCCGCAAACCATCATAGATCCCAAGCTCTGCTAAAGGACGAAACATGGCGACCAATACGGTTATTCGCGAGTTTATCTGCCAATGATGAGGACGATCCGTTCCAAGACAGCCCGTAATGTTAGCCGCAATGACCGGAAATGCGATTTGAAACCATAGCTGCTTAGGCGTTGTCCGAACAAAGTATCAAGGCGATCGTAATCTACGTCACCTGGAAAGACCCATGGTTGTTTTGTACCGCATGGATATTTTTCTCACCAGTATGGTTGAGCAATTAATGGGATGCTTTCAAGAAGAACAGAACACGCTGATACTGTAAATTGGGCTAACCTTGGCTCGGGGATAATGCAAGATGATTGCCAGTTTTCAAAGACGACTGGGGATGTCCCAGAGAGACCTCTTCGCGATGTCGCAGAGCGACCACTTCGTGGTCTGGGATGGTTGCAGGCGCCTGGAGTATTCCCTCCTCTGAATAGGGGAGGATTAGGGTGGGGTCACTTCGCCCCAAGCTCACCGGCTGATATACTGCAGATGGGCAACAAGCAAGAGTTGATAATAGTGGACCGTAATCGCAGCCTTGACCGTTCCACTCGTTTCATTATCGCGTAGCGGTGTCAACAATTTGTCAACCAGTTGGCGGCGCTGGTCAGCTTTGAGCTCTGGCTGCATCTCTTTGGACAGGTGCCAGAACTCCTCATATAAGTGCCATGCAGCAGCATTATAGGCCGACTTCATCTCTTCCTCCCAAGCTTTAACATACTGCCTGGCTGCCATAACCATAAGCAATTCACTTAATCCTCCAGCCAGCAACCGCTGCGAGAAATTAGCAGAATCAGACTTTTCAAGCAGATTCTGAAGGGCGACGCCACCAACTGCCCCAAGATCAAGAATAGACGCGAAATGACTATATTGTCGAGCAGTCGAACTGGCGATCAACTTGTTCAAGAATTCATAAAGCTCAGTTAGAATTTTGAGTCGCCTGTCGTCTCGAGATAGTTCGGCCTCCAGTAGGACGGCTCGAATTTGCCACAGCACGGCCGGATCAGGTTTGGATATGATTTGGGCAAGCATTTGATCTTGGGACATGATTGTTCCGCCTCTTGTTTTAAGCAGCACGCGAGTAATTGCCAGCTAGTCAGGTTTCAACTCAAGCCAGCGATTTAATCTGGCTCGTAGATTCTTCATCGGCTTCGTCTCCTTCAACTTAAGATTCAAGGTAGAGCGGTGGAGGGTGTTAAACGGACGCGGCGCCGTCTTGGTGTCCTCAACTGCGATGATCATTCTCGATCGGCTCAGGATGTGGTCGAAAACCTGGCATCTGACCCAACAGTCCATACGATAGCAGAAAACGCGGACTCGGAAACCGTTGTTTTCGGCTCTCATCCACGTCGGTACGGTTATCATTGTTCTCGTCCGCCCATCATATCTAGAAAATGGCAGCTTACCAGATCGAGAATCTTGGCGCCCCTGGTTTGATTAAGGGTTCACATCAATACCAATACGAGAAGTTAATTTTTTCCCTGGTAGGGTCCTGTCAATTGGAATGGCGCTCCTTCTCTGTTTTATTATCTGAGCATTCAAAAGTACACGGATGGACTTTTCCGTCAAACCAGATTGCAGCGTGCTGTGAGACTCTATACTTCCCTCGAACCTCCGCTACAAGTGGTGGTTATCACAGGCATATTACTCGGCATACTGGAGATGATAAAGTCAAAGACCAGGAAGTCCTCTGTTCCTTAAGCCCAGATTATAGCGGGCTCTTTTTTGTAAGAACGTCGTTTGAAACAACGTCCATTTATTGACTGCTTATCCTTATTCTGCAAGAATTCGATAAGGTATGTGTCAGGCACGACTAATATGAGTGCAAAGAGGTATCGATGAACTTGATGAATGGATTTTCACCCCTCATTTTCGCCCTGCCCACAGTGGTGGTTGGATTTAGTCTGTTAGTTTTCATGCATGTATTTATGAGAAACAGGTCGTTGTTGCCAAAGCCTGCAACTGCGGCTTCTCATAGAGAAGGATAATCGGAGATGTTTTTCAGCCCGTATTGGCTATTATTCGCACTCCCAGGATTATTTCTTGCCCTCTGGGCTCGATCGAGGGTCAAGGGAGCGTTCAAGAAATATAGCCAGGTTCAAACTGTCCGCGGCGTTTCTGGCGCCGAAGTAGCTCGTACGCTACTCGACTCTCAAGGGTTATATGACGTGGAGATTGAAGAGGGCAAGGGCCTTCTTAGCGATCATTACGACCCACGGAAAAAGGTGCTGCGCCTAAGCCCTGATGTGTATCGCAAACCAAGCATCGCTGCGGCTGGCATCGCCGCCCATGAGATGGGCCACGCCATTCAACATTCAAAAGGCTACATTCCCCTCCAGCTAAGGAGCGCCATCGTGCCCGTCGCTCAATTTGGAAGCACACTGGCTCCGTGGCTCGTTATCATCGGCTTCTTCTTGCGATTCACTACATTAGCCTGGTTTGGCGTAGTTCTGTTCGGTCTAGCGGTGATTTTCACCTTAATTACTTTACCGGTTGAGTTTGACGCCAGTAAACGAGCAAAGAAATTGCTCGTCAGCAATGGTGTGCTCATAGGAAACGAGATGGAAGGTGTAAACAAAGTGCTGGACGCGGCTGCCCTTACTTACGTAGCTGCTGCGGTGGCGGCCGTCGGTCAGCTCGTGTATTACGTTTTCTTACTAACTGGAGGACGTCGTCGCTAAGATCTACTCCAGTTAATATTGATAATCACGATCACAGACCTGTCTGGCTCGAAGATCCGGCAGGTCTTTTTAATTGGCGTCAACTAATAAGAACCAGTGGGTTGCGTATGGGGCCAGTATCGTCACCAGGGGTAACTCCGTGAGCGTCTGGCGATTTTCCTGGGAGAGCAGGTCAATTAAGGTGAATGACTTATAAGCGCTCAAATCCAGGCTAATTGCCTGACGTTGGGCACTCAGGTTGAATATGCAGAGGATCCGCTGGTCCTCGAGCAATCGCCAAAACGACATTATCGCGGGGTTATCATTGGATACAACTTCCATCGCACCCATTTTTAGGGCTGGGTGGTGGTCACGGGCACTCAATAGAAATCGCGTCGCCCACAGGTATGAGTCGCGATCCACTTCCTGGGCCGCCACGTTGACCCTCTCATATCCAAAGATTTCATCATTTATGACAGGGAGGTAGGTCTCTATGGCGTTGGAAAAGCCAGCGTTTCTATCGCCCGTCCACTGCATGGGTGTCCGGCAGCCGTTCCGGTCCGAAAGCCAGATATTATCACCCATTCCGATCTCGTCTCCGTAATAAATAATTGGCGTGCCTGGCAATGAGAAAAGTAGTGCATTCATCAACAACCATTTTCCTTTATTGCCGTCTAACAAAGGCAATAGTCGTCGACGAATACCCAGGTTCTGCCTCATTCGCGGTTCCGGAGCATACTGGCTCCACATCCATTCCCTCTCCTCTGCTGTCACCATTTCAAGCGTAAGCTCATCGTGATTGCGAAGAAATGTGAGCCACTGGGTATTTTCAGGAATTTCAGGAGTGCGAACCAAAATGTCGAGGATGGGACTATTATTTCCCTGCTTCAAGGCCATATAAAGGCGAGGCATAATCGGAAAATGGAAACACAGATGAAATTCGTCTCCATCCCCGAAATACTCGACCACGTCTTCTGGCCACTGATTTGCCTCGGCGATGAGAACTCGACCAGGATAATCATCGTCAAGAATCTGGCGTACTTTTTTGATGAACGTATGGGTCTCAGGAAGATTCTCGCTGTTTGATCCTTCCCGCTCATAGAGGTAGGGCACGGCGTCGGCGCGAAATCCATCTACGCCTAAGTCCAACCAAAACCTCATGATTTTGATCATCTCCTCCTGGACCGAAGGATTGTCATAGTTTAAGTCTGGTTGGCTGCTATAGAAACGATGCCAGAAATACCTCTTGGCGCTCTCGTCATAGGTCCAATTAGATTCCTCGTAATCCAGAAAAATAATCCTGGCCTCACCATACTCCTCGCCACTATCACTCCATACGTAATAATCATGATAGGGAGAGTTTGGACCTTGTCGGGCTTTTTGAAACCAGGGATGTTGGTCCGAGGTGTGGTTCATGACCAGATCAGTTACAACACGAAGACCTCTATCATGAGCCGCCTTAAGAAAGTCCTTAAAATCCTCGATCGTTCCGTAATCTGGATGAATTGACATGTAGTCGGCAATATCGTAGCCGTCATCCTTCATAGGTGACGGGTATGTCGGCAAGATCCAGATGCAATCCACGCCAAGAGATTTAACGTAATCTAACCTGGATATCGCTCCTTGAAAATCACCATGTCCATCGCCATTACCATCGAAATAGGCGCGTATAGACATTTCGTAGAAAACGGCCTGTTTATACCAAGGTTTATCCACGGTCATTTGTTGATCCCAAGTATCCTCAATATTTAATACGACTTAGTACCGCCGGCACTTCGCCTAGGGCCAATCCAACTAATAAGGTTGGTTCAACCTTGTCCAGTATGTCCAATATATAGTGTTATTTTGTGTTCTAGATAGCTAGCGCTAATCAAGGACTGCAAGGTAAGATTTACATGCAGCACTTTCAATGCGGTGAAAATCGAACACACGAACCCAAAGCCCGCTCTTGTGCCTTCTGATTGGGCTGCATTCCCTATCCCTTGACAGAGCCTGCGAGTAGCCCCCGAACGAAGTATCGCTGAAGAGCTATGAACACGATTAATGGCAAAGCCATTGAGATAAAAGCCGCCGCGGTCAGTAAATGCCAGCCTCCTCCGAGCGAGGTGACCAAATTGCTTATCTGATAAGTGATCACCGGCTTCGTGCCGCCAAGATAGACTAATGCCACCAGAAGATCATTCCAAACCCATAGGAATTGGAATATCGCCAACGCAGCCAGTGCAGGAGCGGACAACGGAAGCGCCAATTTCCAGAAGGCGGTCCAATGCGATGCGCCGTCAAGGTAGGCCGATTCAAAGAGATCCCGTGGTAAGGCGGCGATAAACACCGTCGTTAAAAAGATCGCGTAGGGCAATCCAAAACCGGTGTGGAACAGCCACACGCCAAAGAAGGTACCATTGAGTCCGAGAGCGGCGTAGATACGTGATATCGGAATAAGCACCATTTGCAAGGGAATGATCTGAAGACCAACAAGAAGAGCAAATAGCAAGAACCGGCCTCTGAAATCCAACCAGGCGAAGGCATAGGCCGCGGTTGCGGCGAAAAACAGTGGCAGGATTGTTGCTGGGATTGTTACTATCAGCGAGTTTAGAAATGCCCGTCCCATACCTCTTTCGTTAAAGTAGTCTTCGAAAGTGCAGCTATAGTAAGTGGGCTGCGTACCAGCTGCGCAGTCCTCCGCATAGGAGGTTGTCCCCCGGTAGCCGACCAGCGCATCCTGGTAGTTTCGATAGGTAACTCTCGGCCTGTCAGTTATTCCAGACTCACGCTTTTGGTAGTCGAGGATGTCGGCTAATTGTTGGTCATCGGGTCTCGCATTTTCAGGAGTGTGTAATTGGCCATCAATTTCCCTGTTCAACAAAGCTCTCAATTGAATGGAACGTGTAAACGATCCGACCAACTCCGGATCGAACAGTGCGACTCCGGTGACAGTCTGTCCGCCATCACCATGACACTCTCCGCAAAATTGCGCATACTCGTTCTTTCCCTTCGGCTCAGAGAAGATTGTCCACCAACCAGTTTCATTTACATCTTGCCTGTGACGCATAGAGGTTACAAAGAGACCGATTGCCGGAATAAGCCACAGGATGCAAATGCCAATGATTACTACGTGACGGGGAAGCGCTTGAACCCAATTCCAGAATCTCTGTCCTTTCATCGGATCGCCTCCTGTTCCTGAAAGCGCCTGACGTTCAGATACATGAATGGCAGTACGATGATGATAAGAATCACCGCGATAGCTGTTCCCCGACCGGTGTTGAAGTTCACGTACATCTCTGTGTACATACGATTAGCCATCACCTCGGTGCCAAAATTACCTCCTGACATGACGTAGACGATGTCAAAGATCTTCAGCACATTGATGACCATCACAGTTATGACGACGACCACCGTGGGCAATATCATCGGCAGCATGATCTTCCGGAAGAGTGCCCACTCATTGGCTCCGTCAACTCGGGCTGCCTCGATAATCTCAGTCGGCACCCCTCTAAGCGCCGCAGCAAGGATAGTCATAGCAAATCCTGACCATATCCAGATCCCGACTACGATTAGGGCGCCAGTGTTGATAGGTTGGGTCGACATAAAGGCAACGGGTTCACCTCCAAAGCTAGTTATCACCGAGTTCAGCAAGCCCGTCTGGGTGCCACCTGTGTTGAAGTCATAGACAAAACCCCAGATGATACCCGCCCCCACAAAGCTAATAGCCATCGGCAAGAAGATGATTGCTTTGGCAACCCGTTCGTATCGGATCCGGTCTGTCAGGACGGCCATAGCCAAACCTATAGCTACGGTTCCCGATACCATCAGGAGTAGCCACTTTAAGTTGTTGCCATACGAGGAAGATAGGAAGGAGCTCACAAAGTCGCCAGCTGAGCTGAAATCCATTTCACTCGTCAATGCATAGCGATAGTTCTCGAAGATGCCCCAACAAGGCTGGCCATCTACACATGTGGTTGCAGCGGAAGCTGTTGAATCCCTGTTCTGTAAGCTCAACCCGATGGTGTTTATAGTTGGATAGAGGACAAAGACGAATAAAATAATCATGGAGGGGAGCAGGTAAAGTAATGGCGCTATCTTTCCCTGGCGCATGATCTGAGGTGCCGAGCTCTTGCTCATCCAGTTTCCTCCTTAACTGACGCCAATTGATCATCGCGACAGGAACCATGGCTCGTCGCGACGATGATGAGAGGAATAAATAGAGAGGCGGGCTAGACCCGCCTCTCATTTATCGTAGATGTTGTTACTGACCCAACGCCTCCGCTTG
>PVMK01118004.1_pt1 | contig 13700 bp, 13 predicted proteins | sample 1853481 | NCBI WGS metagenome assembly PVMK01 (sample SAMN08533507, study PRJNA380276) | Marine sediment metagenome, whole genome shotgun sequencing project. | reverse complement strand
ATTCTGGAAATTTCCTCTATCCGCAGACGGGCATGGTCCATCCGCCCCCCGGGTAATCAGGCTGGGGATTTCGCCACCAAGACAAGCTGTCAAGGCAATCAAACCCTCATTGTGTTCGCTGAGAAGATCCCAGTCGATCCTCGGTCGATAGTAGAAACCGTCCTGATAAGCTGTTGATACTATGCGACAGAGGTTACGATAGCCTGTACGGTTTTTGCAGAGCAGAACCAGATGTCCTGAGGCGTCGCCGGAAGAAGCCGCGCCACTCTTCTCAAGACGCGAACCGGGGGCAACGTAGACTTCACAACCAATGATTGGCTTGACGCCGGCAGCGTGCGCCTTCGTGTAGAAATCTAAAGCACCGAACATGTTGCCATGATCAGTGATAGCCATGGCAGGCATGCGATACTCTTTGGCCCGGTCCACCAGGTCACCAACACGGATGGCGCCATCAAGAAGGCTGTACTGGGTATGGACGTGGAGGTGAACAAAATTGGCGTGATGCATATATGGTAAAACCTAAAGGCTAGAAATCGGAAAACAGGGGACGGAATCTAACGGTAAGGATCAATTGTAAAAACAGAATTCAGAATACAGAAATACGGTTCGCGATGAAACATTAAAATACTGAACATGAAGATGAATATGATGTCTTTTTGTTTCGGGCCTATAACCCAAAAAAAGGCTTAACGCAGAGTCGCGAAGAACGCAGAGGAAAGACTACAATTTTCATAGAAATGACACGCTCAAGTCCATTCTTCTCTGCGTCTCCGCGTCTTAGCGTTAAAAAATGATGTCATTTGTCTTTGCCTTTGTTTTGGTTATAGATCCGTTTTGTTTTGTAAATATTAAAGAACGTCGACATCGAAGTGGTTCAACATGTTAACCAGAAGAATAAGAGGCAGTCCGATCAGGCTGGTGTAATCATTGCCGGCCATCTTCTCCATCAAGGCGATCCCCAAACCCTCGATCTTGAATGAGCCGGCACAATCAACCGGGTTCTCTTTAGCGACATAATGTTTGATCTGCTCTTCGGTCAGTTCTCTCATAGAGACTGAAAAGGTCTCAAACTCGGTCAGGCTGTCGCCGGTTGCGCTGTCATAAATTGCCAGACCGGTATAAAAAGTATGTTTGCGGCCCTGCATTTCCAACAACTGTTCAATCGCTTTTTCCTGCGTTCCCGGTTTACCCAGCAGGCGGTGTCGAGCATCGACAAAAACCTGGTCGGAACCGATAATCAGGGCATCGTCATATAGGTCAGCAAGGCTTTTCGCCTTTTGCAGTGCCTGGTGTTTTACCAGAAGCTCAGCAGAGACACTTGGATCCATCTGCTCCTTGTAGCGTGGAGCAGCGACATGAAAGCTCAGTTCAAGTTGACGCATTAACTGCAGGCGATAGGGACTGGTCGAGGCAAGAATAAGGGTGCGCATGAATACCTTCCGGAAAAAGATTATTCTGGATTATGTTTGCACCTTTTTACCTCAACCGGTCATTGAAATGCAATCATCAGGTAAGATTCTGCCATACAGGCGATGATTCGGCAATGGTTCCGATATAACTCGTGCTGTTACCATGCGGTTGGCGACGGCGAGTTTGAAAAAGTGGCATCTCACGGACCGATTCGAGCAATGCACTTTGCAGAACATCAGAACCACATCGATCAATAAATTCAGAGAACCCGGGACCGCCAAGCCAGGCATCTGCAAAGGTTACGGAATCGTTGCGGCCAATCTCAACCAGAACCTCACCTTCGTAACAACCATCACCGATTGTTCCGGAGATACGCACGCAGCGCCCCTGACGCTCCGTTGCATAGATATCGAAATAGATGGCGCTGCCGTTGATTTCTGTTGTACCGATGTAGATCATAATTGCCTCCCTGTTGGCTTTGATTTTATCTTAGCAGACAGTGAGACAGAATATGTCACACAAAGGATTGTCGCAATAATTCAAGAACAACCCCCTGCTCGTTGCACTCGCTTCCCCCCTGTAAAACAGGGGGGATTTAGGGGGGTAATACAAAAGAGGAGCACCGCCACAGCAGCACTCCTCTGTTTTCCAATTATGTTAGAAAGCTGGTTAATCCTTCTGACCAGCCTCCAATTCCGCCAAACGATCGCGCAACTCTTTTTCCTGCTGCCTTCTCTCCGTAATGTCACGCATGATAGCGGCAACACCGAGTGGCTTACCATCATCATCCGACAACAGCACGATCGAGAACTCGGTGGACATTCTTGAGCCGTTCTGGTGCATAGCCGGCACTGCCAGCATTTCGGTTCCATAGCGTGTTTCACCTGTGGCCATGGTCTTGTGATAGCCCTGCCAGTGACGCTCCCTGAGTTTTTCGGGAATAATCAGATCGAGAGACTGACCGATCGCTTCTTCGGCGGTACGGCCAAAAATCCGTTCAGCGCCCTTATTCCACAAACGAATGATGCCCTCGCGATCAGCAAAGAGGATCGCATCTGGAGCAAGAGTCAGATATCTGCTGACTGAGAGACGTGTCGTCGAAATTTGACATAATGATTTCCTGTTAGAGTGACAAAGGCCGTGACGGGTAACAAACACCCCGTGACGAGTTTTTCATAACGGCTCCTTCAGAACATCCCTTTCATCACGGGTTCTGAATATATGCACCCTTCCTGGTATAGAACCACCAGTTGATCACCAGACAGACAAAATAGAAAACAGCGAAACCGTAAAGCGCATATTCCGGAGTCGTCGCCTTGATCTGCTCACCGAAAACCTTCGGGATGATGAACGCACCATAGGCTGCGATCGCTGACGTCCAGCCCAGGACAGGACCGGCCTGCTCGGCGTTGAAAATCATGGCGATGGAACGGAAGGTCGAACCGTTACCTACCCCGGTTGCAGCGAAGAGAACGATAAAGAGGATCAAAAACGGTACGAAGACCGTCTCCGGGGTAGCGGAAGCATAAGCGGCCTTCATGAAGTAGGCACAACCCAGTGCGGAGACAATCATCACAATGGAAACCCACTGAGTGACGATAGCACCGCCCAGCTTGTCGGCTATCTTGCCGCCAATCGGGCGGATCAGGGCACCGATGAAGGGACCCATCCAGGCAAACATCAGGGCGCTTGGACCGTTAGGGTTGATCGTATTGTGGGTCATAACACCATCAACCATAATATGCGAGAAACCGAAGATGATCTTGATCGACAAGGCGAAGGCTGCCGAGTAGCCGATGAAGGAACCGAAGGTCATGGTGTAGATAATCGTCATGGCCCAAGTGTGTTTATTATTGAAAATCTGGTATTGCCGCTCGAGATTTTCGCGTAACCCGCCTTTGGTCAGGTACTTCATACCGAAGACCGTGGCAGCGATGACTAAAGGCAACACCACCCATTTGCTGAGCAGACCAAGACCCACAGGCGCTGGCAGCAACAGATAAAGACCGAGGGTGGTAGTGACAAAGGCGATAAGCAGCAGGCCGTGATCATGGCAAAAGATTTACCGGTGGAACCGAGGTCTGGGGTGACCGTCTTGGTGGAGATATTATTCATGCCGAAGAAGCTGGCAAAAGCCAACGGGATCAGCAGCACCAGCCAGATATAACCGGCATTGTGGATGTAGGTTTCAGAGCCGGCCGGGATCTTGCCGATCAGAGTGCCGCTGGTGTTGATCAGTTTCTGCGAAGTCCCGCCAAAGAGGCCAAAAGTCATCGACAAAGGGATCAGAATCTGCATGGTGGTGACACCGAAATTGCCCAGTCCGGCGTTGAGACCAAGAGATGTCCCCTGGACCTTTTTCGGAAAAAAGAAGCTGATATTCGACATGGAAGAGGCGAAGTTTCCGCCGCCGAAACCGGACAGCAGGGCAAGCAGGTAGTAAACTTCGATCGGTGTAGCGGGGTTCTGCAGAGCGATGCCGGTGCCAAGAGCCGGTATCATCAGCAGTGCCGTGGTAAAAAAGATGGTGTTACGACCACCGGCAATACGAATCATGAACGAACTAGGAATTCGCAGGGTGGCACCGGTCAGGCCGGCGATAGCCGATAAGGTAAAAAGCTGAGACGGAGTAAAAGGGTAGCCAAGGTTGATCATCTGTACCGTGATGATCCCCCAATAGAGCCAGACGGCGAAACCGCAGAGCAGGCTTGGGATTGAAATCCAGAGATTGCGGGCGGCTATTTTTTTACCGGTAGAATTCCAGAATTCTTCATCTTCAACATCCCACTTATCAAGGTTAATCGACATGTTCTTCCTCCTTCAAGGCGTCATAACTTTTTTATTGTGAGGGTCTAAAGTCACTCTATTCAGCTTCAATTTTCTGCATATCTTCAGGGTGTTTTTCTCTCATCATTTTCTGGGCAGTCAGATGCAACCAGAGCAGGCAAACTGCGGACAATATGAGAATAAACATCCAGCAACTGGTCCACAGCCCTGTGTATTCAAGTAGATAGCCAAAGATGATCGGGCAGAAGAAGCCACCCAGGCCACCGAGCACACCGACCATGCCGCCGACGACCCCCACCTCCTCCGGGAAATAATCCGGAATCAGCTTATAAACCGCAGCCTTACCGATTCCCCAGATACTGCCGAGCGCGATAATAAATACGGCGAAAATCCACACGTTCGCCTGAAAAAAGATTCTGGTCACACCTTTGGCCAGCAATTCCTTCTTCTTGACGATCTGGCCAACCTCAACCACAGGTTCCTGCCAGGCCTGCTTACTCGGCAGGATGAGCATCTGTTCGTCGAAAGCCTCTAAGGGTTCAGGCTTGACCTTAACGCTGTAGGATTTGTCATCCACCACGATCATACCGGCGGTCACCTCAGTAACGACTCCTGGCCTCTTTGCCATGATGCCACGGCCTGGAGAGTAGACATCCATCTTCGGGATGATAACAAGAAAGCTGATCACGACCGAAGCACCGAGAACCCAGTACATGACCATTCGGCCGCCGAGCTTGTCGGACATCCAGCCACCCAGGGCGCGGATTACACCGGAAGGCAGGCTGAACATCGAGGCAAAAATTCCGGCGGTGACCAGCGGCAGATAGTAGACATTGACGAAATAAGGGACGAGCCATTGCGAGAAGGCGACGAAACAGCCGAACACCAGGAAGTAGTAGAGTCCAAAACGCCAGACTCGAACATTTTTCAAAGGTGTCAGCATCTCTCTGAACGACTTGCTCGAAGAGGCCGGTTTTCTGTTCTCGGAGAAGATAAAGAAGATCACGCCCATGACGGCAAGCATCGCGGCGTAGTAGACCGGCAGCTCACGCCAGCCTTCAATGTTGGCACCATTATCGGTCAAATGATTGAGTATGGTTGGCGCAAACAGGGTGGTCAGGGCCGCACCGGCATTGCCGGCTCCGAAGATCCCCAGTGCCGTCCCTTGGCGTTCGCGCGGATACCAGACCGATGAAAAGGCGATACCGATCGAAAAGCTGACCCCGACCAGGCCGAAGCCGAAGCTGCACAGGGCAAAGGTGGTAAAACTGTCTGCAAAAGACAAGAGATACATGGGAACGGCGCAGACCAGCAGCAAAGTGCCGTAAACCGGCTTACCACCAAACTTGTCAGTCAGCATTCCGGCCGGTAACCTGAAGATCGAACCGGTCAGTACCGGGATTCCCATCAACCAGCCGATTTCGATCGGTCCCCAGTCAAAAACCTGATTGTCGGCCAAGAAGGTCATCAGGACACCGTTGAACATCCAGACGGCAAAACAAACAGTGAAGGCAAGTGTGTTCAGGAAGAGAACTTTATGTGATTTTGCTGTTGCAACTTCTAGCATCAGACCTCCATCAACTATGAATTCACAGATTCAGATTGGACCAAAAGCTTTTAACGCCCGTTCGCTTTGCTCACTCAAGACGCGAAGAAAGCCTTAAAGACGCAAAGAGATCTTTGTTTTTCTTAACCCTTTTAAGCATTTCCTTTGCATCTTGGATCTTAATCTTTGCGTCTTTGCGTTAAAAACGGTTTTGCACAAAATCGAAAAACAAATCACCCAGCTCGACGTTCCCGGTACCAGACCACAACCTGATAAGGGCGAGCCAAGTAAGTCAAAGGAACACTGACAACATGGACCAGTCTCGAGAACGGAAACAGTGCCACGATCAGGAAGGCGTTGAACGCGTGTAGTTTAACCACTGTCGGCAGCGCTGCGAGATAGTGGACCTGAGGATCGAACTTGAGCAGTGACCAGAGCCAGGGTGTTGCCGTGTGCAGGTACCAGACCGAGCCCCAGCGCAAAGTAAAGGCGATATAGACGCCGGTCGCAACCTGCAGCAGCAGGGCCACCAGCACCAACCAGTCGATTGTTGTTGTAACTGCTGAAACTCGAGCATTGCCAACCCGGCGAAAGATCAGCAAGGCGACTGCAATCAGAGTGCTGATGCCAAGGGCCAGCCCTGTCACCTCAAGCAGATAGAGGCGTAATGGGTTGCCGACCACCACGGCCCAACCGGACGGCACCAGAAAAGCCAGAAAATGCGCCATCAAGATAATCAGGATGGCATAGTGCCAGGGGACCGAACCCCAGAACAGCACACGACTCTCCAGGAACTGGGACGATTGTGATGACCAGGAGTAGCGATCAATAAAATATCGGTAAATGCCGACGCCAACCATCAGGGCCACGGCCACATAAGGGAACACGCCAAACAGAATCATGTCAGTCATGATAAACACTCCTTTTGCCGATCATCTGGCAGTCGCTCGGTCTCGGGTGTAGCAGTCCCAGTCAGAAAGCCTTGCAAAGCATTGAGCAGGGCCACATAGGGATGATTGTCACTCTCAATGCCCTGAGTGATTATTTCCAACGCAGGCAGTATCCCGTCCCGGATGATCTCCTGACGACAATCCTGATCGCTGATTGATCCGACAAAACGCAGCACTTCAGCAAAGTGGTCCGGAAGTTCGTTGCCGGGGACGAAATCATACTGCTGATAAAGTTCCCGCAGCTTGATCATGAACATAGTGCGCTGTTGGCTTTCCCCACAAAGCTGGTAGCCGACATAGGGATGACAGAGCGATTGCAGGTCAAAAGTGCCGGTAAAAGCTTCCTCGATACGGGAGAAGTCATTTGTCTCGATGAAGTCGAGAAAACTCTGCAGAGAAGTGGCTGCCTCGGAGTTGATCACCTTCATATGTGCAGCGCAGGCAGCCGCCTGCTCTTTGACATGGTCGTCGGGGTAACTGAGCAAGAGCGCGAAGTCTCGGCAGAGTTCCTGATGCTGTTGTAATTCAATCATAATTAATGTCTTTCATATAAATCAGCAATGGCTAAGTAAAAATTTCGATAGACAAGGCGGCGTGGTTTTTCAGGAACGAAGACATACATCAAGTATGTCGAGTGTCTGAAAAACCGCAACAACACAGTAAATCGGACTTTTTACGACACCATTTACCAACGCCTTTTCGGTGGGATTCGCTTGCCGAAGCCCATCTCCTGTTTGTGTTGTTCCGGATCCATCCCGGCTTCGATCGCCTGCTCTCGCAGCATTGGCGGCACGACAATACGCTCTTTAATTCGAGTCAATGCAGTCATGTGGTAAATGGCATCGGTCTCCTCGATACTCACTCCGGCAATGCTACAGGCTTTGTCCACCTCTTCCGCCGTGAGGTCGCCGACACTTTTATTGCGGCGCTGGATGCGTACTGCTATCAGCTTACGATAGACCGCCTTGACTTCCTCTTCGTTCCCCCCGGCGAACAGACCGGCCAGATATTGCATCGGCAACCTGGCCTGCTCCAGAGTGGTAAAGAAATCCTCGGCAACTTTCTGCGTTCCCCGATTTTCTATCGACAAAACCGGCAAGAGCGGCGGCACATAAAAAAGCATCGGCAAAGTACGGAATTCCGGATGCAACGGCAGGGCGATCCCCCACTCTTTGACAAATTTATAGACCGGTGAGTTCTGGGCAGCTTCGATGATCTGTCCATCCACCCTTGTATTGTTCCTGGTCTTCCCAACGCGTCGGGTAGCCGGTTCCCGGCTTGGTCTCCACGTTATTCCACCACATGTACTCGGCACCCTTGCGGTCAGTCCAGAGGTTCTTGCAAGCGATACTGCAAGTGTGGCAACCGATACATTTGTCGAGGTGGAAAACTGATGATACCTGTGCGCGAATATCCATGATTTTGTCCTTTGTTCGTGATCGTAGAGTGCAACAAGCTGCGCCTCTACAACATCTCTGTTACCAGTTCGGCTCGCCTTTGAGTTTCCGCACCATGATATAAGTGTCCCGATTCGCCCCGGTCGGCCCCCAGTAGTTCCAACCGTAAGAGAACTGGCCGTAACCACCGAGCATCAGGTTCGGTTTGAGCCGAATCCGGTTCAGGCTGTTATGCCCACCAGCCCGCTTATTGTTACGCAATGGCGACTTGGGAATACCGATAGTTCGTTCCGGTGAGTGATAGAGGAACGAGATGCCGCGCGGCAACCGTGAGCTGACAATAGCCCGGGTGACCACCACGCCGTGGTCGTTGTAGATTTCGACCCAGTCGTTATCGACAACGCCGATTTCTGCAGCATCCTGGTCATTGAGCCAGAAGGGATGACAACCACGCGACAGGGTCAGCATGCGATGATTGTCGCCGTAGGTGCTGTGGATGCCCCACTTACCGTGCGGAGTCAGATAATTGAGCATGATGCTGTTCTCATCCGACTCCGTGACCAAAAAGTCCTGAAGCGTACTGTGATCTGGCTTAGGCTTATAGGTCGGCAGATGTTCACCGGCAGCGATATAGCCCTGATGATCAAGATAGAAATGCTGGCGGCCTGTCAGAGTCCGCCAGGGGACCAGTTTTTCAACGTTAAGGCAGTAGGCGCAATAGGCACGGCCATGGGTCATCAGGCCGCTCCAGATCGGGCTGTTCAGCAAACGTCGCGGTTGCCGACCAAGATCGGCAAAAGTGGTTCGTACATCACGGCTGCCTTCGGCCAGATCGGTCAACGGCAGACCAACCTTCTTCTCTTCGGCTTCAAAAGCGCGAAAGGCAATCTCGCCATTGGTTTCAGGGGCCAGATGCAAGATGACATGAGCCGCTTGAGAGGCGATCTCCAGCGAAGGATACTCCTCGCCTCCCCATTTCTGGGTTGGCGCCATCTCTTTGAGTTCATCGTAGAAATCAGCGACCGGAAAGCTGAGCCCGTGAGCTCCAAGGCCATTTTTGCGGACTTCCGGCCCGAAGGAGATGAACTTTTTGTAGAGATTGACGTAGTCTCGTTCGACGACCACCAGAGCGGGCATGGTTTTGCCGGGGATCGGCTCGCATTCACCATTGATCCAATCCTTGATCTCCGGTTGAGCCATCTCAGCCGGGGTATCGTGTTGCAGCGGCACCGAAACGATTTCGCGCACCGGTTCCGGCAGGTGGGTTTCGGCCATCTCACTGACTTTCTTGGCCAGCCCTTTGAAAATATCCCAGTCACTCTTCGACTCCCAGCAAGGCGGTACGGCTTCCTGCAACGGGTGGATGAATGAGTGCATGTCTGTGGTATTGAGATCATCCTTTTCGTACCAGGTTGCAGTCGGCAGGATGATATCCGAATAGAGCGCCGAGGTGTCCATGCGGAAGTTGATATCGACTACCAGGTCGAGTTTTCCTTGCGGAGCCTCCTTGTGCCACTTGACATCCTTGACAAACTCTTCCGCCGTTTCCGGAGCGATGGTGTTGGTGTGAGTCCCAAGATAGTGCTTGAGGAAATATTCATGCCCCTTGGCACTCGACATCAGGGCGTTACCACGCCAGATGATCCACAAGCGTGGCCAGTTCTCCGGCGCATCGGGATCTTCGACGGAAAACTTCATCTTCTTCTCTGCCAACTGTTTGACAGTCCAGTCAACAATCTCCTGGTTGCTGCCGGCACCGGCTGCTTCAGCCTGCTTGACCACCTCAATCGGACTGCGATCAAACTGGGGGAAGAAAGGTAGCCAACCATTGCGCACCGCGCGAATCTGATGATCCATGGTGTGCCCTGCAGTGATGTGATTATCCTCAGACACCGGGTTTATTTTAGCTTCGTCGGAGGTTCGCTCGTAGCGCCACTGGTCGGTGTGAACATAATGATAAGAGGGAGCATTCATGAAACGAGGTGGTTTCGACCAGTCGAGAGCGCCCATAATCGACGCCCAGGGGGCCGCAGGAGCCAGCTTTTCCTGACCGACGTAGTGATTGAGGCCACCGCCGTTCTTGCCCACACAGCCGCAGAGCATCAGTGCAGAGATGCCGGCCCGATAGATCAGGTTGGCGTGGTACCAGTGATTAACTCCAGCACCGATGATGATTGAGCACTTACCTTCTGTTTTTTCGGCTGTTGATGCCCATTCACGAGCAAACTGGATAACGTTGGCGCGGTCGATGCCGGTAAACTTTTCCTGCCAGGCAGGGGTGTAAACGCCTTCGCTGTCATAGTTTGTCGGGTATTCTCCGGAAAGCCCACGCTCAACACCAAACTGAGCCATCAACAGGTCAAAAATGGTGGTGACAGGAACCCGGCCTTTGGAAGTTTCAAGATAACGGACCGGGACACCGCGTCGCACCACATTGCCGTCAGAAAAATCATCAAAAGCCACCTGGAGTACGTCTTCGTTGCCCTCCAGCAAGGAGAGCCCGGGAGCGATATCGGAGCCATCCTGACCATCCTTCATCTGCAGGTTCCACTCACCTTTTTTCTCCTGCCAGCGAAAACCGAGAGTTCCCAGCGGCATGCGTGCCTGCTGGCTGGATTCATCCCATATCAGATATTTAAAACCACCATTCTCTTCCTTGCTGTAGCGCTCCAGGTCTCCGGCTTTGGCCATTCTGCCAGCCTTATAGACGCCATCTTTTTCCTGCAGTTCAACCAGGAAAGGGGTGTCGGTGTAGCGTTTCAGGTAATCCATAAAATAAGGCGTTTTGGCCTTATGGTGAAATTCGCTGAGGATGACATGGTTGACCGACATCCAGAAGGCACCATCCTGTCCGGCGTGGGTCGGCAGCCACCAGTCAGCATGCTTTGAGGTGATATTAAAATCCGGGGCAAAGACCGTCACCTTGGTACCGTTGTGTCGCGCTTCACTCAGAAAGTGGGCATCCGGGGTACGGGTCATGTCCGGATTGGAACCGACGACTGCAATGAACTTACTGTTATACCAGTCGGCACTTTCAGCGACATCAGTCTGCTCGCCCCAGATCTCCGGGGAGGCGTTCGGCAGGTCGCAATACCAGTCGTAGAAACTCAGGTTGGCGCCGCCCATCAACTGCATGAAACGCGATCCACCGGCGAAGCTGAGCATCGACATGGCCGGAATCGGTGAGAACCCGACCAGGCGGTCGGCCCCATACTTCTTGATGGTATAAATCGACGAAGCAGCAATAATTTCTTCGACTTCGTCCCAGCTGGAGCGACGGAAGCCGCCCTTGCCGCGTGCCTGCTGATAGCTCTTGCGGCTCGCCTCGTTTTCCATAATCGAAGCCCAGGCTTTTACCGGATCACCGTGCTCGGCCTTGGCCTCTCGCCAGAGGTCGGCCAGCACCCCACGCAGATAGGGATACTTGATCCGCAACGGGCTGTACAAGTACCAGGAGAAGGAGATCCCGCGTTGGCAACCGCGCGGCTCGTAGGGGGGGATTCCCGGCTCAAGTTCCGGGTAATCGGTCGCCTGCAGTTCCCAGCCGACGATACCGTCCTTGACATGGACGTTCCATGAACAACCGCCGGTGCAATTGACGCCATGAGTGCTGCGCACCACTTTGTCGCACTGATTACGATTACGATAAAACTCTTCCCATTTACGGGACTGGGGGTCGACAATATCCTTTATCCAGCTCATGCTACCTCTCCCTTCCCTCTACGGGCCCGCTCAACCAGGGGTTGCCTTACACCCTGCAACCTCCGCCAACCGAGAGCCCCGATTAAAATCATAAATAAAGCTGTAACGACGGCAACATGAAGTGCCAGGCCTGAACCAATGTCAGGAGCGACCCCCGCTGCAACCGTGCCGAGAAAAGCCACCAGATCAGCTCTTTCTGTATCGGTCAGAGGGCGACTCTCATAAATCGCAACCATACTCTCGAAAGAGAGATCCTCCAGAACACCAAGGACCCCTTCTTCGCCGTAATCCTCATAGATCGCTGTCAGGTCAGGACCGTAACTGGCCCCGGCAGCACGACCCAGTTCATGTCCGGCAATCCCATGGCAGGCAAGACAGGGCGCACCTCCCTCAGAGAAACTGACAGTGCCGACATACAGAGCTTCACCACGCAGCGGATCGCCCTGTTGAGCCCAACCCGGCGTTGCAAGCAATAGCAGCACTACTGCCGGCAACAAGAAACGATTCAATACTTGTCTAGTCATCGGTCTACCTCACAAGGTTAGAAAGCGCCCAAACATTCAGATGTTATGGTTAAAAAGCGAAAGATTCTTCTTGAAACAGGCGGGTGAACACCATTAGTTACTAAGAATTGCCCCATCATCAAAGTGTAGAAAGCATATCGAATAATTTCTACAATTCCAGTCGTCTTTAAATTTAATATGGTGTTTTATTTATAAAATTGACCTGCATCAAAAATGCAGGGATTTATCAACTTGAATTTATGAATTCTTCGACTATACTGACATCGCTATGCAAATTTCGCACAACGACTTTATTGACGACGTAACCGGTGTTCTGTTAGCGGGGGGGAAAAGCCGCCGCATGGGATACGACAAGGCACACATCGAGGTGAACGGGCAGTCCATGCTATCGATTTCTCTCGAATTACTGTGTCACCATTTTTCAAGAGTTCTAATCGCCGGCGACAGGCCCGATCTGGCACAACTGGATATTCCTGCCATTGCCGACATCTACCCCGGCAGTGCTTTGGGTGGTCTACACACGGGCCTGCAGGCCGCCGCTACCGATTGGATCTTCGTCGCGCCCTGCGACATGCCCCACCCTGACGCCCGGATACTCAAACTGCTGATCAAACAACGCAACGGCTTCGATGCCGTTGTGCCACGCACCCCGGCAGGCTACGAACCGGTTTTTGCCCTCTACCACAAGAACTGCCTGCAGCCGATGGAAGAGATGCTGCAGAAGGGCCAATATCGCATTTATGATTTTTATCAGCGCATTAATATCCACTATCTCGACTCACAGCAGATGCCTGAGGGGTGGGAGCGCAGTCTCTTAAATGTCAATACACCTGAACAACTGGATGAGTTACGGAAGGAGCAAAGATGAAGCCCCCTGTCGTCTCAATCGTCGCTAAAAGTGGTACCGGCAAAACGACCCTGCTTGAGAAGCTGATTGCCGAAATGAAACGACGCGGTTACCGGGTCGCTGCCATCAAACATGATGCGCACAGCTTCGATATCGACCGCGAAGGCAAGGATTCGTGGCGGTTGACCCAGGCCGGTGCCGACACCATGCTGATCACTTCACCGGCGAAAGTCGCCATGATCAAGCAGAACCCGATCGACCATGAACCATCTCTTGACGAAACGGTCGCAACTTTTTGTGGTGATGTTGACATCGTTTTGACCGAAGGCTTCAAAAAAAGCAAAATGCCGAAGATTGAGGTCTATCGCCGTGAACGCAGCGAAAAACTGCTCTGCCGCGACGAGGAACATGACTCAACCCTGATCGCCGTCGCTTCCGACAGTCCTCTGGAGATCGATGTGCCACTCTACGATATCAATGACACCCATGGACTCTGTGACCTGATCGTGGAGCGTTATTTAGTACCATGCAAACCAT
>PVMK01125654.1_pt1 | contig 13701 bp, 10 predicted proteins | sample 1853481 | NCBI WGS metagenome assembly PVMK01 (sample SAMN08533507, study PRJNA380276) | Marine sediment metagenome, whole genome shotgun sequencing project. | reverse complement strand
GCCATCTCTGGGGTCATCGAGACGATAGGTGCGGTGGCGCCTGGGTTGATAGCGAAACCTTTCGAAATCCCTCTACTTCAGGGCTTTGCGTTGTTGGCGGCGTGGAGCTGTGAAATGTCGGGGGGCTTCGAACTGCGGGCGGAGGGGGGCAGGACTCCGCTGGGACGCGATCCTGCCCCCGACTCTTGAAAGGCCCCGCCATTGGGGGCTATCCATGTTGTGGCCCCCCGGCGCCGAATCTGTCAGAGATCGATTGAGTTTCTGGGTGAGCTGAACCGACTATCCTCCACGTGGGCAGCCCAACGACTTTCACGAATCGTCAACGCCCGGCTCCAAATAGGTGGCCGGCGGAGAATCGAATGCACCCGGACGTTTCTAACGCTAAATGGGGTACGCCCAACCCGGCAGCGGCGTCGCTGTTGCCGGCGCTTTCGCTGCTGATGTTCGCGCTGTTGACAGCCGGTCTGGGCTGCGGCGCCAGGCCATCGCCCGATTCGGTCCTGAGCGAGCAGGTGGGTGCGGATCTCAGCGCGGTCTCCCCAAACGGATCGTCCGCGCGGATCGCGTCCTTTTCGGCGGATCGGGCCTGGCGGGATTTACAGGCACTCACCGATATCGGTGCGAGGCCCGTCGGCAGTCGCGGCAACGATCGGGCACGCGATTATCTGCGCGCAGAATTCGAAGACCTCGGTGTCGAAGTCGAGGCTTGGGAAGTGGACTACGCGAGCGCGAGGGGGCGGTCGTCCGATGCCCCCGCTCCGAAAATCCGCGTGACCAATTTATCTGCGGTCATCCCGGGCACCCAATCTCAGGATCGATTCCTGCTCGTCGCTCCGTTCGACAGCCGAAGTTTCGACGATTTCGAGTTCATCGGCGCCAATGACGGCGCGTCTGGGGCGGCCGTCGTACTCGAAATCGCGCGGACGCTTGCCGCGGATCCTCTTCCCTACGCGACAGAGATCGTTTTTCTCGATGGAGAGTCCCCTTTTTCGTCTCCTGACGGTCGGGGTGGGTCTTACCGGGAGATCGGCAGCCTGGGGCTGGCCTCGCGCATTCAGGAAGCGGGCCGCTCCGGAGTTCGCCTGCTGGTCTATCTCAATCGGGTCGGCGACGCAGACCTCCGGATTGCGCGCGACCTGGTATCCCACCGCATCTACCGGGAGGAATTCTGGAAGGCGGCCGACGCCCTCGACCGAACCCAGGCGTTTCCGCGCGACGCCGCTTTCGAAAATGCGGGGATCGCTCACCAGTATTTTACGCAGATTGGACTTCGCCAGATCGTTACGATCGTGGATACGAGCTTTGGCGGCGATCAGTCTCCGGGCCTTTACGCGGGTACCGCGCAGGACACGATCGATCGCTGTTCGCCCGATAGCCTGGAGACCGTGGGTGTGGTGGTTCTCGAGGCGCTCGATGCGATTTCGAAGCGACTCGGCAAGATCGATCGATTCGCGGTCGCTCGAGGCGGGGAAGTCGACGCGCGTTGAGCGCACGAGACGGGGAATTCAATTGTTGATTCGAATTTCAGTACTGGCGATCGGGATTGTGCTGCTCGGCTTCGGCGCGGCTGCCGACGACATCGCCGGCATCGTGGACAGCGCGGTGCGCATCGTCATCGAGGAGCCGAAGCGGGGCGAGCCGGTGCGCAACAGCGTCCACCAGGCCCCCATCCGAGGCAACGCTTTCACCGAGGGCAACCGGCGCCTGGCCATCGATGTGATGATCGCGATTGATATTTCGGGTTCGACCCGAGCGGCCAGCGGCACTGATGTCGACGGCGACGGCGAGATCGGTTTCGATCCGCACGCAGAGCAGGTGCCGCCCGGCCTCTATCCGCCCGACATGCGGAGTACGGATCCCCACGACACGATCCTCGCTGCCGAGATCACCGCCGCCGATGCCTTGCTCCGGAATCTCGATCCCACCCACCTCCGCGTGGGGGTTCTGAGTTTTGGAGGCGAGGTCAATCCGGCCACGCTTCGGCAGGCGGTTTACGGGCAGCAAGACGCCTGGCTCGAGGTCCCGCTGACGAGCGATTTTGGCCAGGTCCGGCGAGCCCTGCAGAGCATCCTCGCGCGCGGCCCGCGCGGCGGTACCAACTTCGCCGCTGGAATCCGTCTGGCGGTGACCGAACTGGCCGGTCTGCACGGTGCGAGAAGTGCTCCCAGGCCGGAAGCCGCGAAGATCCTGATGTTTCTCACCGATGGTGTGCCCTCGTTTCCGTTTGGGTCGTCTCGAGAGTCAGATCCGGGAGACACGGAAGTCGCGCTCGGTGCGGCTCGCGTCGCTCACAAGGCCGGTATCACCATCAACACCTACTCGCTTGGGGTGAAGGCGCTCGACAACCCGGTCGCGGCCACCGAGATGTCTCGCCTGACGCTCGGAACCTTTACACCTGTCAGAAATCCAGGCGACGTAATCACGTATTTGCAGGGAGTGACGTTCGCGAGTGTCGAAGACGTGATCTTCACGAACCTGACGACCAGTGAAATATCTGAAGATGTTCGACTGCTGCCCAATGGAAGTTTTTCCGGCTACGTGCCCGTCCGGGAGGGCGTCAACCGCGTGCGGGTAACCGCTTTGACCTCAGACGGATCGGAGGGGTTTACCGAATTCGATCTTCAGTTCGGTGTAGCGGGCCGCACCAGCAAGGAACTCACCCTCGAACTCGATGGAATCCGCAAGCAGAACCGCGAACTCCAGTTGTTGGTCGAGCGTGAAAAGGTTCGCCAGTTCAGGGAAAGGCAGCGCAAGGGGCTGAAGCTCGAAGTCGAGGAATCCGAAGTCCCCTGAGTCGGCCTCGGGATCGGGTGCGGGCTGGGTCCTGTTTCAGGGCGCCGGCTGGTGCTGGACCTACTCGGTGATGAGTGCGGGATCCGTCAATTCTCGTCGGTAGAGTTTGCCGTTGCGATAGATGGACGTCACATCGATTGTGCCGTCTCCGTTGGTGTCCTCTTCGCGTCTGGCGATCACCGGCTTTCCCGACGACGTCTCGAATGTCTCGATGATGTCGACCTTGCCCGAGCCATTGCTGTCGCGTTTGATGGACGCCGGCATTTCCTTGCCGCCAACGACCGCGTAGGTCGTCCAGGTGTCGAATTGCCCATCCCCGCTGCGGTCCTCTCGGCTCCGGCTCTTCTGGCGATCCTGATAGATGACGATCAGGTCGAACTGCCCGTCGTCGTTGCGGTCGTGACGCTCCTCCACGAGGGAGCCGGTCGAGAAGGTGTAGAAGGCATCTTTGTGCCCGTTGCCGTTGCGATCGATGACGCGTTCGATCATCCGCCCCGCTTGATACTTCTCCCAGGTGTCGATGTGTCCATCGCCGTCCGTGTCGAGGGTGCGCTCATCGAGCGAGTCACCCGCGTAGGTCTTCCAGGTGTCCAGCGCCCCGTCGTAGTCCCGATCGGCTGCTTTCCGGATCATTGCACCGGTGCTCTTGTCGACATAGCGGACCTGCTCGGGATGGCCGTCGCGATCCGCGTCGAGCGTTCGCATGATGATGACCATGGGTTCGCTGTTGCCCAGGGTTCCCGCTGGGACCTCGATCTCCTCGGAGTCGAAAATGGCGACGGGAAGGTCGCGATCGACTGGCGCCCTCGGGGCGATTCGCGGGTTGGCGCGTTGCTCGAGATTTTCATCGTCCGGGGGAGTGCCATTGAGTGCTCGCCCGATCTCCGAGAGGTCGCGAGAGCGCTGCAGGACTTCTTGACGCCTGAGCTCGGCATCGATTTCTCCTTGCACTCGCTGCAGTTCTTCCTGACGCGCCATCTCGCCTTCGATATCGCTTTCGGCGTCGCTTTCCGCCTCGATCGGTGCGGTCCAGATCAACAGCACGGCCGGATGGTCAACAGCGCGTGGAGAGCGTTCGGTCGTAGGGAGGCCAATCGTCTATCCATCGAGTTGCGGTTCCCTCCAGATCGAGTTGGGGTTTCCTCTAGCCGGGCTTCCATTTTCTTCGACACCGCGCCGGTCGACGAGTTCGACGCGAGCGGCTGACGACGATACCCTAATTCAGCCCAGAGGCGTCGTTCTCCAGTTGGTTTCTCCCAGACCGCTGGTGGCGAGAGAAAATGCACATTCCCCCGTCAAATGCCGATGAAGTCTCTGCGGCTTCGATGGCTTCAGGGGTGGCTCTGTGGGATTGACGCTGATTCGAAAGGGCGGCAACCGGCCGCCGAAGCGAAATCCGGTGGTGTCGTTGGTCCTCGCCGGCGGCGCGGTTTCGGGGGGTGCGTTCAAGGTCGGCGGTCTCAAGGCGTTGGACGACTTTCTGGTCGGCCGGAAGATCACCGAACTCGATATGTACGTCGGGTTGTCCGCCGGCGCCTTGCTCTCCGCATCCCTGGCCGCCGGCATTACGCCCGACGAGATGATCAAGGTGCTCGACGGCACGAGCACGCGATTCGAACAACTGCGCCCGGTCGACTTCTACAATCCGAACCTCCGCGAGTTTGCGACCAGGCCGGCGAAGTTCGCCTACGACGTGGCGACGTTCTTGCCGAGCATCGGGATCGACTTCTTGCGCGCACTGCCCGAACTCCCGGCGACGGTGGGGCCGGTCGTGCGAAAATTTGTCCGACACCCCTCCTACACCCAGTTCGAGGCTGTGGTGCTGAGCCTGCTCGATCACGTGTCACCCACGCGCGAGTTGCCGGTCCTGTCCAATCACCTCCCGAGCGGCTTCTTCGACAATGTGAGTATCGAGCGCTGGCTGCGTCGCAATCTGGAGCGAATCCGGATGCCGAACGATTTTCGCGCGTTCGCGCGCAAGCGGGGCCTCAGCCTCTACATCACCGCGTGCGATCTCGACACCGCAGAGCGCGCCATCTTCGGCCCGGACGAGAACTCGGAACTCACGATTTCGCAGGCCGTGCAGGCGTCTTCGGCGTTGCCGGTTTTCTACAAGCCGGCGCGGCTCAACGGCGTCGACTACGTCGACGGCGGTGTCCGGCACACGGCCAACATCGACATTGCAATCGAAAAGGGCGCCGACCTGATCATCTGTTACAACCCGTTCCGGCCGTTCTTGAACCGCGTGGATTCGCCGGACGGCGAGGCTCCCTACTTCGCCGACGGCCGATATCTTTCCGACCGGGGCTTCAAGGTGGTCCTCAATCAGGTCTTCCGGACCTTGCTCCACTCCCGGCTCAAACTCGGCATTCAGCGCTATCTGGCGGACGATCGCTTCCAGGGCGACATCGTTCTGCTCGAACCCCGGGAGCGAGATGCGAATTTCTTCGCGACGAACCCGATGGCGTTTTGGAAGCGCTCCGAGACGGTCCAGCACGGCTTCGAGTCCGTGCGCAGCACGATCGAGCAGAACTTCGACGCCCTCGAGGCGGTTTTCAGCGACTACGGTTGGTGATGGACCGGACCGCCGCGCAGCGGCGGGCGACCCGGGCTCGGGCGGCGTTTGGCTGGCACACGGGGGAGGCCGCGGAGGCCCTGGTCGAAGACCGCCCGCTTCGGCTCGTCGGTAACAAAGGCGCCTAGGTGGGCGCTCGCGCGTTATCAGTCGCTTAGATTGTAATATAACAGCGTTTTAGAGTGTGGATCTCAGTCTTATTTCTGGCGAAAAGCTAGCTTTCTGGTATAGTTACGCGCTCCGCCTTGGCGTCTCGCGCACCTGCGACCCCGAGTGGTTCGGGGGCGGGTGGCGGCTCGCCCGGGCCATTTCCTCCAACGTGTTCACCCGGAGGTTCCAAGATTGAACGGAGCCGACCGGTTCGAACGTACGAACCGAATCTGTCGGATCTCGCAGCCTGGCTGCGGGCGTGAGGAGTGGATGCTGGAGCGCATGGGAGCGCCCGCTCCGAGGCGGCAGCCCGTGATGGCGCAGAGTTCCGGTACCGCAGGCCAGATGCCCCGTGAATTCGATGACCGAACAACCAGCCCCTTCACGAGCCGGTTCGTAGCGCCCCCGGCTCAGCGAAGAAAACCCGCTATGAGGAAGATCACTTGAGACGAATCGGTAGCAACATCAGGAAGCAGAACCCCGATGCGAGGGCGAATCGCATCATGAAGAACATCATCAAGTATGTCGATGACGAAACTCCGCGAAACGAATACCCGAAGCGGATCGTTTCTCCGACCAAGCCAGCGAACTGCTGCAACGATCACAATCGCGAGATGGTGGGCAACACCCGTGAGATCGACGGGTTCAATTTCTGCTACAAGATCTGCCGCGAGTGCGGACACGCAGTGAAGTTCTACTTCCCGGCAAACGAAGCCTCGAACCCGGCGGTCAAGGAATACCGCCAGTGGAAGCGCTACATGGCTCAATGATCCCACTGGGGTCGAAGCAGTCGGCGGGGCGGCCAGCGTGCCACCCCGCCGTTTTTTTTGGTTCTTGCCTGTAAGGTTTGATCGCCATGTCAGATCCGCATCGAACCAGGCCAATCCGTTCAGAAGCCGCCGCCAGCGAATACCTTGCGGGGCTCATCAACGTCGAAAAGGAGCGCAACGCTCCTTATTCGCGTTTCGACCTGGAACCGATCCAACGTCTGATGGAGCGATTGGGCAATCCGCAGACGGGACTGTCGGTCCTCCACCTCGCTGGCTCGAAGGGCAAGGGTTCCACCGGCCTGATGGCCGAAGCCCTGCTCGGGGCAGCGGGCGAGCGGGTCGGAACCTTCACCTCGCCTCACCTCGAGCGTTGGAGCGAGCGTTTTCGGATCGACGGGCGCGAGGTCGCAGGCGAGCTTCTAGCCGACGCGGTCGAGCGGATCGCGCCCCACATCGACGAGCTGCGAGAAGCGGACCCCCTCCACGCGCCGAGCTTTTTCGACGCCCTCACGGCGATCGCGTTGCTGCTGGTTTCCGAAGCAAAGGTCGATCGATGTGTGTTCGAAGTCGGCCTTGGCGGGCGGCTCGATTCCACGAACGTGATTACCGCGGCCGTCTCCTGCATCACGAGCATCGAACTCGAACACACGCAACAACTCGGGAACACCCTCGCCGAGATTGCATCGGAAAAGGCCGGCATTCTGAAACCCGGTATCCCCGCCGTGATGGGCGATCTGCACGCTGAAGCCGCCGAAGTTGTCGAGGCGAGAGCGCGGGAACTCGGCGCGCCTCTCGCGCGGCTGGGTCGCGATTTTGATTTCGAGATTCTCGATCGGGATCTCGAGGGTCAGTCGATCCGCTTGACCGATGGGCCGCTGTGCGTCGACGCCAGGATCGCAGCGCTGGGAACTCATCAGGCGCGCAACGCGGCGCTCGCGCTGGCCTGCGTAGCGCGCGCTCCCGGATCTGTGCGGGGCGGTCCGTTGATCGATGCTGCCGAGCGGGGTTTCGCGGCCGCGCGACTCCCGGGCCGAATCGAGTTGATCGGTCGCGCTCCGTGGTTGCTGGTCGATTCCGCCCACACCGAGTCTTCCGCCGCTGCGCTGGTAGAGGTGCTGCGGCACATTCCGCGTCGGCGGTCGCAGCTGGTGCTGTCGATCTCCGCGGGCAAGGATGCGGACGGGATCTTGCGGCATCTGTTGCCCGAGGTGAACGCAGTCACGGTGACCCGAGCCGAGCCCGTTCGCTCGCTGTCGCCCTCCGAGGTTGCGGCCGCGATCCGCGCCGCTGCTCCGGACGTCCTCGTTCAGGTCGTGCCGAATCCGCACCTCGCGATTCGCGCCGCTCGGGAAGAACTCGGCGCTGAAGACCTGCTCTGTGTGTCGGGTTCGATCTATCTGGCCGGGATCGCTCGCCGGGTGCTTGCTGACGCCGGTTCGAACGAGCGCGTCGTGGTGTCTCACCGGAGCGCAGAGGATTGAAGGCCGCGCGCCGATGGGTCCGAGCGGGATCGATGTCGGGGGGCCTGGGCGGGGAACAAACAGATACGCCCGGGCCGACACGCCACACAAAGTGCGGCGGGAGGGGTTGTCAGCCCGGGCGCTAGGACATTCCGTTCGTCGTACGCTGCTGTGGTAGAGCAAGTCGCGTGCCATCCGGTCAGTGGGTCGAGCCGATCGTCTAACCCCTTGAAAAACTGTGGTCTTGGGCACACGTGGTGGCACTCCGCGGCAACTCGTAGGCAACTTCGACTTCGAAAGTGACACAATTTGTGTACCGGGATCCTCTCAGCGGTCTGCAAGTTCCCTCGTTCACGGCCCGCGCGCGGCGGGTTGCTAGGCTTCGGATTCTTGGATGGGGGATTTGCGGCGCATGGCGGCCAAGCAAGTCGCGGTGGTGGGCGCTGGAATTGCTGGATTGGGAGCAGCCTGGCGGCTGGCCCAGCGCGGTTTTCAGGTGTCGCTCTTCGAGCGCGAGCAGCGCCCCGGCGGGCGCGCGCGGCCCGTCGTGCGCAAGAACTTCACGATCGAGCGCGCTGGCGCGATCGTCAGCGCTGCCGACAGGGCCCTGCTGGGCTGGATCGGCGAGCTCGACCTGCCAGAACTCCTGCCTCCACGGCCCGTGGTGAGCGCGCTGGCCCATCGCGATCGGGTCCAGGTCATCGATTCTCGGAGCTTGTTGGGGATTGCGCGCATCCCGGGTATCCGGATTCACCAGCTGCTCGGCTTGCTGCGCCTTCCGCGCCTCGTCGCCCGCTACGGGAATCGGATCGATCCCGAGCGGCCCGAGCGCGCGGCGAGCCTCGACGATCGGAGCCTCGCCGATTTCGGTCGGCTCTATTTTGGCGCGCGCGTCACGCAGCATTGGATGGGCCCGCTGGTGTCGCGCACTTCGCTCGCCGATGCGCGCGAGGCGAGCCGAGTGCTGTTTCTCCACCATTACCACGACGGCGCCGGAGAGCGTCTTGGATTGCTGCGCTCGTCGTCCCAGGAACTGATGGATCGAGCGGCGTCCTCGGTTCCAGCAGTCCTCGGCGCCTGTGTGGCGAATGTCGAGAGTCGCAGCGGAGGTGGGGTGCGCTTCTGCGTTCGGGCAGCGGAGCGAGAGCGATTGGCCGAAGCCGATGCGATTGTTCTGGCCGTTCCAGCTCCGGAAGCCGTCGCGCTGGCGGGCGCAGAATTCTCTTTCACGGAGCGGGATGCGTTCGAGAAGGTTCGCTACACGCCCGAAATCTCGTTGGCCGTCGGACTGCGTCGACCGTTCCACTCCCACCCACAGCAGATCCAGTTCCCACATCGCGAGGGTTGGCCGCTCGAGTCGGTTCTGCTCGAACCCGGGTTCGAAGGCGGGCGCGTACCCAAAGGTCGCGGTCTGGCCTTGCTGCGCGCGACGGGCCGTTGGAGCGCGGACTATTTCGAGGTACCGGATGAAACGGTTGGCAAGGAGTTGATCGCCGCGCTGGGTGGAATCTTCCCGCGCATCCATGGCGCGGGCATCTTCGCCGAGGTGTTGAGAGAGAAGCGCGCCGTGCCGCGCTTCGATGTGGGGCGCTATCGGGAGATCGCGGACTTTACGCGCGTCCAGGCGGATTGTCGCCGGCGGGGCCGACGCATCTACTTCGCGGGCGATTATCTGATGGGTCCCGGCTGGAATGCGGCGCTGCGGTCGGGCTATCGGGCAGCTGCCGATGTCGCGGAAGACCTCGGCTCAGCCGCGCGGACTTCCGCGGATTGAGCGCGCGTGTGGTCGCGGTTCAGCGACAACGGTACGTGAAATGAGAATTCAGCGGAAGAAGGCGACGGTCACGCCGTCCCCTCCCTCTTGCTGAGCGGCGGTCGCGAAGCGCGAGATGAACGGGCAGTCGCGGAGGTACTCGCGGACGACCTTGCGCAGCGTGCCCGTCCCCCGACCGTGTCTGATCGCGAGGCTCGATCGGCCCGCTGACGCGGCCCGGTCGAGCGCGTAGGCCAGCCGATCGAGGGCTTCGTCAACCCGCATGCCGTGCAGGTCGCAGTGATCCGCATCCGCTTCGAGTTCGGCCGGCCCGTCTGCGGAAGGCGCGCGTGTGACGGTGATCCGCGGCGTCGCGCGCTCCGTCGGCTGCTGCTCCTGCGGGGGGCCTGCCGCTCCAACGCGCTCCATCGGAACGGACACGCGCGCGCTGCCGAGTTGCACGGTGACACGACCTCGCTGGTCGGGCAACGACGAGAGCACTCCCTTGCCACCGCCGAGAATCTGAACGAGATCACCCGCGGAAGCGCGGGACCAGTCGATGGGATTGAGCGATTCGTCGACCGGCGCTTCGAGTCCCGCCTCTCGCTGTGAGGCCTCTGTGTCACTGGCGATCGTCTGTAATTTCTCGCGGGCCGCAGCCGCGTCGCGTGCACTGCCACCGCGCTGAAGATCGCTGATGACGGTGGCCACTTGTTCGTGCGCTTCGCGAAACGATTGCTCGAGTTCTTCTCGCATCGAGAGAAACAGCTTGTCGCGCCTGGCCTGGAGCCTCTCCAGTTTCGACCGGTGCTCATCTCGCACTGCCTCGGTTTCGGATTTCAACTGTGCGATTTCGCGCTTCTCAGCTTCGAGAGCAGAGCGACCTGCGGAGAGTTCGGTCAGCACCCGATCGAGTTGGCGGTCTTCGCGATTCAACAACTCATTGGCGCGCGCAATCACCTGCGCATCGAGTCCCATCCGAGCTGCGACGGACGTCGCCGACGAGGTTCCGGGCAGCCCCATGCGGAGGCGATAGGTGGGTTCCAGCGTCTCGGAGTCGAACTCGACGCTCGCGTTCGCAAACCGCTCGTCGACTTCGGCCATCTCCTTGAGCAGGTTGTAGTGGGTCGTGGCGATGACGCGTGCACCGCGCTCGGCCAGCGTTTCCAGGACCGCCTGCGCGAGTGCCGCGCCCTCACCCGGGTCGGTGCCCACACCGATTTCGTCGAGCACGACCAGCGACCGATTCGCTGCGCGGCGGGTGATGTCGGCGAGGTTTGCCATGTGGGCCGAGAATGTCGAGAGGTTTTCGCGGATGTCCTGCTCGTCTCCAATATGAGAGAGCACTTCGTCGAAGAGATCGACGCGCGCCCCCTCCACGGCGAGTACGTGCATTCCCGCGCGGACGAAGAGCGCTGCGAGTGCCGCTGCTTTCAGCGCGACCGTCTTGCCGCCCGCATTCGGCCCCGAGAGAATCAACGCAGTGAAGTCAGAGCCGAGCCGCATGTCGCTTGGAACTGCTGTGTCAGTCGGCAGCAGAGGATGTCGAAGCTGTGGCAGCTGCAAGATCCCCTCGTCGCCGATCTCGGGTTCTACGGCATCGAGATCTTCGGCGAGTGCGGCTCGAGCGAACGCAAGATCGATGACCTCGAGGGTCGCGACGTTCGCATCGACGGAGTCGGCCACGGAACCCGCTTCGCGCGAAAGCTTGCGCAAGATGCGCAGGATTTCCTGCTCGATGGTGATTTCTGCTCGCTTGAGCTGATTGTTGAGTTCGACGAGAGGCTCGGGTTCGATGTAAAGCGTCATTCCCGAATTCGACGCATCGTGGACGATGCCTGGGATCCCCCCTCGGGAGTCGGCGCGAACGGGCAGCACGTAACGATTGTTTCGGATCGTGTAGTAGTTGTCGGAGAGGTGAGGGGCGATGTTCGGGGCGTGCAGGTAGTGGCTCACCTTTGTCTGGATTTCGGCGGCGATTCGTTGCGTGTCCCGTCGTGCGGCTGCCAGTGTCGGGGATGCGCTGTCGCGAACTTCGCCGGACGGTTCGAGGCTGGCTTCGATGTTGCGTTCGAGGTCGCGCAGTTCGACGAGGATCTCTGCGAGATCCGCGAGTCGGGGTGCCGATTCGCGTCGCACTTCCAGGAAGCGCTTGGCGTCGTGGGTGACTCTGAGCGCCGACGCCAGATTCAGTAGCTCGCGCGCCGCGAGCACCCCGTCCTTGCGCGCACGGGTCAATGTCTGCTCGAGGTCGGGAAGGCCCCCTATTGGCAGCGCTTCGCCAGCCGTGAGGACGCTTCGGGCCTCGCTCGTTTCGGCGAGGCGTTCGAGCACTCCGCGGCGGGTCGGCTCGAACAGAGAGACTTCGACCGAATCGCCCTCCAAAGCCTCCGGTGTGCAGCGTCTTCGACCACCGGGCGTCTTCGCCCGCTCGCTCAACATCGCGAGAACCTCTTTCCATTCGAGGCGTTCGAGGGTTTTTTGCGTGACAAAGAAGCTCATCGTGCACCCACTCCTTCAGGCACAAACATTCATGAACCGGCACCGGCAACCGAAACAATTGCGAATGGGAGAGAACCGGTCCACTGAGGCAATTCTGGACGCCACCCGGGACCTCGATCGGCGCAGCACGGCCGAGATTCTGGCGGCCGTGCACGCCGAAGATGCCAAGGCGGTTTCCGCCGTGAGCGAGGTGCTACCCCAGGTTGAGAAGGCCGTCGATATCCTCGCCTGTGCGCTTGGCGGGGGCGGGCGGTGGTTCAACGTGGGAGCCGGCACGAGCGGCCGCATGGGCGCCCTGGACTGCGCTGAACTCCCCCCCACGTTCGGGATCGAGCCGAGCCGCGTGCAGGCCGTCGTGGCAGGCGGGGCACGAGCGCTATCGCGGGCCGTGGAGGGAGCGGAAGATGATGTCTACGCGGGCCCTTGCGAGCTTCGTCGCCGCGGGCTCGGAGTGGGCGACGCGGTGGTTGCGATCTCCGCGAGTGGTCACACGCCTTTCGTGCTCAGTTGCCTCGAAGAGGCACACACCGCGGGTGCCCGGACGATCGCGATCACCTGTGGTCCCGACTCGCCCCTTGCCGAAGCCGCCGAGATCGCGATCGTGACGAACACGGGTGCAGAGGTGATTGCCGGCTCTACCCGAATGAAAGCGGGCCTCGCTCAGAAGATGGTTCTTCACTTGCTTTCGACGACCGTCATGGTGCGGCTGGGTTACGTGAGGGGCAATCTCATGACGCATCTGGTGCCCGGTTCCGAGAAGCTGCGCGAACGCGCGATCCGAATACTCGAATCGACGACCGACTTGAATGCCGAGCAGGCTGCCCGGCTGCTCGATGAGCACGGTGGCAGTGTCGCAGATGCGCTCGCCAGTCTGGAAAGGCGAATCGCCGGGTAGCCGCTCTCTTGATGGCCTTCGCCGACCCGAGAGCTGAGGCTCGATCGCCTCGCGGTTCTTCCGCTCCGAGCGTGGGTCAATCGGAGCCTGGATCGGCTCCTTCTTCCGCTTTGAGAACGGATCGCACCTTTCGCGCGAGTGCTCCCATGCTGAAGGGCTTTTGCAGCAGATTCGCGAGCTCGGACGGGCCGGCTTCTCCTTCGAAGGCGTCGGATGCGTAGCCCGACATGAGCAAGAACTTCATCGAAGGCTGTCTGTTGGCGACCACATTCAAAAGTTCTGGACCCGATAGCTCCCCTGGCAAGATGATGTCGGATAGGAGCAGATCGAATGGATCACTCTCGTCCAGGATCGCCAGGGCTTCCGAGCCATTCGAGGCCGCGGCCACCTGATAGTTTTGTTGCTCGAGGAATAGGACGATCACCTGCTGAAGTGCGGGGTCGTCCTCGACCACGAGCACGGATTCTCCCTGCCCGGCGGGAACTGTGTCGGCGTCGATGTCCTCGAGCGAATCGGGCAGCTGGCTCGTCCACGGGATATAGAGGCGCACTTCCGTACCCGATCCCAGCTTGGATTCGATCGAAACGTGCCCTCCGGACTGCTTGACGAAGCCATAGACCATGCTGAGCCCGAGTCCGCTGCCTGCTCCCACGTCCTTGGTCGTAAAGAACGGCTCGAATACCCTCGCTCGCACTGGCGCGGACATTCCGACGCCCGTGTCGCGCACGGCAATCAAAACGTAATCGCCTTCGGTGGCGTCCGGAACCATCGAAGCGTCGCGAGCGTCCAGCGAGACGTTCGAC
>PVMK01130844.1_pt1 | contig 13702 bp, 19 predicted proteins | sample 1853481 | NCBI WGS metagenome assembly PVMK01 (sample SAMN08533507, study PRJNA380276) | Marine sediment metagenome, whole genome shotgun sequencing project. | reverse complement strand
CTCGGTCGCGGCGACCGCTGTCCGTTGGGCGGTCGGTACGCATCGCACGCGAGCTGAACGAGCTCAGTCAGAACAAGCTCGCTGAACGCACCGGGATTGCACAATCGACGATCTCCGCCATCGAGACGAACCGCGTGAAGTTGGGTGTCGAGCGGGCCAAGACGCTCGCGCGTGCCCTCCATGCGCATCCGGCGGGAGGGCGGACAACTCTCGCTAGGGGTGGCCGATGAAAGGGCATGAGCGACGAAACCGGCCTCCCAAGAACGCAAATCATAGTGCTTGACTTTGTTCACCTGTTAGGTGTACTCATCAAATGATTCGCCGGGTGGAGGTCACCAGGCGGGCGGAGAAGCAAGCCCGGAGGCTTCCGGTGCATGTCAGCGAGAAGCTTTGGGCTTGGGTCTACTTGGTGATGGAGATCGGCTTGGAAGAAGTTCGGAAGATCCCTGGGTTTCACGACGAGCCGCTAGTCGGACGGCGGCGGGGCATGCGCAGCATTCGTTTGAGCCGCGCGTACCGAGCGATGTACCGGCTGGTTCGCGACGGGAACATCGAGCTCGTGTCCATCGAGGAAGTGAGCAAGCATGACTACTAAGCGGCGACCGAAACAGAAGCGCCCTACCCCGTCGGAAGGCTCGGTCGACGCTATGGAGTTCTTCGAGAGCCTTCACGGGCCGATGACCCTCGGCGGCATGCTCTGGAGCATCCGCATGTGCGATGAGCTCAGTCAGACGGAGTTTGCGAGGATGCTGGGCGTCAACCGCTCGCACATCTGCGACATCGAGAAGGGGCGCAAGGTGGTGAGCCCGGAGCGCGCGGCAGCTTGGGCGAAGATTCTCGGTTACCCCGATACCGTGTTCGTGAAGCTGGCGCTTCAGGAGCAGCTCGACAAAGCGGGGGTGAAGATGAACGTGCAGGTGGAGGCGGCGTAGATTGAACGGGGGCGGGCGGCGGCGGAGTCTCCCCGGTCCACCGCTTACGTCCGGCCAAGTTGTTGGAATCACTTGCGGGGTCGTTGGCACGGGGTGTGCTTTGTAAGGAGGGATGGGAGCGACTTCGGAAGCGAGTGTTGGGTTGATGGATGCGGCGTGGGTTCGGCGTGTTGGCAAGGGTCGGTTGCTGCAGGACTTCGCTGCGCTCGTCGGCAAGGACAGGGGGAATGCGGCCGACATGCTCGTGTACATCGGGGAGATCGATCGGCGGAAGCTGTACCTCGAGCATGCGTATCCTTCGATGTTTGCGTTTTGTACGAAGCGGTTTCGGATGTCGGAGGCTGTGGCTGCGAAGCGCATCCGGGCCGGCCGTGCGGCCTGTGCTTTTCCCTGCATTTTGGGGATGGTTCGGCGGGGGGAGCTGCATCTGAGTGGGGTTCATCAGCTGGCGGGGCACCTCACTGAAGAGAATCATCGGGAGGTGCTGCGGCGGGCGAAGCACCGGAGCATGCGGGAGATTGACGAGCTCGTTGCGGAGATTGCTCCGAAGCCTGATGTGGGGGCGTTGATTCGGGCGGTGCCGGTGCGGCGCGGGGGCGTCTCTGGGCAAACGTCATTGCTGGGGGTCGCAGGCGGGGAGCCGGACGGGGGCGCTTCGGGGCGACGGGTGGGTGAAGATGAGAGGGAAGCTGGGGAGGCGAGAGCCGTCGCGTCGTGCGACGGCGGCGGCGACGGTAACGGCGTGGCGTCCGCTCGAAAGCCTAGGGGGCTGGCTACTCCGCTTTCTCCTCGGCGTTACAGGCTTCAAGTGACTATCGGTCAGAAGGCGCGGGACGAGCTCGCGGAGCTGCAAAACTTGCTGAGTCACCAGATACCCGACGGTGATCCTGCTGCGGTCGTCGAGCGGGCATTGGGTGTGTTGCTAGTTGAAACGAAAAAGAAGAAGGGGGCGCTTACGGACAAACCACGGGTCGGACGGAAGAAGGGTGGCGGGAGAAAGAAGAATGGCGGGAGGAGTCGGGCGATTCCGGCGCGCATTCGGCGGGAGGTGTTCAGACGGGATGAGGGGCGATGCGCTTTCGTCGATGGTGAGGGGCGGCGCTGCGAATCCGCATGGCAGCTCGAGTTTCATCACTGCGTTCCCTACGGGAGAGATGGGCCGAACAGTACGGGCAACATCGAGCTTCGCTGTAGGGCGCACAACCAGTTTGAGGCCGAGCTGGAGTATGGGCGGGAGTTCATGGCGGCGCGGAGAGGATGGTCTGCGTGAGCGGTGATCTGGCTTGGAAAGGGGGAGTGGCGGGTGATTGCATTATGTGTAGGCAGTGCCTATACTAGATGCATGCAGTACACGATCCGCAAGCTGCCTGCCCGGCTGGACAAGTTGATTCGGAGGCGGGCGAAGGAAGAGGGGAAGAGCCTCAATACGGTGGCGGTTGAGGCGTTGATGCAGGCGTTTGGGCTGCGGGGGAGCGCGCAGTCGTATCGGGATGTGTCGGATTTGGCGGGGACTTGGGTGGACGATGCGGCGGTGGAAGAGGCGCTCGAGGCGCAGCGTGTCGTCGATGATGAGATGTGGCGGTGAAGCTCGCGCTCGATACGAGCCGGTATGTCGACTTGATGCGGGGGGACGCGGAGGTGCGGGCGCGGGTGGAGGGTGCGCGCACGGTGTTGGTTCCGTTCGTGGTGTTGGCGGAGCTTCGGGCTGGGTTTGCGGTGGGGACGCAGGGGCGTGCGAACGAGCGGTTTCTTCAGCGGTTCTTGGGGAAGGCTGGGGTCGAAGTGGTGTATGCGACGGACGCGACTACGCATCACTATGCGGCGCTGTATCGGCAGCTTCGGCAGCAGGGGACGCCTATCCCGACGAACGACTTGTGGATTGCGGCGTTGGTGACGGAGCATGGGGCGAGGTTGTTTACGTGTGATGCGCACTTTGAGGAGCTGGCGCAGCTTGATTTGGTGTGAGGCGTGACGACTAGACCGGCTTTGCGAAGCCCTTGTTGACCAGCTCCTGATTCAAGTACCGGCCGTTTAAGAACGTGTGCTCGATGCCTCGCCTGTTGAACGCGCGAAGAACTGCATCAGCCGAAGCATCGCTTCGGTGTCGAATCTGCAGTACGCCAGCATCGATTGCCTCAGCTCCTCGCGACGGGGTTCGTTTGTGTTTGGATTGATTGCCTCGAGGTATGCGGCTCCGGCTGCCATTCCGTCCTGGACCTCTTCGAGGTCGGCGTAGTTCATGTCGGGGGCGACTGTGGGGAGGATGTCCTTGATGGACCACGAGCCGAGCATGGCTGGGTGGTAGTAGTTGTTCCGGGCGATGGGGAGCATGTCTTCGAGGCGCTCGAGGAGCGCTGAAAGTGCGGGGGTGAGGTCGGTGAAGCGGCGCGCGAGATCTTCGATGATGCCCTTCTCGTAGCCGGAGTAGGTCAGAATGGGGCCGGTGTTGGCTAGGGTGACGAGGAGTGACTCGGCGAACGCGCGTATCGGGAGCTCGCCCGAGACGTCGAGGAACTCGGTATGGCGAACCGCACCGGGGGCGGCTTCGATGTGACACGACCACTGGAAGGCGATGGCCTCGAAGGGGCGCGTGCCTGGCCAGATTGGGATTGCCGTGCTGATGGTTTCGAAGTCGAGGTAGTGGCGCGGGTATGGGAGGCCTTGGGCGAAGGTAACGGCGGGGTCGCGGAGGTCGGGCTTGCCCGCGTTGGTGATGCGGTGGATCCATTTGTGGGTTGGCGAAGTCAGCTCGACGAGCGGGACGTCGCGGATGTCGGCGTAGCCGTTGTTCGCAAAGGAGGCGAGCTTCTTCTTTTTGCCCTTGAGCCCGCGTATCGGGTACGTGGTGTCGTTCGGCCAACAGTGGTCGTCGAACGGGCAGGTGTGAGGCTTGCTGCAATGCTCGCCTACTTGCGTATCTAGATCCTCCGACGCTGCGGCTTCGCGGGCCTTGGCGACCCAGCTCGGCACGGAGGCGAGGAGTTCTGTTATGTCCTTGGTTACGTCGACTTCTGTGAGGAGGCCTCGGTAGTCGCCGCCGCCCGGGTACACGAACGAGGTGTCGACGTGCGCCAGGTTGACGCCTGAAAACGAATGACCTGCGCCTTGGAACACCCAAGTCTGGACTGCGCAGTCTCTCCGGTGTTCGTCTTTGACGCTTGCAGCGGACTTCACCTCGATGATGCGCCACGCGTCGCCCTCACGGCGGAGCAGGTCGATGTACACCAGGACGCCGTCGTGTAGGAAAGCGGCTTCGTAGATGGCCGAGACGGGCTGACTCATCAGTTGTGCAGTTTTGTCGAGCGCGGCATCCATCCCCTGGTCACGGTCGATGAACACTCCGTCTTCCGCTCCGAGCAACTCACGCGCTAACGCGCCCACGGCATGACCGGTTGCAAAGATTGCTTCGGTCTTCGGGGAGTATTGCTTCAACTCGGGGCGATGGACCTCTAGATGCAGGCGCTTCGGACACTGAAGCGCAGACATTACCCTTGACTTTGAAAGTCGGACCATTGCCCCTAGTCGGTAGCACAGATGTATCCTGCATCACCAAGCGCGAAAAGGCTGTCGACCGGCGGGGCCGTCTTGGCTTTACTGTGGAGACGGGGGTTCGATGAGGGGGATAGGACTAGTACTTGCAGCGACTGTGTTGGTCGGATGCGCTGACACGCATGACTCGTCGTCTTGCACCGAAACGCGGTACAGCGGAGGAAGCCTGGTCGACTGCGGCTCGTACGTTACGTTTCGGCCTCGCGGTGGGGACGTAGACGCCGCGAAGAGCCCGTTGCTGGGCTCCTTCGAAATGCCCCCATACGTGATGGCCTTCGTCGGCACAATGCTCGCCGCGCAGACACCCTACACGCACTGCAAAGAGACGAAGGTTCCGGAGGGCACTTGGATCGTCTGCGACGGCGGGTTCTCTCAACTCGAGAGGAACGACGCTGCAATTGCGGCCTATCAGCGCGGACTATTACGGCAGGCGTCGCTTCGGTAGGTGGCTGCACGGCCGGTTGTTTTTGCCGTGTTTTTGAGACTGCCTGGCGGTTTTCGCGGTGTGGGTGCTAAGAGGTAGGAAACATGACTGACCATGTCACCGCCCAGGAGTGGTTTTCATCGGGTACGAGAGTCCCGTACGACCCGGTAAGAAAAAGAATACTGAGATCTGGCGAGGGAACGGACGCCGCGGATGTGATCCAGGTCTTTGAGCGTGTCGCGCTCGGCGATGGAGTGTGGACGACGTTCTTACCTGGATTTCCTGACGGCTCCTTCGGCTGGGCTAGGGTTGACCGTCATCTGGGTGCCAATGGCATGACGCCAAAAATCCACGTTGAATATGTTGGCCAAGGCGACTCAGACAAACCTTCAAAGTATCCCTATGGGACGATGGAGCGCGCCGATCTGGTTGAGGCCCAGTGGGAATCGAAAGGCATTCAGTCCACATTCATCGTGTCGTTCGATTATTCCTCGTTGGTGACGCTGGAGCTCCTCAGCAGGCAAGAAGAACGAATGAAAGATGACACCGACTTCAGCCCGATTATCAAAGGTGTCTTGCTGATCAACGGCGGGTATTTCGCCGACGCACATAGTCACCCGCTCATGACGACACCAGCGCTAAGATCACCGATCGGAGGCATGGTCACCTGGTTCGGCCAACGCTCTCGGTTCCTGGCCAGGCAGCTGCTCAACTCGATGTTCTCAAAGGAATACAAGTTATCTTCCATGGAGTTCAACGAAATCTACGAGGCGATTAGTCGCCGCAACGGGTTCCCCTTCGTCAGCAAGGCCGCAGGGTTTGTTGCGGAGCACCGTTCTAATTACGGGGAGCGGTGGGATCTACGCCGCCTGTATCTCGCGTTGCAGGAGTCGGTGTCGTTCCACATCGTGGGCAGCGAAGGCGATATTTTTGAGCCAAATCAGGTGGTCAAAGCCAGAGAACGTTTGGGTGACCATGGCCTAGATATCCGCATGTTGCCTGGCGGTCACATGACGACATCTGAACAACCAGAGCAGCTCGCCCGCATCATCGAAGAGGTAGGGATCGAGCGCAAGATTACAAGAACATGACATTCGCGGAGTTGCGACGTTCCATGAGGCTCGTCGAACAGCATCGCGATTTTCTTCTCGAGAGCTGGCATGAGTACTTTGGCGCCTGAGCAACCATTGGCCATTTCCGTTGAGTTCACCGGGGCAGTGATGCGGGTTGCGCTTCAGGACGGAAGGACACTGGAGGTGCCCATCGCCTGGTTCCCGCGCTTGCGCGAAGCGACGCCCGAGCAACGGGAGGATCTGCGGCTCATTGGCGGCGGGATTGGCATTCATTGGCCGCAACTCGACGAAGACCTGTCGATCCGAGGTCTGCTCTTTCCGCACCCGGAAGACGCGCAACGCGTGGGCTAGCTTCGCGGGCTCCTTTGCGGGGTGCGGTCCGCGTGGGTTTCGCACGAGAGGTCGACAGAGCGGCGGCGGTTCGTTTTTTGGCCGTGTTTTGGAGGCGGTCCGGCGGTTTGCGCGGTGTGGGTTCTAAGTGTCGGTGATGAGTAGGGTTTTGGAGGCGGAGCGTGTCCCCGATCTCATGAACCGCACGGCGTAGGGGAAGGCGCTGCCCCGGCGCGCGAGGGAAGCGAGTGCCCGGGCGTCGACGCGCGCGAGCTGCTCCGGCGTGTACAGCTCGGCGGAGCCGCCCGACATACCTCGGCGAACCATGTCCGGCATGTGGGTCGGCGGCGCGAAGGGCAGCGGCACCGGCGCGAACTTGTCGTTGTTGGCCTTCATCCAGGCCAGCCCGCTCCGCTCGATGACCGCGGCGCGCTCGTCGCTGCTCAGGGTCACCGCCAGGTGGTCCGCGATGCGGTCGACCGTACCCGGAAGGTCGCGCGTCATGTCGGCGAAGAAGAGCACCAGCACCTCGGGCGCGTCGCGCAGCCCCCCACCAGCCGAGGGAGTGGTCCACCCAGGCCTCCACGCCAGTCTCCCGGCTGGTCAGGAACAAGTCCAGCCAGTCGGCCGGGTCGAGGGTGTCGGCTACACCCAGCAGCGGCGGCAGGAAGTGGTAGCTGGAGACAAGGACCTCTTTGGGATCGCGCAGCACGACGACGTACCGGGCCGCGTCGGAGCGCGGCACATAGGCCTCGTCCAGGTGGGTCTTGATCACCCGCAGACGGGTCGGGCTGTCGCGCCAGCTCGCTGGGTCATCCAGACCGATGGAGCGCCCGTCCACGTTGTCCGGCCACGGCACGAGATCGTGGATGTGGTCGAACTCGGCCGCCCCGCGATGCGCGAGCTGCTGGCAGATCTGCATGGCCCAGTTGGTGCCGGACTTCACGTAGGTCGCGACGATCACGTCCCGCTCCGTGGGCGTGTAGCCCGCGAACGCTGACCGCATGCTGCGCTCCGAGCGGAGCACGCCACTGGCCACCTCTACGATCTTGCGGCTCAGGCCGAGACGCTTGGCGACGCGATGCGCGAAGCGGACAGGGGTGTAGCGGTCGGGGGTCTGCACGGCTGGCTCCAGGTCCCCCAAAACATAACGCGAGGGGGATAGGTACTTCAAAAGCTCTTTTTCGTCCCCGAGCAAGTCGACATAGCGGCCTACTTCGTCCCAGGCTGCGGCCCGGAGCTGACATGCGGTGCGAGCTTGTCCCACTGGCTCGATGCCACGCAGTACAAGCAAAAGTCGCCGTGATCGTAGATCGAACAGTTCATCGGGCCGCGCTCATTCTTGTGCACGTAGGCTCCGACGAAGGGCGTCTTGGTCGGCCTTACCGGTCTAGTGAGCACCCACGTGATGCCATCGGCGCCGTTGTTGCCCATGAGCAGACTGTCGCGCTCCCACTCGTTCTGTTCGAGCAGGTCAACGCCAAAGAGTTTCAGAACGCGCAGCAAGGGGTGGATGGTGCGCTGGAAACCCCCGTGCTTCTCGCCCGGCATCATCATCGGTCCGGAGCCCATGCCGATGTACTTTGTCACGCCGGCAGCCTTCATGGCGTTCCAGACGTGCGGGAGGTTGTGCGTCTTCGGACGCTTCTTTCTGTCGTCGCCGAGCGCCGAGATGACGCCGTCGCAGCCGGTGAACGCGGCCTTGAGCTTGTCCTCTTCATCTAGTTGCGCCTCGACCAATGTCGTCGTCGGCTTCACTTCTTTGAACTTGTGCGGCGACCGGGTGACTACGACCGCCTCGACGCCGATCTCTTCGGCACGGGCGAGGATCCCTGCGCCGTACGCTCCGCTGGCGCCGATGATGGCCACCTTGGCGGGCTTTGCTGCGTTCGTGGTCATGATTGCGTTGCTGGAGATGCAGGAGCATGGTTCTCCCATTGCTGAACGTCTACACCTTTCGAACGTAGCGGCGGCCGCGGGCGCCTTCGGGGGTGTCGCTGGCCGGCCCCGGTCTGATATGGTTCACAGAAGGTTCTCCATGCAGTACCGCCGGGCCATGCGTTTGGGTTTCGTCACGCTTGGGGTGGTCTGTGCCACGGCTGGTGGTGCTGGGGGCCAAGAAGTCAAGCCGCGCTCGGGTGCAGGGCTCGTGGGTACGCAAGCGAAGGAATGGACCGTGGGACCGGAGTGGGCCAACTCGAAGCCGCTCCAGCTCAGCGATTTGCGCGGCCGCGTTGTGATGGTCCGGTTCTGGACCGACAGGTGCCATTTCTGCGCGGCGAGCCTGCCGGCGATGCAGAAACTCGCCGACGAGTTTCGCAAGAAGCCCGTGACGTTCGTCGGCATCTACCACTCGAAGCCACGGGGGAGTGAGAGGCCGTGGAGCGAGGCGGTCGCACGCGCGAGGGAGCTCGGGGTGCGGTTTCCGATCGCTTACGATCACATGTGGAAGACCGTGCGTGCGTGGTGGCTCGATGGCGACGGCCGTGGGGCGACTTCATCTAGCTTCGTTGTGGGGGGCGACGGGAAGATCGTATTTGTCCATCCGGGGCCCGTGTTTTGCCCGCGTGATGATTGTGCCGACGGGCAGGCGAACTCTGGGTATGAGGGGATTCGGGCAGCGATCCGAGGGGCGCTCGGGGATTTGCACTAGCGGGCGCCGGCGGACCAGTGGCTAGCCGACGCTTGGGCTGGCGTAAACCCTTGAAAATACATGCCGCCAAGGCGGCACAGTCCCTGCATTTCGTGTTTCCATGCGGTCCAACTCTGGTTATACTTTTGGTATGAAAATCGCTGTGTCGGTGCCTAATGAGGTGTTTGAGCGTGCGGAGCGTCTAGCCAAGCGGCTCGAGGTGTCGAGGAGTGAGCTCTACAGCCGTGCGCTTCGAGAGTACTTGGCGCGTCATGCGCCCGATGAAGTGACCCAAGCGCTCGATCGCGTTTGCGACGGATTGGACACCACCGCAGAAGATTTTGTCAGCGAAGCAAGCCGCCGCGTGCTCGAGGCCACCGAGTGGTAGTGAGCCAAGGGGATGTCTGGTGGGCCGAACTCGGAACGCCGGAAGGCTCGGCCCCGGGGTTCAGTCGCCCGGTCGTCGTCGTCCAAGGAGACGCGTTCAACCGAAGCCGGGTCGCTACCGTGGTCTGCGTTCCGCTGACCAGCAACCTTCGATGGGCGGAAGCGCCGGGTAATGTGCTTCTGACTGCCCGGACCACCCGGCTTCCCAAAGACTCGGTCGCAAACGTGTCGCAGGTCGTCACACTCGACCGCACGGCGCTCCGGGAGCACGTCGTCAAACTGCCGCAACGGCGGGTCGAAGCGATCCTCTCGGGGATCGACGTCGTGCTCGGACGCTAGGCGTTGAGGCGGAGTTGAAGATCGCCCTGCTCGCAGGGGGATCGTCTCAACTTCGGGCTCGCCACGCCTCCAACGGAAGCAGGCCGCGCGGTCTGTTGTTTTCCCTGCGTTTCGGAGCCATCGATCGGGTTTGCGCGGTGTGGGTCTGAACGTCTCAAAATCAAAAGGGTTTTGGAGGGCGAGCGTGTCCCCTATAGTCTCGTCACTGAATGTCTGTGCTTGGCCTCGTCTTGAGCGTTCTCATCGGGATCTCTCTGGGGTTCTTTGGGGGCGGTGGCTCGATCCTCACGGTGCCGCTGCTGGTCTATGTGTTCGGGCTCGATCCGAAGACGGCCATTGCGAGCTCACTGCTGGTGGTGGGTGCGGCCAGCATGTCGGGGGCGCTTCATCATTGGCGCGCCGGCAACGTGGACCTGCGCACGGGGCTTGTGTTCGGGGCTGCGGGCATGACGGGTGCATACATCGGTGGCCGCGTGGGGGCGTTCCTCGACGGGGCGCTGCTGCTCTTTCTCTTCGCAGCCATGATGATGCTGACCGCGGTCGGCATGTGGCAGGGACGGCGCGCGCGCAGTAGTGGTGCCCCGACCAAAGGGGCCATGCCTCGGCTTCTGCTGCAGGGGTTGGCGGTTGGAAGTTTCACTGGGCTCGTCGGGGCCGGTGGCGGGTTTTTGATTGTTCCGGCGCTGACGCTTTGGGCAGGCCTCTCGATGCATGTAGCCGTCGGCACTTCATTGTTCATCATCGTCCTGAACACGATGGCGGGGTTTTTGGGATATCAGAGTCACGTGCAGGTCGACTTTGCGCTAGTCGGCGCGGTGACCGTGATGGCGATTGCTGGTTCGTTCGTGGGGTGGCGTCTTGCAAACAAGATCGACCCTGCATCGCTTCGCCGGGCCTTCTCTGCGTTCGTCGCCGCGATGGCGGTCTTCATCCTGGTGCGAGAGGCGGACGTGTGGATCACGAAAGCGCAAGAGGCGCTCCCTGGCTCGGGACCGCAGATCGCGTTCGCGTTGCTGATGCTCGGCATCGGGATCATGGCGGGTCGCGTCACGCGGCGTGCCGAGCGTGACCCGCGGGCGGATCGAGTTTTCTCGGATGGCGGGGGGATTTAGGTTCGTTCCCACGCCAGGGCCGGCGATGTGGCAGTAATTGACGATTTGTTGGCGGGTCCGTCGGTGTTGGAAGGGGCAGGGCTGGGCCATCTTCGGGACAGATTTCGAGACGCACCGTCTCTGGAGGTTCTGCGATGTCCTTTCTGAATCCCGTGTTTTCCACCGAGAACGTCAGCTACCGCGATGGCAAGCGCTACGCATGGCTCTTTTCCCTTCTCGTTCCCGCAGTGCTCGGCTGCGGGCCGCTCTTCTACTGGCTGACGGGGTCAGTGGCCGCGATGTGGATCCCGGCGGTGGCGATTTATGTCGTCATCCCGCTGCTCGACATGGTGCTTGGGGAAGACCGCAACAATCCCCCTGAGGAGGTCGTGCCGCTTCTCGAGGCGGATGCGTACTATCGCTGGGCGACTTATGCGCTGGTGCCGGTTCTGTGGATCGCGTTTCTCGCGAACGCCTACTTCGTCGGGACACAGGACCTGCCCTGGGCGGGCGTGCTCGCAATCGCGGTCAACATCGGAATCCTTTGCGGGTTTGGCATCAACCTCGGTCATGAGCTCGGGCACAAGAAGTCGAAGCTCGAGCGGAACCTGGCGACGTCCGTGCTCGCGATGGGGGCGTATGGACACTTTGCGATTGACCACAACCGTGGGCACCACCGGCACGTGGCGACGCCTGAGGACTGCGCTTCGTCGCGAATGGGCGAGACGCTTTACGCGTTTGCCGTGCGCGAGCTGCCGGGGGCGTTTCGGCGCGCGTGGCTGCTCGAGAGTGGGCGTTTAGAGCGGCACGAGAAGTCGGTGTGGTCATTCGACAACGAGATCCTTCGAGCGGGGGTCATCACGGTTGGCGTGTCGGTGGGGCTGTTGATTGCGTTTGGGCCCATCATGATTCCCTATTTGCTCGCGACGTATTTCATTGGCGCGTTTCATCTGACGCTGGCGAACTACGTCGAGCACTACGGCCTGCTTCGGCAGAAGCGCGCCAACGGATTGTACGAGCGGTGTCAGCCGCACCACTCGTGGAACAGCAATCACATCGGTTCGAACTGGGCGCTCTACCACTTGCAACGCCACTCCGACCACCATGCGAACCCCGGGCGGCGGTACCAGTCGCTGCGGCACTTCGACGACCTGCCCACTTTGCCGAACGGGTACTTTGGGATGTTCTTGGTCGCCTTGGTGCCGCCGCTGTGGTTCCGGGTAATGGACCCGCGCGTGCTGGCTCAAGCGGAACGCGACCCGCAGCGGATTCATTTCTACCCGAAGCGCCGGGAAGCGTTGTGCGAGCGGTATCAGCTCAGGGACGAGGACGCGGTGGAGGCTGTGGCCATCACCGCTGCGGCTGCCTGAGCTCTAGAGGGCGCCTTTGCTAGCTCGTTGATCTGTGCCTGCGACCGCCATATCTTCGTCGACCTACGAAGATGGGTGGTCGCAAATACAACGGGCGTGATGACAAGGGCGAGAAGGCTCCCGGTGCCTCGCAGCTCCGTCCGAGCCTTCATCCGACGTACGCGAGGCTGCTCGCCGCGGAGCTGAGAAGGCGCGGCTTCTCGGACGACGACATCTTCGAGGGGACGCGACTTTCGTCGACGCAGCTGCTTGAAGAAGAGCGCTTCGTGAGCTTCGAGCAGTTTCGGAGGCTGGCTCGCAGGGGCATCGAGCTCACCGGTGAGGGTTGGCTTGGACTCGATGTGGGGCGCTCGACGCAGATTTCTTCTCACGGGCCATTGGGCTACGCGATGGTGGCGAGCCCGGATGTCGGCCAAGCGCTCGCCCAGGTGGAGCGCTACGGGTCGCTTCGTCTCCAAATTGCGGGGTTCGCGGTCGAACGTGGCGGTGGGCGTGTGCGGCTGCGCATCGAAGACACCGTGGGGTTGGGGGGACATCAACGAATACGTGTCATTGCACATCGTCGGGGCGCTTTGCTTGTTGCTCGAGACGGTGAGCGGGATGCCGCTGCCCGATAGCCGGGTCGCGTTCACCTACGGGGCGCCGGCTTGGGCCGACGAGTATGCGACGCGTCTCGGGGGATGTGACGCTCCGATTTGATGCGTCCATCTGCGAACTCGACATGCCCGAGTCGTTCGCATCGGCTGCGTGCATCACGGCGGACGCCACCGCGTTCCGGCAAGCGGTGCGCCTTTGTGAAAGGGCCGAGGCGAGTCGACAAAGTGATGGCGACGTGGGGCAGCGGGTGCTCGACCGCCTGCTCGACCGCCAAGGCGACTACCCGAGCCTGAGCGAGATGGCGAAGGGCCTCTACATGTCGAACCGCACGCTCATCCGAAAGCTCAAGGCGCAGGGGACCTCGTATCAGATGCTGCTCGACGACGTGCGTCAGGAGCTCGCGGTTTGGTATCTGCGGCAGACTGACATGTCGGTCGAAGCCATCGCCGAACGGCTCGGGTACCGCGACACTTCGAACTTCAGCAGGACCTGCAAGCGTTGGTTTGGGCTGACCCCGCGGGCGATTCGCGGGAGCTGAGACTTCGTTGACCAACTCCTGATTCAAGTAGCGACCCATCGCGCGAGAAACGCGTACTCCTTCGCGCGGGCGGTATGCAGCTCTTTCTCGATGCTCGACTCGATTAGGCCGCCGAGACCGAACAGTTTCGCCTCGATGGAGAAATCGTCGGTGCGGCGGCAGCGGCCGTCACCAACTGCTTCGACGCGGACCGTCCCATGCATCGTGACAACGTCTTTACGCGGCTTGCTCGTGGGGTCGAGATTCGCGGGCTGCACCATCCGCCACGTCCACTCGTTTTTCGCGCGATCAAGCGTGCCGTGATCTTCGTATGCAAAGCTGTCGCCGATGAGCCTAGCGACCGGAGCGGGGAGCTTCATCTTCGGCACGATGCGCAGCTTGCGCGACGTCTCGCCAATCTCGATGACAGCAAACGCCCGGTACTCGAGCTCCTCGAGGTA
>PVMK01120169.1_pt1 | contig 13704 bp, 13 predicted proteins | sample 1853481 | NCBI WGS metagenome assembly PVMK01 (sample SAMN08533507, study PRJNA380276) | Marine sediment metagenome, whole genome shotgun sequencing project. | reverse complement strand
GGGCCGCCAAGAAACTTGTGCGGAGAGATAAATATGGCGTCCAGCGATGCATCACCATCGTATTTATCTGCCGGTGGATTCATGTCGATCTGCACATAAGGCGCACTGGCTGCATAATCGAAACAGGCGATGGCATCGTAGCGGTGTAACAGCACGGCAATCTCATGCACCGGGGAAATGATGCCGGAAACGTTTGAAGCAGCAGAGAATGAACCGATACGCTTACGCCCCTGGTAGGCAGGGTCCTGCAACAGTTCTTCCAGGTGTTTTAAATCAATACTGCCTTCTGAATCCAGGCGCACCGCCACTACAGTGGAAAGGTTTTCACGCCAGGAAATCTCATTGGAATGGTGTTCATAAGGACCGACAAACACGATGGGCTGGTTTTCACGCAGGTAGCGCTTGAAGATATCCAGCTTGTCCGATCCCAGCGCATTGCCAAGCAAGGTGCCCAGGTGCAGGCGCGTGGCCGGGGGCAGGGCAACGCCGATAATCTGCTGCAGTTTATCAATGGCGCCCGTGGCACCGCTGCCGACATTAATTATCCGACCGCTTTCACCGGCATTGACGGACCTTTTAATACTGTCCTCAGCTTCCCTCAACAACTGCGTCATCGAACGACCACTGATATCGTCCTCGGTGTGCGAGTTGGCATAAATGCGCTGCAACTGGCGCAGGTAGTTCTCCACGAAACACAGGCAACGCCCGGAAGCAGTGTAATCCGCATACATCATCAGGCGTTCACCGAACGGCGTCTGGATGGGGGCATCGGCACCGATGAGTTCCCGGCGCAAAAAGTCAAATTCTAGGGGAGTATTCTGGTTCATGCCTTTCGAGGTATTCCGGCTACTGTCTAAGAGATGGAATGTTACCTGAAATCAGCAGGCTAAGGCATGTTCAATTACGTTAAGGACTAAGTCTATTTAGATCGAATGGTGCTCCTTACGAGAATCAAACTCGTGTTTCAGCGTAGAGAGGCAGCGTCTTAACTGTTGTTTTCACGCAGGCGGCCTTCTACATATTTGTGAAGAATGCTGGCAACTAAAGTTTGGTAAGGAATACCCTCAGCCAGGGCCTTTTTCTGTAAGCCCCGCAGGTCCTTAGAGGGAAGGCGGATGTTGATCCTGGCATCTTTTTTGAACATGGCCGCGGCATATTGTTGATGCCTTTTCCGTGTCTCGACAGCGTCCTTGGAGCGTTTGACTTTACCCGATTCAATCGCCTTCAGAATTTCGCTTTCTTCCTTATCTAATTCATTCATTTCTCAGTACCTCGGTACGCTTTGGTTGCTTTCCGACTCGGAATGATTGTCTTTAGAAAAACTTCTTCTTCCGATTCTATAAATGGAACAAGGTAAACATAATCCTCAATAGCAATCATGTGGATTTGCTGGTCAGGGTAACGTTCCTGATTTGGGTGGTCGATAGTATCGAGAATATCGCCTGCCATGATATGGAACACCACGTCTTCAAATGAAACGTCCCTCTGAGCCTTTAATAGAGCGTTTTTTTCAAGGTTCCACGAGATCGGCTTCATATACCAATTCTAGCACAATGTGTGCCGTTTGCATTCTTTGTACCTGTGTATTTGATTGAGCGGACACGCATTTGGCATTCGTTCAATGCTGCCGTGAACCGCTACCGCGGTAGGGTTCCCATGGGAAGGTATGCCCAAGTGACAGGCCATTGAGCGTTTCAGCGGACATTTTGACGGTAAACCGCAAAAAGCATACATTGCATGTGTAGCTGCGGTGAAAATATGGCAGAGTATTACGATCAATCTCGAAAATATGCCTGTTTATGGACGGGCACTAACTATCTTTATGATGAGAATTCTGCTGGGCCGATTGAATTCGTAATCGAAACGATTGAGTACACAGGAAGAACCATGTATCCACATTGCCACAGGATAATTGATGTTTCAGAAACTGATGCAATTAGTGGAGCATAAAAAGTACCTACGATCGGTTCTGGCCGTTTATAGGTATTCAAATCACTAAAATTCACGCCAGGTGAATGGCTGCTTTGCTTCGCGAAGCGGAACTTCGTAACCAACAATCGCGTATAGCGGCTCTCGGCCGAGGCTGTGTGAAAACCCAAAACCAGAAACTTCAAGTGGGAAATGGTTCTAAATTTAATAAATTAAGAGATAGAAAGTGGGGTTTTCAGCCCAAATTAAACGATTAAACAGCCTATTTGTTGAGTGTCGTCCCAAAAATGATGATCGCCAAATAGTTTTCACACACCCTCGGCCAGAAGCGGACGGTCGACACCACGAGAAAACTACTACAGATTACGGGCTCTCAACTACCGACCCGCCGTTAATCTTTGTGTCTATAGAATCTCGAAGTCGCGTGGCGTATGCAGTCCGATCGCGCCCCATGAACAGGGCAACACGCATTGTGGACATCCAATACCTCAATTCCGAAATGAGCTGATGGTCGTCGCGTATAGCCTCGATGAGTCGCGCAGCTTCTTCCGCGTCGACAGGCGCTGCGCACGCAGACAATTTCTGAAGGCCAAGGTCATTTGAGGTGTAGCAGTTGTCCCAGATGTAGTTCTGAATGTGGAGTGGTAATTTGCCACGCACGTGCTCACGATAGGCCGGGCGTTCTGTTAGAACCGGATTGTCAGCAGTGGTGTAATAGTATGTGAATGAATTTCGCAGCTCTATGTCATCGATCAAGCCCAATTCACCCCCGCTTTTTAGCTCCTCATAAGTCGTTCGTGTCGTATAAAACTCCGCTAGCTGGCTTGCCTGAAAATAGGCAAGCAACAAATCCCACTCAGCGAGATCTCCCAGATTACCGGTCTTTGCATAGCTGAGTCCCTGCGCGCCGTACTCAGACACGTCCTTCCAAAATCTCATCCGGTCGTGATAATTGAGAATATCTGCATCGAGATCGGCACCCATTCGACCAAGATAGGACTGCGCTCTTGTTTTGTCTATTCGCGCATCATTCCAGTTCGAAACTTGAATACCAACAAACACGCCGACAATTAAGACAAACAATTCGATCGCGACAACGGTGAAGTCTTTAGCTCTGAGACTCTCTATAATTCGGCGAATAATCAATTTATGTTTCCGAAGTGGATGGCCGCTTTGGGTTGAGATAGTGCAAAATAAAATCAGGGGCTTATGGAAACGTTGTATTCGAGAACGAAAGCCATAAACTTGGACGCGTCAGTCATGTCCGTTGCCGCATACTCGATGGTATGTGAATCGACCCGATTTACATCTCTTAAATAGGCCAAAAGCTCGACCGGCTGATAGTTTTTAAGGCTGAGTCGAACCGTGGGAGGCCCGCTCAAAACATACGGCTTGAAGTCCCCAATTCGCTGAATCGCCGCCTTGGTTTTGCTACGAATCAGCTTCAGCCCGGCGGCCGGTGTGAGCGTGGTTGCCGAGTGAAATCCGTGATTTTTCTTGACCACGGCGCCTTCCATGTCACCCACCAAGGCGGTCACCTCTTCGACAGCAGCATCGTCACCGGTCACCAGGATAACCGGCACCCTGAATTGTCCCGCAATAGCGGCATTCCATGAGCCTTCGGACATATGTTGTCCATTCAGCTGTAGATCAGTCACGTACGCGCTGGATTCGGTATGAGCACGGACACCCGCGCTGTTTGAAGTACTGGCATGGTATCCGACAAAAATGACAGCATCGAATGAGGCATCAATACCGTGCATCATTCCAAGCTCACGGGGCCAGGACCGCACAATCTGTACATCGTCGGGAAGTTGTTCGATTAGCAGGTTCTGTCCATTTCCGTGAGAATCGCTCACCAGAAATTCGGTGGCCCCAGCCTCGCGGGCGGCTTCTATGACCGCGTTGACTTCGTCAGTCATGATCTGTCGGAAGCGGTCATATTCAAATCCTTCCGGCCCGAGTTGCTCATCGGTAACGACGCCGGTCAGGCCCTCCATATCTGCTGAAATGTATATTTTGAGGCCTTCCTGGGCAGTTGCCACAAAAGATGACGCGAGCAGGGTAATGAATAAAAAGGTTTTACGCATGATCTGGACCTTGGGCCTATTGATTGGATTGGAGTATAAGTGAAATGAATACTGTTTGGTCATTCGACATGGTAAGGGGCGTCTCATTTGAGAAGCGCCCCTAGCTGCAACCTACCGCTTTTTTATCATCTGAAGGGCCGGTGTTGGCCGGAAGCCGCCCTAAGCCTCCAAGTGAAGTGACCGTCCGCTTCCAAGCGCATAGCAGCCATTGGGGAGGGGTGGGTTAATCCTCTGGTGTCACCCAACGGCCACCGACAGCACCCCTTTCTGTTGCTAAACAGTTACAAAAAAAGTTTCTGGTCATAAAAAACTTTCGCGTTGTGGAATTTATTCCACCACTGGCGACCCTTTCACACCGGGCGAGGGATGGGGGCAGTCCATCCTTGAAGCGGTTAGCCGCCGACCCGTTTCCCCCGCAGGCTCGCTGTTTCCACATTATTCGGGTTTGGGGCCGTCAATCACTGGCGGCTCTTTCATTGAAAATACCCTGACAAAGGGGAATCATTGGGGATGCGATTGAGAATTATTCCTGCATTTATTCAATCCGTCACCTATAGTTAACCTGCAACGGACTAATAACAAAGAAGTATTGTCATATATTTTGGATCACTTCTTCAATTTACTAACTAGGCATGGATGCGTATTCAGACCTTGGCTTAGCGGAGAGTGATATGAAAATCAAAAATCCTTATGCAACCCTGTTACTGACAGCGCTCATATTCTGGGTACTGGTTGTAATCACGAACTGAGATTGCACCAGTAGTTTTGAGACCATGAATTACATAAAAGGATTAGGGCCACCGATTGCTGCTATCGTGGCCTGTGTTGGCATTATTTATCTTGGCCTTGAATTGGGGATTTGGATCGTAAAGCTTCTATAGGAAGTATCCCACTAATTACCCTACCAACCGATACTCACCAGGCGGCAAGGATTTAACGTCGATGGGTGCTATGAGGAGTTTGCCGTCCACTGTGTAATCCTGCCAAATGAAATCGCGGCCTTCGGAGATGTGGTGCTGTAAAACTGAACCAGGTGTATTATTGCCGTAGTCTATGAGAATTCCTAAATCGCCCATTTGGTGAACCATGTTTCTATGTTGCCAAAGGTTAGTCGGAGTTGCTTAATCTGAGGGACTTTCAAACTATTCAATTCAAGTATAGTTCAATGAAAAGAAAACAGACGGGTAAGCCTGAATAACCCTCTCGGGACGGTCAATTGTGGTGGCCCTTACCCTTTAATCTCAATTTCAGTCACATCGCAAATCGCCAATATCTGCAAAGCGCGTTGCAGGCTAAGCGTATAGGTACTACTGGCGAACGAGTCCTACCAACCCCAGGGGGATTTAATGCCGCCTTTCGGACTATGGAGTTCCTTGTGTTTTGCACTCCCCTTAGAAGACGCAGTTAACGTCTTGAAGTCCCGCTGAACCTGGGGCCTTATCCGTGTTGTATTCTCAAAGATGCCTGCAATGAGTTTATTGAAGCCGCGCCTGTAGGACACCAATCGGAACAACGAGACTGCAGTTGCCGCAATTATTAGCGTGCTCAGAAGTATTGTAATGAGTGTCAGCACTTTCTTATCTCCTCAAATGTAGCCTGATTTTGCAGGCTCACGTAGTGATTCCACATTGTCTTTAGGGACAATTCTTAAAATCACTTTCTGGAGACTTTGTGGTTACGGGGAATCCGCAAGCCGCTTTCCATGTCGAGGATCTTCAGGTCAGTAAACCGTAAAGACCTCACCAGTCGTTGGTGATCAGTTAATTAGGCCCTCACCTTTTCAACTGTTATAGAATCTTCTTTTTGTGCGTGTAAATATCTAACCCAATAAAAATTTAAAGTACAAACATGTAAATTGCAAGCAATAGTTATCATGGTCACTTAAAAATCCGTGATCCTGATTTCAATCTATTTGGGACATGACCTATTAGTCGGCTCTTGGCCGACTACTGCTACAAGCGCCTTTGAATTTTGCGTTCTTTGAGTAACTGCTTTGTCGCCAGTACCGGCCCGTCACCCCAAGCAATTGCGAATAAGCACTTTCGGCCAGAACCCGCCATTAACTGTGCTTCACCAACATAAACGAATACACTACCCAGCTATGAAAATAGCAGTCACAGGAACCAGTGGTCGCATTGGACGTGCGATCCATTTTGCACTTTGTCGTGAGCATGAGGTGGTTGGTATCGACCGAGCGGTATCTTCTGTGACAACCCACCTTGGTGAGATCGACGACTACAAACTACTGACCAGAGCGTTCAAAGGGGCAGAGGCTGTGGTTCACACAGCGGCACTACATGCGCCACATGTTGGAATTTACGACGATAGCGAGTTCTTCAGGATAAATATCGAAGGAACAAAGAAGGTCTTTCGGGCAGCTATCGACTGTGGTGTTCAAGCGTTGATTTTTACCAGCACCACAGCATTATACGGCTACGCAGCTCAGCACCCAGACTCAGCGGCTTGGATCAACGAAGCAACCACCCCGCAACCAAAATCGATCTATCACCGAACGAAGTTGGAAGCGGAACATTTTCTTGAAGCTGAGGCCAGTTTGAATCTGAAAGTGACCACACTGCGAATGTCCAGATGTTTCCCGGAACCAGCCCCCATAATGGCCATGTACCGATTGCATAGAGGAATTGATTCTCGTGACGTTGGCGAGGGGCACAGGCTGGCACTTGTCAAACCGGAAGAAAACTATCGGATGTTTATTCTATCGGGATCAACACCTTTCACGCGGTCTGATTGCAACGTTTTAAAGCAAGCTCCTGAGAGGGTTCTGCGTCACAAATGTCACTCGATCTGTGACCTTTTTGCATCCCGTCAATGGAAACTTCCTGAGTCTATTGATCGCATATATGATTCGTCACTGGCACAGCGAGTGCTCGGTTGGACACCATCGTACGGATTTGAAGAGGTAACCCGGTTACTCGACGCGCACATACCTGAGGTATTGCCAGCACAAGCTGCTGAAAACACGATTTCAGAGTAACAGGAAGGGCAGCTGTTGGCCGAAAGCTGACGTTCACTACTGGATAATTTTAACAAGCTGATGGTCCGCTTCCGGCCGAGGGTGTGTGAAAACCCCGTCCACGATATAATCACACTCACCCGCTGAAGGACTCACAGGATGAGTGGATTTATTCAAGGCGAGGATCGCTTTCAAGCCACCTTATTTCCCGAACGACTTGACGATTACGTTGCAGAAGACAGCGCATGTCGTGTGATCGATGTCTTCATTGATGAACTGGATCTGTCTGGCATGGGATTCAAGACTGAACCGAACGAGACAGGCCGTCCAGCCTATCACCCGACCACCATGCTCAAGCTATTCGTCTACGGTTACCTCAACCGGGTGCATTCGAGTCGCCGACTGGAACGCGAAGCCCAACGCAATGTAGAACTGATGTGGCTGACTGGACGGCTGGCACCAGACTTCAAGACCATCGCAGACTTTCGCAAGGACAATGGGATGCCCATTCGCCTGGTCTGTCGCCAGTTCGTCATTCTGTGTCGTAACCTCAACCTGTTCGCCAACGCCTTCGTGGCCATTGATGGCAGCAAGTTCAAGGCGGTCAACAACCGCGACCGTAACTTCACCCGAGCCAAGATGAAGCGACGTATCGCCGAAGCGGACGCAACGATCGAACGCTACCTGCAGCAACTGGCTGATGCTGACCGGCTGGAGCCGGCTGAGGATAAGACGCGGAGTCTGGAAGACAAGATCGCATCACTGAAGAAGGAGATGTCGCGCCTAAAAAAAGTCGAAGCCCGGATGCTTGAGGCACCGGGCCAACAGATCTCACTGACTGATCCCGATGCGCGCTCAATGAAGAGTCGGGGTACCGGCGTGGTGGGTTACAACGTACAAACTGCCGTCGACACAAAGCATCACATGATCGTTGCCCACGAAGTCACCAACGAGGGTACCGACCGTCGTCAACTGGCGAATATGTCCAAACAGGCCAAGACTGCACTGGCCGTTGATGAGCTGACCGTGGTAGCCGATCGCGGTTACTACCGCAGTGAGGAACTGCGGGACTGTGAAGAGGCCAATATCACCACCTACTTACCCAAGCCACAGACATCAGGCAACCAGGCCAAGGGCCAGTTCGGCCGTGATGCCTTCCGTTATATTGCTGAAGATGACGAGTATGAGTGTCCGGCGGGACTACGTCTCGTACGACACATGACGACGCAGGACAAAGGCCGGACATTACATTGTTACTGGACCTCCAAGTGCCGGACGTGTGCTATCAAGACCCAGTGTACTTCGGGTGTTCATCGCAAGATGACCTGCTGGGAGCACGAAGAAGTGCTTGAGGCTGCTCAAGCTCGTCTGGATCGAAGCCCGGATGCGATGCGCATCCGGCGAGCGACCGTAGAACATCCGTTCGGCACGCTGAAAGCGTGGATGGGATCGACACACTTCCTCACGAAAACGCTCGACCGAGTGAGTACTGAGATGAGCCTGCACGTGTTGGCGTACAACATGAAGCGAATGATGAACATCATCGGTACGAAATCTCTCATTGAGGCGATAGGGGTATAAAAAACCCTCTTTTAATGACTAAATATCGCCCTCACGGGCAATCCCAGTTCCTTCTGAGCGCCGAAACTATCCTCCGACCAGATTACCCCAACCGAAACAGACCCCACTCAAAGCCAAAGACAAGACACCTGATGCAGCCTGATCAGGTAACTGAAGGTGAATGTCGAGTTATCACACACCCTCGGCCAAAAGCGGCCTCTCAGGGAACCAGTAAACCATGCTTAGCAGGCTAACTGAAGAAAGTACGGGCAGAAAAGTATTTTCTATAATAAGGCTCAAATGGTGCCATATGCTCTGACGACCTACACATGTAATATGAATCAACGATGCTGCACTACTTTTCCGTACGGTTACATTAAATATGAGTCAATGCGGTCAATGCGATTCATCAGCATTCCATTTCCTCAACGGGATGTGCATTTGTTTAATCACGACGATACCATAAGTGGATAACGGGGATAACGGGGATAACGGGGATAACGGGGGCGATGTTCGTCACCAGCGATTGCAATGAAATTATCCGAATGCCGTTTTACTGGCAGGGACTTTTTTAGGGGTTTGACACAGGCTGGCTAATGGCTGACCCCAAATATTCAAAGTTGATCAAATTGCTTTTCAATATAGCTGAAGACCTTATATAGACTGCTGTTCAATACATTGGGTTTACTATAAATATAGTGTTTAAATTACCTATACTCTTTGACAGTTTCTCGTCAGATAGCGGCGATTTCCATCCCAACGTGCCTGGTGACGAGTAGTGCCCGCCCGAATTTTCGGGCATACTGTCGGAGTACTATCGGCAAGGAAGTCCATCTTATTCGGAAACGACCGGATGACGCGAATAGGGGTTCGCGGTCAAAAGGATATTGTAGTACTTACGTAAATGGGGAAATAAGTCATGTTATTCAATAAACATCTGAAGGCGGCGTCGCTTGGCGTCGCGCTGGTTGTGCTTGCCACAGTGAGTTCGGCCGCGGCCGCTCAAGGCAACATGGAATTTGGTCTGGGTAAGCCAGCGACGATCGACGATCTGCCGAATGGGGCTTTCAAGAATTCGCTGATGGCGTTGCCGCCGCAAGCAAGCGCCCGCGCGCTTGGCATTTTGAAGAACGGTGAGTTCCCGGCGGCGGATTTCGAGCACATGCGGGCCGATCCGCAGGGTTTTCTTCTCTATGTCGATCCAAGGCCAGAAGCGGGCGCGGAGGGTGTCACGGACTATCCTCCTCCATCGAACAATACCGCCCTGGACGTGCTGACGCTGCATTCTAAGCCGGGCTCGCCCAACACCCTCTATGTCGATTTTGATGGTCATATTCTTCAGGGAACGGTCTGGAATTCAGGCTCCGGCTTTGCAATCCTTGATATGCTGCCGTTCAACGTCAGCGGCGATCCTGACACCTATACCCAGGACGAAGTTGACCGGATCGCCGAGGCCTGGCGGAGAGTGGCGGAAGATTTCGCGCCGTTCGACGTGGACGTGACCACGGAAGAGCCGCAGTACACGACGTTAGCAGACAATGAGCGTTACTACGGCTCGACAACTGCGCACGCGCTGGTGACCAATCGGATCGACCGTTTCGGCAACGCGGCCTACAACTGCAACTGCGGCGGCGTCGCTTACCTGAATAAGTGGGGCAATACCGACAGAGGCACCAACCTCAATTTCAACTCTGGCCTCACCAGCAATGCGATGACGATCTCGCATGAGACTGGCCACACGCTTGGCCTCAGCCACGACGGCACCACGACGTCTGGGTACTATAGCGGCCACGGTTCCGGCGCGACAAGCTGGGGTCCGATCATGGGCGCGCCGTTCGGAAAGACTGTCGTGACCTGGAGCCGCGACACCTACCCGAATGCGACCAATTCACAGGACGATTATCTGTACATTATCGACGACATTCCGTTCCGCACCGACGATCACACGGATATGAACCTCGGTGCGGCCACGCCGCTTCAGGTGACCGGCGGCACCAATGTCGTCAGCCAGAATCGGGTGAACGATCCGGAGATGGTAGTCCTCGCCAATAAGGGAATTATCGAGGATCAGAACGACATCGACGTGTTCTCGATGAATGTGCAGGCAGGTCTTATCAGCCTGAGCATAGAAGCCGACACCATGGCGACCTTTACCGCAAACCAGGGCGCCGATCTCGATATTGAGGCCAAGCTTCTGGATGCGGGCGGATCGGTTCTCCAGACCAGCAACCCACTCAGTTCACTGGACGCGACAATCAGTTACGTCGGGCTCGGTGGCACTTATTATCTGGCGATCACCGGCGTTGAGAAAGCGGTGGACGGCTCCGACCCCGGCTACAGCGACTATGGCATTGTCGGGCAGTTCTACATTAACGGCACTGTTCCAGCGGATGTGGAGGTCACTGATCCGCCGGTTGCGCCAAATGATCTGTCCGCGACGGTTTTCGACGACGACAATATCGACCTTGCATGGACCGATCCGGTAAGTCTGCCTTCGGCCAACGAGGACGGGTACCGGGTCTTTCGTTCGGTCGATGGCGCCGCCTTCGGATTGCAGGCCTCAATCGCAGCGAACAGCGAGTTCTACTCAGACAACAACCTCGCCGACGGAACCTACCGCTACTACGTCGAGGTCTACAACTCTGTGGCGCCGGCGGATCAGTCGAACGAAGTGGGTCCGATCGTCATTGACGCGCCGGATGTTCCCACCATCGCAGTTGCGACCAGCGAAACTACGGCATCGGGCACGATTACGTCGGGCAGCTACCTCAACACCCAGGTTTTGGCCGGATCCGAGACCCTGCGGGAGGCCCATCAGGGCGGCAGAAAGACAAACCGGAGATCCTTCGCGGATCATACTTGGAATGTGACCGGCGTGGCGCGGGGCGCCACCGTCGTGCTGTCAGTGACGGGCTTCGCGCCAGGTAACTCGGAGAATGACGATTTCGACCTGACCTACTCGGTAAACGGCGATCAGTGGTTTGCTTTGGGAACTATCGTGAACGGCGGCGGATCTGACACGTTTATGGCTGCGCTTGATCCCGAGACCAGCGGAAGCGTGCGGGTGCGAGTGGTCGACAGCGACCCGAACACTGTGGGCGCCAGCAATCTCGACACCGTTGTCATCAACGAGATCAAGATCCAGTCGGGCGGAGAGCCTGGAAACTTCGCCCCGGTCGTGACCATCACTGCGCCAGTGGATGGAACCAACGTGGAGATGGGAACGCCCCTGGATTTCGCCGGCACAGCCAATGATATAGAAGACCTTGATTTGACTGCTGGCCTTTCCTGGTCGTCGAACATCGACGGGAGCCTCGGGAGCGGCGGCGACGCAGTTGCGACTCTCAGCCTCGGCGACCATGTCGTGACCGCCAGCGTCGTCGACTCTGAAGGCGCGACTGGGGAGGACGAGATTAATGTGACTGTATACGATCCAAGTGGTCCGACCACCATGTCGGTTTCTGACCTTAGCGGCTCGGGTGTGGCTGGAAGGGGCGGCAAGTGGAACGCGGTTGTTACTGTGAGTGTTTCGGACAATGCGTCAGGCGCGGTTTCCGGCGCGACCATCAATGCCGCATGGTCTAACGGCACCAATGGTTCGGGTTCCTGCGTGACCAACGGATCCGGGCAATGCACGATCAACAAGAACAACCTGAAGAGTAACGTCTCTTCGGTGACGCTCTCGGTGATCGGGATCGACGGTCCGCTGACCTACGTCGACAGCGGCAGCAGCTCAGTCGTGGTGAACAAACCCTGAAACTGAGTGCTACTGGGGGCTTGTGCCCCCGGGCGGTTGATCACGAGGATGGCGGCTGGATAAGCCGCCATTTCTCGTTGAAGGCCTCGGTTTTACCCGTGAAGGTAAAAAAGCCTGTGCCTGCGAGATTTGGCAGAATCTGGACGGACGGGTACCCGAATGGGTCGTTGTTTCAACGGATGATGGTAATACCTTGAGCGCTATATAGGCGGGAGAGCGTGGACACCCGCATCCCTAACTAAGAACCCGGTGTGGTTTAGTGACTGTGTTGGATTCTTTACTTCAGACAAACAATCCTGTTGGTGGTGGGGCCTGCCATTGCGACATCATGCGTGTTGCGACTGAAGCAGCCTTTTCATTCAAATGAGCGAGTATTTTTTGGGTCACCATCGGGTCTTCAATACTGGTGATGATCCTGACGAAACTGGCACATTCGCGACCAATATTAGTTTGCATGAAGGACAGCTGTTGGCCGGGTGCGGTTATTCAATTCACTGAAATTCACGTCTGATGAATGGCTGCTATGTGTCGCGAAGCGGTTATAGAATAAGTACAAATTTCAACGACACGTATAGCAGCAGTCGGCCGAGGGTGTGTGAAAACCCAAAACCAGAAACCTCAAGTGGGAAATAGTCCCATATTTATTAGATTAAGAGATAGAAAGTGGGATTTTCTGGCCAAATTAAGCGATTAAGTGACCCATTTGTTAGATGTCGTCCCAAAAACAATGACCGCCAAATAGTTTTCACACACCCTCGGCCATAAGCAGCTATACAGAGATTGGTACGTGCACACACCTTAATCAGGCCATTTCATCTTGAACGTGATGGCATCGAATTGCGCAGTGTATTAGTTGGTGCTCTCCAAGCTTGAGTTTGCCGAAAATACTTATGGCCAGAGATGCATCTCCTTCAGCATGGCCTGGAAGCGGGGGTTGTCACGTAGTGGCTCATAGACTTGCATGACGCCCATTCTGGGCGCGGAGGAGTCACCCACCTCGAAGCCTATCTCGAGACTCTCAAGGGCTGACTCGTACTCTTCCAGCAAGGCGTATTGCAGCGCCTTTCCCATTACGCCCTCGCGTAGGTCTTGCCTCTCACGTAGCAAGGCCAATGCGTTCTCTTTCAGTGCGGGGTTTTCTATGGCGTCTATGCGCGCCAGATCCGCTGCCGGGTCAAATCCTTCCATCTCGGCCAGCTGCCTGACACGATCACGGGCTTCGTTAAAATTTCCTTCCAGAGTATGGTGCCGGTGCCGTTGAAGAATATATCTGGCTTGCCCGCGAAGCCAGCAACAAAGCGCTGGCCATCAACCCCGCTTCCGCCAAGGCACTGACGGCATCCGGATACATAAATGCCGTCTACGACTTTGACTGGGCAGCCGCAAATTCGAAT
>PVMK01125846.1_pt1 | contig 13705 bp, 17 predicted proteins | sample 1853481 | NCBI WGS metagenome assembly PVMK01 (sample SAMN08533507, study PRJNA380276) | Marine sediment metagenome, whole genome shotgun sequencing project. | reverse complement strand
CCAGGGCTACAAATTATGTTTGCCTTTCACTTTCTCCTCTGCACTCCAACCGGAAAGATTACGAGATGCCGGACATCGGGAATTATCCCGATCTTTTCGCCCGGCTGGTGGTCACAGTGGCTTGGCACCAGCGCCTGAACTTTATCACCACTGGCCAGCAGTAATGTGTAGAGGATGTTTGCTCCTCTGAAATTACGGCGCAGGACCTCGGCTTTCACGGGACTGTCATCGTTGTGAACAATATCTTCCGGGCGGACAAGAAGCTGTACTGCTGTCTCTGCGGGGGTGGGGGAAGCCATGATGCCGTCCAACAGCCCGAGTCCTGTTTTGACCCGATTGTCACCGTCGACCACACCCTTGATCAAACTCCCCTCACCGACAAACTCAGCGATGCGTGGACTGACCGGCTGGTGGTAGAGGTTGTGGGCGCTGCCCCACTGTAGAATTCCACCGTTGTACATCACTCCGATCTGATCGGCGACCGCAAAAGCTTCATGCTGATTGTGGGTGACGAAGAGCGCTGTCGTACCATATTCCTTGAGTATGTCGCGAACCTCCATGGAGAGCCGTTCTCTCAAGGTGACATCCAGGTTGGAAAAAGGTTCATCCATCAGCAGGAGCTGCGGCTTGGGAGCCAGGGCGCGGGCGAGAGCCACGCGCTGCTGCTGTCCACCGGAGATCTCATGGGTGTACTTGGCGTGTTCGCTATGGAGTCCGACTAGTTCGAGGGCTTCGTTGACCCGGCGAATCAGTAAGGCCTTCTCCATCCCTTTAAGTCCGAAAGCCACGTTGTCGAAGATGGTCAGGTGTGGGAAGAGGGCGTAGTCCTGAAAGACCATGCCGATCTTGCGTTTGGCCGGCGGAAGCAGGTAACCACTTCTGCTGACACATTCACCGTTCAGAAAAATCTCTCCTTCCAGAAGTTGCTCGAAACCGGCAATGGTTCTTAAAACAGTTGTCTTTCCGCAACCGCTGGCACCCAAAAGGCAACCTATCTCTCCGTTTTGGAGAGTCAAGGAGAGATCCTTGACGACCAGTTGCTGATCGTAGGCCTGGGTAATCTGTTTCAGTTCGAGAATGATGTTGTTAGACATTTTGACTCCGCCTTTGTAATAAAAAGTCTTCCCTGTATGAGGTTAGTCGACAGTCTCTAGTCCCTATCTGTTTCCCGCATCAGTAAGACGATCGGAATAAGGCCGCTCAAGAGCAGGGCCAGTGCTGGTAAGGCCGCCCGTTCCCATTCACCTTCAGACGTCAGTTCGAAAATCTTCACTGCCAGAGTGTCCCAGCCGAATGGGCGGGTCATCAGGGTGATTGGCATTTCCTTCATGACATCAACGAAGGCCAGAGTCAGCGCTGTAAAAATCCCACCACGCAACATCGGCAGATAAACTCGAGCCAGTAGTTTGATGCCGCGTAATCCCATCAGTCGGGATGCTTCATCGATGTTGGTTGTGACACGATGCATAGAGCTGTCGATTGATTTGAAGCCGGCGGCCATGAAGCGGATTATATAAGCCAGCAGCATGATCATAATTGTACCTTGCAGCAGTTGTGGAATCTCTAAGCCGAACACGCTGCGAGCAAGATTAATTATGAAGTTGTCGAGCCATGCCAGTGGAATGAATATGCCTACGGCCAGGACTGTGCCTGGCAGTGCATAGCCAAGTGTGGCCGTGCGTATCAGGCCATGGGTCAGTCGGTCCTGATGACGTCGTCCTGTATAAGCAAGCAGGAGGGCGACGGCCGTGATTAGGACCGCTGCGATCAGGCCAAGGAGGAGTGAATGTCCCAGCAAACTCAAATAGCGACTGTCGAACTCTTCGTGAAAAACTTCTAGCGACCAGATGAGGAGCTGCAGTGCTGGCACCAAGAAAGCGATCGACAAGACCAGAGAACAATAGCCTGTTGCCAGCCAACGACGTGAACCGGTCAGTTCGATTCGTTCTGCTTGGGGTGCCAGTCGACTCTGGGCAAAGCGCATGCGTTTACGCAGACGTTGTTCCAGGGCGATCAGTAGAAAGACCATAGCGACAAGTAACGAGGAAAGCTGCGCTGCCGCTGGCAATGAGAAGAAGCCAAACCAGGTTTTGTAGATCGCGGTTGTAAATGTGTCGTAGTTGAAGATGGAGACGGCACCAAAATCGGCTAAGGCCTCCATTATGACCAGCGTTACTCCACCAGCGATCCAGGGCCTGGCCATGGGCAGGACCACTCTGAAGAAGCCTTGGACAGGCGTGCAGCCAAGACTCTCTGCAGCTTCCAGGGCGCGTTTACCTTGAGTGCGAAATGCGTTGCGTGCCAGAAGGTAAACGTAAGGGTAAAGTGCCAATGACATGATCAGCACCACGCCCCCTGCAGAGCGCATGTCGGGGAACCAGACTCCGCGACCGAACCATTCGCGCATTTGAGTTTGCACTGGTCCGGAATAGTCAAAAATCCCCAGGGAGACAAAGGCCAAGACATAAGTTGGCATGGCCAGTGGCAGCAACAGTGACCAGGAAAAGTGTTTTCGCCCCGGGAAATCACAGGCACCGGTCAACCATGCCAGGCTGACGCCGAGTAGAAGGGTTCCCGTTGAAACGCCGAGGACCAGAATCAAGGTGTTAAGTAGGAGGCGGCTCAGCAAAGTCTCCTGCAGGTGCTTCCAGATATCCCACGCAGGTTCAAGCCATGCAAAGGCAAGGACTGATAAAGGGACAAGGACCAGCAAAGCAATGAGCAGAGTAAAGCACTGCCAACTGCTTGGACGTGGTATGAAACGACTGAAGCCTCTTAAAGAGGCTTCAGTTGTTATGTACTCTGTTTGCTGTTTCAAGGGTCGAGGTTTAACGGTAGTCAGCTCGGTCCATGAGTCGGATCGCTTGGTTTTGGAGCATACCAGCGTTGGCAAGGTTCTGTTCACTTGCTTTGAAATCACCCCACGCTGCCACGTAGGGATGGGTTTTTACGTTCTTGTTAACTGGGTATTCCATGTTGGCGTCGGCAAACAGGTTTTGGGCTTTTTCCGAAGAGAGCCACTCTAGAAATTTGATTGCGGCTTGCGCATTTTTGGCATATCTGGTGACGCCTGCGCCGGAGACATTAACATGGACGCCGGTGCTGTTCTGGTTGGGCCAGTAAAGGGCAAGTTTCAAGTCCGGGTTTTTCTTCAGCAGACGACCGAAGTAGTATGTGTTGACGATGCCTACATCCCCTTGGCCGGCCAGAACCCCTTCCATCACCTTGGTGTCATTTGAGAAGGGTTTGGCAGCGAGATTCTTAACCCAGGAGCGAACGATCTTTTCGGCTTCCGCTTCGCCGTGCTCGGCAATCAGCATGGCTATTAGAGACTGGTTGTAGACTTTCTTTGAGGTCCGCAACAGGAGGCGACCTTTCCACTGAGGTTCGCCGAGAGCTTCATAGGTGCTCAACTCCTCCGGTTTGACTCGCTCCGTGCTGTAAACGATTGTTCTTGAACGTAATGATAAACCAAACCATTGGTTGCCGGGGTCGCGTAAGTGGTCAGGAATGTTTTCTTGCAGGGTGGTTGAATCCACAGGCTGCAAAACACCTTCACGGGACGCATGCCATAGATTTCCTGCATCGACGGTAATCAGGAGGTCTGCACGAGTGTTCTTACCTTCGGCTTTGAGTCGTTGCAGGAGAGGGCCGGCTTTGTCCGTTATGAAAGTGATTTCGGTGCCGGTCTCTTTTGTGTAAGCATCGAACAAAGGTTTGATCAGCTGCTCATTACGGGCCGAATAAACGACAACTTCTTCGGCAAAAACCTGGGTGACTCCAAGTGTAAGCAGGGTTAAAAGTAGTACGGCAAGAACGTTGTGCATTTGTCTCATTGGTGAATCTCCTTTTGAATATGATTATGAAAACCGTTTTCAAGATAGTGAAATAGCACTGGCCTGTCAAGTATAATTTGGGGAAACTATCTAAAACATGACTTGGCGGCCGTAGAATCCAGGAGGACGGTACGCGTATAGAATCTATAGAGTCAAATATCTCTACTGTCGTCTATCAATAAACTTAGCGGATTGTGTGATTCTTGGATTATTGCTGAGAAGTTATAAACGAGAGATCATTCGTTTGTGCAGAATCAGAAAATTGGCCGTGACACTGCCAGTCCGATTTCAATAATCAGGAGTATCTGTTTAAAGCTTAAATAGTAACGTTCTAACTTGCTTCACTTTGGGAGAATCAATCTTGTGCAAATGCACATCACTTGCGTTACCCACTGGCCCCAATCAATCTGATTTTTTAAGAATTTGTTTTGGTAAAGAGGGCTGCTGCCGTTGGAAGGAGAAGAGTTCTTATAAATCCTACTACATTGTTTGAAGGGTGTGAAATTGGCTGAAATGCGAAATTCTTGCAGACTCTGATAAATAAAAAAACCCCGCTCACCATAGGGGGGTGGGAGCAGGGCAAATTGTCTCTGCCTTATGAGGGGATCATAAGCAGAAGTCTATGTAAAATGTAACAGTTTTTTCAATAATTTCTACCACCCACTGCAATCAAACCATGGGGTAATTTTTGTGGGCAAAGAACCTCTCAAATATCTCTATCAATAAGAAGCCGTTTTTCTTCTCAGAAGTCGTGACTTTTAAGAAATGCAGAGCGCTTCTTTCATAAGCGCAAAGAACTTTGGCATCAAGACAGTTCCGGTTATTTGTAATTGTTTTGCTTGATGTAACATCTAATTGTTCTATATTTGAGTTAAGGACTCAAAAGGGAGGATAAGATGAAAATTAAAAAAATTCTGGTTTTTATCTGTTTTGCGTTCCTGGTTATAGCTATGGCTGCGCCCGCCTTCGCTAGAGGTGGCGGCGGCTCTGGCGGCGGCTCTGGTGGCGGCTCTGGTGGTGGCTCTGGTGGCGGCGACCATGACCAAGGTGAACACATGCAAGGCGAACACATGCAAGGTGAACATGCTGAGACAATGGAGCACGTCAAGGAGCAGGCTCACAAGTCAGGTGAACATGCTGAGACAATGGAGCACGTCAAAGAGCAGGCTCACAAGTCAGGTGAACATGCTGAGGCAATGGAGCACGTCAAAGAGCAGGCTCACAAGTCAGGGAAACATGCTAACGACGGGACGCAAGAGACTGAATGAGGTAAGTGAAACTGACAGAAATGCGAAATTCTTACTGCCCCTAATAAGCAAGAAATGGCCACCGAGGATCTAGCTCTGGTGACCATGACTTTTCGGATTAAAGAGCGTCGCGCTCATAATGATGAGCCAGATCTTTCAAGAAGAGTAGCTAGGGTGCAGTCTCAACGATAAAGTTCCATATGCTCGTACGAACCTTTTCATCTAAATCCATGAATTTTACACCGATATTGTAATATTCAGTGGTTGTATCCTTTGTCTGTTTCCTGGTCCAAACGACTTTTGCGAGGATTGATAAAGGCTCGGGAATTTCAGGCAATGTCAATTGAAGCTTAATCTTCACCTTAGTCCGGGGCCGCTTATCAAGCATCTCACATTCAATAGAGGCTCCTTCTGAACTTAAATTTATCAATTTCCCTTTGATTCTATTATCAGAATCTATTTGTATATATAAGTCGTAAGGCATTTCTAACCGGAAATGGCTTCTTGCCCCCACCAACAATTCCTGAAGGGTTAAGTAGAAATCCTCGACACTTTGTCGCGTCTGTTTTGATACTGTTTCATCCTTCGCCATCAACGTCGTTCTTTTTCAACCTCTCCTAACAGTCTCTGATAACGAGAGATTCGTTTAAGGAGATCATCACGGTGCATGGTGAACCCTTTGGTCGTGACAATTACATCTTCAACGGTGATAATCTCTTTGCATTGAGCACACTCAAGAGACGATAGACCGTTGAGGTAGGGAGATTGGATAACCCCTCTGCACTCTGGACAGTTTGTCTGCAACATATCTGTTATCCTATAGATCTCCCGCAAAAGAAAAGAAACAACGTGAGACCGCTTGTGTCGGCACCACCTGAGTGACCTACCTGCCTCACGGCAGGGGCAGTCGGTAGGCTTATACGATAAACCACAAAGAGAATAAAGGTGTTTTTGAATAATAATATTTAATTGCCGAGTACTAATCCGGATGGAAGTACATCCCCACGAACCATTAAAGCAAGCAAGAACGCTTATAAATCCTCATACATTGACTTGGGATGCCCTGCTTGACCGAAATGCGAAATTCTTGCTGACCCTGACTTACAAGAATGGCCACCCAATGTATGCTGGGTGGCCGTAATTTTGTGAATTAATAGATGTCTTAAACAACTTATTCCTCTGGTTCACTAATGGATTTTACCCCTTCATTCTTTAGAAGATTTTGAATTGACGTCAGGTATTCTGTAGCAAGATCTAAAAACTGGAGACCTACACCAGTGGGGAGTGCCGGTTTCCTTGGCTCATTCTTCGAGTTTACCCAGACGACCTCTGCTCTGCAGACAACTATTTTATTTACATCCGGCAGAGTGAAACTTAACATTAGTTTTTCATCAATAGAAAATGGGATTTCAGTTTTGAGGAAAAGTCCCCCGCTACTCATATCAACACTAAACCCATAAAGCAGCATTTTTTGAGATGGACCGTAGTAGACACGCAACTCAGCTTTCAAGCGTTGCCTTGTGTTCTCAGTTATTGTTTCTGAACTTGTCTCCATCGAAAAGCTCCAAAAGTCAAAAAAGATTCGGCATTTGACATCGGCAACCGTAAGCTTACCTAGAAATAGACAACTCAAAACGAAAAGCACAAAACAAAAAAAACTCACCAGCAATATGTCGACAACAGCGGTCTGTCGTTTATTTAAGACTACCCTGTTTGGCCATTCATCATGTCATCCCCAAGGGTACATCAAATAAGGTTGAATCAAGTGTGTTTTGCTAGGATTTGGCGTCAAACGTGAGGGGAATCATGTTTTCTTTCTGCGTCGAGCGAGGTGTGCCCAACCAGTCAGACCACCACCAAGAAGCAAGAAGGTTGTAGGGGCAAGGATGGGAGTATTCATCACCTCAGCTTTAGTAACACTCGTAAACAGGGCTTCCCCTTCAATCGCAAGAGCAGGTGTCTGAGCTGAAATGAATAAATAAGTCAGCATGGGCAGCACAACAAAAGACAAAAAGCGAATCATGTTTCCCTCCTTCATATTGAACAAAAATAGAAAACGCCCGTCTCCGAAAACCGAGAACAGGCGTCATAATGAACTGCAATCCATGACACTCTCTTCGGCAGCCAGGCTATCCCGGTATGGGACCCAAAGGCTTTGCGCCCCCGCATTGCTACGGGTTTGCTCTTATCGGAGAGAAATACGATGGTACTATAGCATATGTGCATCACAATTTTCTTACAATTACTCTCGCATTGATGAGAAGTACACAGATTAGCCGAAATGCAAATTTCTTACTGGTCCTGACATTTAAAAAAAAAGCCCCGCAGCCAAGGAGGGGGGGATGACTACGGGGCGACGTTGTACATCAGGCAAACGGTTATTTGTTTACCCACACACATTATATCATTCTGCTCGGTTCTCCGTCTTTTCGTCTAGCAAGTCCCGCACTACAAGAAACGGCCACTGAGGATCGAACCCTGGTGGCCATAGGTATGACAATAGCAAGAAACGGGTGGGCAATCATTCTCGTAGTTGCTATGTTCTGGTGCCATTCAAACCAATTCTAAACAATCCTGAAATCACAAAGGGTATTTCATGAACTATGTATTCGCACCAGGATGTGCACTGCTAATCTACAAACCAGAACTTGCTGACATACTATTTCGTGTACTTAAAGGCAATTTCCCTGACCTTACTATCCACACAACTTGTTGTCACCATGAACCGAAACAGCCCGACGGGACCTGTATTATAAATGTTTGTGCGGGATGCGATAGACGCTTCAGAGATCTCTACCAAGGTATCTCAACTATTTCTCTCTGGGAAATGCTGGCAGAAAGTGATGATTTTCCATTTCCGGATTTTGGACAGCAACAAATGTCTATTGTTGACGCCTGCCCAACACGTGACCAGGATCGGGTTCATGAGGCCATTCGGACCTTACTAAAAAGAATGAATATTGATTTAATCGAACCGAAGAACACTAGAGCTAAAGGAACCTGCTGTGGTGATCGATTCTACGGAATATTGCCAGTGGATCAAGTCAAGGAGCAGATGAAAAAACGCGCTTCGGAAATGCCTATGAACGATGTGGTTGTCTACTGTGTCTCTTGCATTAAGTCAATGCACATTGGCGGCAAGCAACCCCGTTATCTTGCCGATCTCTTGTTTGGTGAAGAGACACACCCTGGCATCTTTGAACCTGATTTATGGCATGCAGAACTGGACAAATTCATCGAGGCTCACTGAAAACAGAGTGTAGCAAAAGTTGTTTCATTTCTGATAAAGAGTCAAAATCGGCTTGCGACAAACCGAACAATTCGTGAGTTTCGGCTGCTAATTTCTGTTCGCGTTGATTATCTTGTTAGCCTATTTCAGCATGATCGAGTTTGTTGGACCCATTGCTGAACAGATTCTCTTTCCCATTGATTAAGTGCATAAGTGGATAATTTTTCAGGCACGTTGTCTCCATTCATTACCAGACGATTCAGCATTGCCGCCAAATCTGTGTCAGCGATGCACCATTCATCGAATAGATTTGAAGCGCTGTCTTTTAAAAGGTCGTCGATAGCCGCAAACAGCATTGCGGCTGATTCCTGTGCAGCCTGAGAAAGCGGCGTAGCTGTTGGTTTGCAAAATACAACCTCGGTTGAGCGTTCTTCTCGGATCGGCATAAAATCACTACGGAGCCAGGCCTGAATCTGCCTGGCTCTTGCTCTTGAATAGGCGTCCGTTGGGTAGACTGGTGTATGTTCTGGGGCAGGAAACAGTTCGTCAATGTATTCTGAGATTGCTGATGATTCTGACAGGTTGAAGTCGCCATGTGAGAGCGTTGGAACTCGGCGTGTCAGTGATAGATTTGCATAATTCGATTGGTAATTTTCTTTAGACTCTAAATTGATTTTTTTAATCTCAAAAGGAATCTTTTTCTCCACGAGTGTCACAAATACTGACATTGCGTAGGGACTCATAAATTGTGAATCGACGTAAAGAACGAAATTTCTGCTACTCATCGTATTTGTCCTTTTTGAAAGGGTGATCTTACCCACGAAGAGTGAACACAGTTAATGGTTTAAAAAGCGTCCCATACACCTCGGTGGCCGAGACACCAAAAATCATGTTCCAGGAGTGTGGTTTCTGGGGCACCCCAACTTAGACAGTGCCCCCCTCATCTAATGCAATTGCTACGTAAGCACCCTCATGCTCACCGCCAATTCCTGATGCGCTCTTTATTGTAGATTTGACAGTAATTCTGGCCCGTCCATGCTTAGTTAAAGTCCTTATGAACTTCTCCCAGATTTCATTGTCTGGGAGAGAACAGCTTGCTTTGAAATTATCGTCGATGGGGTCTTGAAAGTCGAAAGAGCTTTTTTGAATGACCAGCCGGTTTTTGATTCCTGTCTCTTTAAGCTTAAGGAACAACAGGGTCCAGCCAGACAATATTCCCAATGCTGATATGCTGCCTCCGAAAGCAGTATTTCTGTGGTTTAAATTTGGCTTCAGTGGAGCAGATATTGAAACCGTTTCACCATCGAACGAATCTACGACCGCACCAAGATGAGCAGTCAGAGGAATATGTTCATGTATATACGATGTAACTTCTGAAAGATTCATTTTGACGATTCTCTTCTTGTCCCAAACACCTCGGTGCTGGCACACCCTGTTTTGCGTCTCAGGGGCGTGCTGTTGACACATTCCAAGTCAGTTTTCCTTGCTTTTGATTGTGAGCTGACTTGCGAAGCCTATCATGAACATTATCAATCCAACCAGGCCGACAATTACAATGAAATTGCCATCAGGCTTATTCGGCATAGCCTCGCCATTCAGCCAACTCATCAAAGCCCAAGAAGCGACTGATCCACCGCAAAAGATAAGGAATATGTTTATAGCAATCCTGAAGTTCATATATGTATATTTCGTCCTATTCACCATGGTCCTGACACACCCAAAATCAAGTCTCAGGGGCGTGCAACTTGAAACACCCTAAATGACCTCAACAGTGTGGCTTGTTACTAATAGCCGGGAAATAGACTTCAAATGTAGTCCCCTCATCTACCTTGCTTTCAACAGTAATAAAACCATTATGCCTCTCAACGATATCATGAACCATCGACAAACCCAGGCCAATCCCGACGCCAACAGGTTTCGTTGTAAAGAAGGCCTCGAATATCGTGTTGATCGTTTCTGCGTCTATACCACAACCCGTATCGCTTACTGAAAGGATTGCATATCTGCCTGCTTTTTGACCTCTATTTACAAGCAAATCCTGACTTGTAAGCTCCGCTTCTTTAAGGTTCACCTTCAACACACCTTTGCCGTCCATAGCATAGACTGCGTTAGTGAAAAGATTGGCCATAACCTGCTGCAATTGGGTGGCATCTGCTTTAATAATAGACTCGGTGGAAATATCTTTAACGATCTCAATGGACGCGGGGATTGCAGAGTGAAGCAACTGTAAGGCCTCATCAATGACGGCAGAAAATGCGTGAGGCACAAGCTCACTGCTTTCTTTTCGGCTGAAAGCTAGGATCTGACTTGTGAGATTTGCCGCCTGCTCAGTTGCGGATTTTATGTGCTCAAAACTCTTACTAAAATGACTGTTTTTTGTGTCAGGGGAACTTTCAATCAACTCCAGGTTTAAGGCAATAACATTCAATAAGTTATTAAAATCATGAGCTATACCACCAGCCATGATGCCGATAGTCTCCATTTTGCGAGCCTGCCGGAGACTAACCTCAAGAGCTTTCAGTTCGGCCTCTCTTTGTTCTAAAGCATCATTGACGCTAAACTTGTTTATGACTTCAGCAATTGCATCAGACAAAGATTCAAGCAGCAAAATATCTTCTGTTGAAAGCAGCCCGCTACTCTTGTCTGCTATATGTAACAAACCCACTATTTTAGCTTGGTAGCGTATAGGAATGACCGCAAGAGTAGCAAACTCGCTTCCAATGCATTTCCCGCGATAGCGATGCAAAAACTTTTCGGGAACCTTTTGGGCAAACCCTTGCAAATCATCAGTATATATAGAACCGCGGGACGTCAAGATAGGTTGATCCCGGGTGTCCGGGTGCCCTGTTACAATTCTAGTGCAGGCGCATTCATGTTCGATGATTGAAAGACAATTTTCCGATTCCCAGAACTCTTTTGTAAAGCCGACATAAGACTCATAAGGCATCGTTCCTTTCGGCTCAAGGATGCGTATGCCAACACACTTGCATCCCGTCCAAAGAGCTAAATTTTCAACAACAGAAGAGGTATACTCTTGACGAGAAAAAGAGTTTTTAAACGGGTTAGACAGAAAATGGACACAATTATGTAGTAGAGAAGAAGGCTTACTAAGCTTAGAAAAAGCATGGCTGTCATCAATCATGGATTCCCCCTGATTCTCAGAAACCTAGCAATTCAAGACACATGTCAATCTACAGGAAACAAGGGCAAAGGTCAAAATCAGCGTGTCCTAGAAGTTGTTCCAGCAACTCTGGCAGGTAAAAACAGACTAATTGCACTTCTGTCCTGAATATCCTCCGACTGACACATCAGCCTCTGTGATCCAGGGCCGTGGTTTCTGAGACGTTCTTTCAGCCAATTTGCTACAAAAGTTCTTTTTTTCGTACGTATACTGTTTTCTTCACTCGTGCAACTAAACCATCATCCTCATCTCTAATTTTCACGATAAACTTTGCGAGATATTTCTCTCCACTTGCTGTGTTCCTTTTTATTAACTCTAAACTCTCGTCGGAAATTGAAATAATTGATGTGACACTCTTGCGACTAGCCCTTACAAACTCTATTTCTGCAGACCTATCCCACACTGTATATTCCTCACCCAACAGCTGCATCAAGAGCAGCATCAAGTGTGGATCTACCATCGAATAGAGGCTCCCTCCGAAGTGAGTGCCCACTGCGTTTCGGTTGTACCAACGCAATGACATAGACACATGCAATTCTTTCCAATCGTCTCTGATGTAAGTAACTCTTACTCCTGCACCGAGATAGGGTGGATATAGATTAAGGATTCGCTTTAATTTCTTGGGGGTGATTTTCATTTAATATTTCGGCTCTGGTCTTACCCTCAAAACGTCAACATAGTTAATAGCCCAAAGCTGTCCTATACACCTCGGTCCTGACACGCTCGAAATCATGATTCAGTAGCGTGATGAATAGGACGATACTTCTGGAGATTAGAGACCCTTCAACCAGTTTTCTAAAGCTTTATAAGTTACCGGTTTTGGAATCACATGACATCCAAGGGTGGTTACTTTTTTATGTTCTTTATCTGTTAGCGTGCTAGCCATAAGAGCTTTTCGTTGTTTATTTACTGTACAGCCTTTCTCCGCTTGTAGTTCAATCAAGCTTAATCCATCAATAGCTGGACAATCGTTATCAATGAGCAAAAATTCAGCACAAGGCTTCTTTGTATGACATTGTTGCCCCACAGACTTAACTGCATTACATATCAAAGGGTCAGATATAAGAATAGGTTTGTAGCCCAACTCCTTCGTGTACAATCCAAGGTTATCCCTGACACTGTCTTCATGCTCAATAATCAGTAATTTACGCATATCCTCTCCAGTTCAATAACGTTCCAAAGCAGTAGTCCTCACCTTGCATCCAGGTCTCAGAAACCCTGCTCCTGATACATCCGTTAAATTGTCTCTAACTCCTCAACGGTCTTTTCGTTTGTAACATTACCTGTATTCAGAACCGTTTTTGGCTCAAAAAGAAGAACATGACATTCCTCTTCTGCAACCGGAAGATGTTCGACTCCTCTGGGTATTATGAAGAACTGACCTTCGTTCAGATCAATGTCCTTATCTCTCAATTTGATCTTCAGACTTCCCTTAACGACCATGAAAAGCTCGTCTTCATTTTCATGCTGATGCCATACAAACTCACCCTTCAACTTTGCAAGCTTTACATATTGTCCGTTTAACTCTCCTGCAATTTTCGGCTTCCAATATTCATCAAAAAGGGAAAACTTTTCTTTAAGATCTACAATATCCATCGTTTAAATCCTCTATCAAAAACAGTCCCAAACACCTCGGTGCCCGAGACACTCCATTTCATGTCTCAGGGGGGTGGTTTCTTGGACACCTTTTCAGGAATCACGCCTGTTTTTCCGTCCCATTGATTAAGGGGTTATATCCTTTTGATAGAATATTTCATACATAGAAGAATACTTTTCTTTCTCCAGTAGAAAATAGTCATCTTCTGGATAATATTTTGCTAATTCAGGTTCTTCCCCTGCGAACTTCTTAATAGACTCAAGAGAATCCCAGATTGTGACAAGAAGAAAATGGGATTTTAGTTTTTCATCCTTACGTTGGAAGGTAAGATTTAACAACCCGTCTACAGACGAATAATCTGGAGCAGCTTTTTCAATCATGAATTTTTCATATTCATCAGCTTTATCAAAAGCTACTTCTCCATGCCATAATCGCATCATTGCCATTGTTGTTACTCCATTTTGAATATGAGCTCAAGCTAAGCTGGCAGAAACTGTTCCCTTATAACATTATCTTCAGTCGTCAAAATATCAACTGTCTCGGAAGTTGTGTCAGCGACTAATGAAAGCCAAAATCGACCGATGTGGACGATTCTTAAATACCCTGCAATATAAG
>PVMK01120576.1_pt1 | contig 13706 bp, 8 predicted proteins | sample 1853481 | NCBI WGS metagenome assembly PVMK01 (sample SAMN08533507, study PRJNA380276) | Marine sediment metagenome, whole genome shotgun sequencing project. | reverse complement strand
GAAGTTAATGCAGGACCTGGTTTCAGAATGCATCTGGCACCAACTGAAGGATTACCGAGAAACGTTGCAGCACCCGTAATTGATAAGTTATTTCCCTATGGGTCAACAAGTAGAATTCCAATTATTGCGGTAACCGGAACAAATGGCAAGACAACAACAACCCGTTTAATTGCCCATATTGCTAAAATGGTAGGTAATAGAGTTGGATACACCACGAGTGATGGGGTTTATATCCAAAATAGATTATTAATGACCGGGGATTGTACAGGTCCAGCCAGTGCTGAATTTGTATTAAAGGACCCAACTGTGAATTTTGCTGTTCTAGAATGTGCAAGAGGAGGATTATTGCGTGCAGGTCTCGGTTTTAAAAAATGTGATGTTGCAATCGTTACTAATGTTGCTGCTGATCACCTTGGTTTAAAAGGAATTCACACTATTGAACAGCTGGCTAGAGTAAAAGGAGTTGTTCCAGAAACTGTACTACCTGACGGATATGCAATATTAAATGCCGATGATGATCTGGTCTATGATATGCGAAGAAGTTTAGAATGTAATGTGGCCCTATTCTCTATGGATGAAAACAATCCTCATATAAAAGCTCTTCAACGTAAAGGAGGAATTACAGCTATATATGAAAATGGTTATGTAACTATTTGTAGAGGTGAATGGAAAATGAGAGTTATGAAAGCAGAAAATATTCCACTTACCTACGGAGGCAAAGCGAAATTTATGATCCAAAACGTTTTGCCGGCGATTATTGCGGCAAATGTCCAGGGGATTAGCATCGAAGATATGAAAGCAGGACTGGAAACCTTTATTCCGTCAGCTGCACAAACACCGGGAAGATTGAACTTATTCGAGTTTAATAACTTTTCAATATTGCTGGATTACGCTCATAATCCAGCTGGAATGAGAGCGCTACAAAACTTTACAGATGAATTAGAGGCAACAGTCAAGGTTGGTATTATTGCAGGTATTGGAGACAGGCGGGTTGAAGACAATAATGAAATGGGAAGTATAGCTGCGGAGATGTTCGACGAAATAATAATTCGTCAGGACAAACGATTAAGAGGAAAAACTGAAGAAGAACTTATAAAAATGCTCCATGATGGAATAATAAAAAAAGACCCTGATAAGAAAACTACAATTATTCCTTCAGAAAAAGAGGCAATCAACTTTGCAGTAAAAAATGCAGTAAAGGGCTCACTTATTATATTGTGTAGCGATGTTGTTCCGGATGCTCTAGATCTTGTTAAGAAACTTAAAGAGCAGGAAGCAAAAGGCGAATTGATTTCAAGTAATTAATAGGTTAAGATTTTAACCAAAATAATTTGCTCTCATTATTTATGAACGACTACGGATTTCTTTCTTTATTACCTCCTGTAATTGCAATAATTCTTGCACTTAAAACTAAGCAAGTTTATGTTGCTCTGCTGTTTGGCATTTGGTTTTCTTGGATTATTATGAGTGATTGGAACTTTTTGACCGGAACCTTAGCAACAATTGAAGGCTTAGTAGATGTTTTTAAATCGGCCGGAAACACAAGAACTATAATGTTTAGCGCCTTGGTTGGTGCATTATTATTGTTTATTCAATATTCCCGTGGCATGGAGGGATTTATCAATAAACTCAATATATTGATCAATTACTTCGAAAAAAAAGAAAGTGGTTACAGTCGGGTGATAGTACAGATTCTAGCAATGATAACCGGCCTACTACTTTTTGTGGAATCTAGTATCAGTTCCCTAACTGTTGGTATACTTTACCGACCAATATTCGATAAGTTAAAAATTCCGAGAGAGAAATTAGCATATATCGCAGATTCAAGTTCTGCACCCTCTTCTATATTAATTCCTTTTAACGCATGGGGTGCTTTTATCATGGGATTATTACTCACTCAAGGGATTGACCGACCTTTTTCTACATTAATAGCCTCCATTAAATATAATTTCTATCCTATAATAGCTATAATTATTGTGTTCATTATTATTATTTCAAAAAAGGATTTTGGGGCTATGGCAAAAGCTGAAAAAAGAACTAGAGACACAGGTAAACTATTGAATTATGATGCAAAACCAATGATTTCAGACACCATTACCTCCTTTAAACCAAAGGAAGGGATCGAAGCAAAAGCGTATAATATGGTTATTCCATTAGCAACTATGGTCTTAATGATGCCAATAAATTTAGCATATACCGGTTGGGATAAAGTTGAAAATTATACTTCTTTTTCCAATCATGTATCCCAGGCAATTGGGAATGGTTCCGGTTCATCATCTGTTTTATACTCTGTAATTACCTCTATAATTATCGCAATGATCATGTATCGCTCACAAGGAATTATGAAAATGAAAGAAATGGTTGATCTGGTTTTAAAAGGAATAAGTGAATTAATGCCTTTGGCACTCTTAATGCTGCTGGCATTTGCCATAAGCAATGCATGTAATGCATTGGGAACAGGACAATATGTTGCCAATTGGTCTAAAGATTGGCTTTCGCCGGAATTCTTGCCGGCAATTGTTTTTGCATTAAGTGCATTTATTGCATTTTCAACCGGAACATCCTGGGGGACTTTCGCTATTATGTTGGCCATTTCCATTCCTATGGTAAATATTCACGGCGGAAATGTAACCTTGGTAATCGCTGCAACTCTCGGTGGAGGAATTTTTGGAGACCATTGTTCTCCAATTTCGGATACTACAATAATTTCATCTATGGCATCGGCAAGTGACCATATTGATCATGTAAAAACGCAATTACCTTATGCTTTAGTTGGCGGAATAATTACTGCTATTCTGTATTTGGCAATGGGCTTTGCCCTGAATTAGTCTACATTTGCGTTTAAATACTTAAGATGGCACATAAAGCAGGTTTTGTAAATATAATAGGCAACCCAAATGTTGGTAAGTCAACTTTGATGAATGCATTTGTTGGCGAACGACTATCTATAATTACTTCAAAAGCGCAAACCACACGTCACAGAATATTAGGCATTGTAAATGGCGAAGACTTTCAAATACTTTTTTCCGACACACCGGGTATAATAAAACCGGCTTATGAATTACAAAAGTCCATGATGAATTTTGTAAAATCAGCCTTTGAAGATGCTGATATTCTGATATATATGGTCGAAATTGGAGAAAAAGAGTTAAAGGATGAAGATTTTTTTAATAAAATAAAAAATAGCAAAATTCCAGTTTTACTTTTAATAAATAAAATAGACAAATCAACACAAGAAGAATTAGAAGAGAAAGTTGCTTATTGGCAAAAAAAAGTTCCAAATGCGTTGGTTTATCCTATTTCGGCACTAGAAAATTTCAATGTCCAAAATGTTCTGGATAAAGTTATTGAAATATTACCGGTTTCCCCTCCCTTTTACCCAAAAGATCAGCTTACCGATAAACCCGAAAGGTTTTTTGTGAATGAGACCATTCGAGAAAAGATCTTGATGCATTATAAGAAAGAAATTCCATATTCTGTGGAAATTGAAACTGAAGAATTTATTGAAGAAGAAAAGATCATCAAAATTCGCGCTATAATAATGGTAGAAAGAGAAACTCAAAAAGGGATTATTATTGGCCATAGAGGAGCTGCTCTAAAACGTGTTGGTACGGAAGCAAGAAAAGATCTTGAAAAATTCTTCGACAAAAAGATCTTTTTAGAACTCTACGTTAAAGTAAATAAGAATTGGCGTAACGATAGTAGACAATTGAGAAGATTTGGGTATAAAGAGTAGAAAACAACCAAAATATTAAACAAACTTCTAAACTATCACTGAAGGTAAATTGCAGTTTAACCAAACTTTACATTATGAAACCAAACAAACAATTATTATTAAAAAAAAGACCGGTTGGCCTACCTGAAAAGGGTACCTGGGAACTCGTTGAAGCTGATCTACCTCAACCAAATGACGATGAATTTTTAATAAAATGTGAATATATTTCTCTTGATCCTGCCATGCGGGAATGGTTGAATGATACGAAATCATACATCCCTCCAGTGCAAATCAATGAGGTTATGAGAGCTGGTGGAGTGGGGAAAATTATAGAATTTACATTATGAAACCAAACAAACAATTATTATTAAAAAAAAGACCGGTTGGCCTACCTGAAAAGGGTACCTGGGAACTAGTTGAAGCTGATCTACCTCAACCAAATGACGGTGAATTTTTAATAAAATGTGAATATATTTCTCTTGATCCGGCCATGCGGGGCTGGTTGAATGATACGAAATCATACATCCCTCCAGTGCAAATCAATGAGGTTATGAGAGCTGGAGGAGTGGGGAAAATTATAGAATCAAAACATAGTAATTTTAAAGAAGGAGATTATGTTTATGGTCAAACCGGTGTTCAACAATATGTTACATCCGATGGCAAAGGATTTCATACGATTGATCCTGACATAGCACCTCTACCAATGTATTTAGGAACATTAGGTATGACAGGAATGACCGCCTATTTTGGTATTTTAGAAGTTGGTGACCTGCAAGAGGGTGATGCTGTTTTAGTGTCCGGTGCTGCGGGTGCTGTGGGTAGTGTCGTTGGTCAGATAGCCAAGATCAAAAACTGTAAAGTAATTGGAATAGCGGGTGGTACAGATAAATGTAATTACTTAGTTGAGGAATTAGGCTTTGATGGAGCGATAGATTATAAAAATGATGATATCCGGATAAAGCTCAAAGAATATTTCCCAAAAGGAATAGATGTATATTTTGACAATGTAGGTGGTGAGATATTGGATTTGGCTCTGGGAAGATTAGCAATGCATGCCAGAATAGTAATTTGTGGAGCTATTTCTCAATACAATAATACCTCTGCTATAAAAGGACCATCAAATTATTTAGCACTACTTGTAAACAGAGCAAGCATGAAAGGAATGGTTGTTTTTGATTATGCTAAAGATTACGGGAAAGCATCTGTCCAATTGGGTCAGTGGATCAGAGAGGGAAAATTAAAGTCTAAAGAAGATATACATATTGGTATTGAAAATTTTTATGAATCTTTTTTAAGATTATTCACCGGCGAAAAGTTAGGAAAATTGGTGTTAAAAGTTAGTGAAGATTAAGATACTTCCCTGATTAATATTGATCGGTTTTAAAAATTCTTCCTATTTCTTTCTTCTTTTTTCTTTAAATTTTCAAAATCACATTCCTAATATTTTTTTTCCTTCCTCACTCACTAATGCAGTTGACCAAGGTGGATCAAAAACAATTTCAATATTGGTAGTAAAATCAGGATTTTTTTTGCTTGATGCTCTCTTTAATATTAGTAACTATCGTATCTCCTAAAGGACATGCAGGAGTTGAAAAAGTCATTTCAATATCAATGGTTTTTTCGCCATCATAGGTGATCTCATAGATCAGCCCTAAATCAACAATATTAATTTCAATTTCAGGATCCATAACATTTTTCAACAATTCTAAAAGGTCTATTTCAAATATTGCAATTTCTTCTCTAGTCTTCATTTTTTATAATTTTTACCTTGTGAAAAACAATTTTAAACACATTAATATTATATAATATAGCAACCAATAACAGGGTATAACTTCCAATACGGATCATGAACATATTATTAAAAATCAAACCCAAAATCATACAAACAATAAATATTAAATATAAATAGAATTGACCTTTTGCAATATTTTCCGAATATAATTCTCTCGGCATGGGCGTTTTAGTCTTCCCGACTAATCCTTTATACTTATCCAGCCAAATTACAAATGGTAAAGTTTTATAGGTCTGACCAAGTATAAGTGTGGTAATAAACCCAAATATTACAGTAAAACCGTACAGTGTTGTTACTCTTATTAGAATAGTTTCTTCCATACCAAAACCCATCATAACAATTAAGCTGATAATAATTGGTAAGAATACACTTAATATCGATATCAATGTATGTTTCATACCAATATCTAATTTCTTACGTATTCTTTTGTTATATGCATCAAACACAAATGAAAAAAAGAATAGAACTCCAATAGCAATAGCAAGCCAAAACAATGGGGTTATTACGGTGTAATTAAATAAAAACCAGTTTAAAGACAAGGCCAACAAGCCAACATTAATAAGAATGTACGCATTTTTAAGTTTTTTTTCATTTAGCTGATGCGAAACCAAGAACATAGGAATTAACGTTGAACCTACCCCAATAATCAAAAGTAAAAACCAACCAATTAATCCAATTGCAGCATGAATTTTTAAATAGTGCAAATGTATCTCTGTCAAGAAATTATATTTAAAATTTAATGCAATTAATGTCCCCACAAACTCTGTAGCTCCTAACCAGAATATCGCAGTAATTACAAATTTAGATGCTATATTTTTCTTCTTTGAATTTTTGTACGATAAAATAACATTCACAACAAAAAGTAATAAAGCGCTAAAAGTCAATAAAGACGCATAAATAAGTATACCTGAAAACGCACCTATCCAAAATGCATAAGTCAAAAACAAAATACTAAAGCCAAACATCCAAAAAGTGAATTTTGCCAATTTTTCGCTATACAATGATGTTTCAAAAACTACAGGGATTAGTTGATACAAAGCACCAAAAACAATCATAGATGCCCAACCCAGAACGGCCATATGTGTAATAGCAAGTATCTTAGTATTAAAATAGGCCTCTAATAAAAAATTATCGGCTAAAATTATCATTACCGATAAAATCAAAAGAGCTATTGACCCAAATACAAAATGAGGTTTTACTACACTTGCATCAGGAGCATTATTTGAGTTTAATACACTCATTTAAGATCTGTTGTTCTTATAAATTAACAATATTGTATGATTACAATCAACCTCTTTATACAAGATATCAAAGTTCCTGACTTCTAATTCAGGCAATAAAAACTGTGGTATTTTTTTATGATCTACAAATAAGGCTTGACCGTTTTTTAATGTTTCAATTTCTTTTAAAATTTGTATCATTGGCTCGGGCATTTCTAATTCTCGCACATCAATTCTCCTTAAATTATCTCCAAAATTTGCCAGCTCTACCTCAAAATTTTTATTGCTTTTCTTAACCGTCTCTTCAACTTCATTATCTATCCATTTGGTTTTATTCATTCTAAAAAAAGTATGAACTTCTCCCTCCTTAGGTCGTTCTGTCCATGACTCGTATCCTTTGGATTTCAATTTTCTTATCAATGGGATGGGTTCAAAAGAATTGATGATTTGCAAGGTTTCTTCCTCTTTTAATATTTTTACCGCTTTCATGATGATATTAAAAGGGTCTTCCCCGGATGCTAAGGTAGGACGAACATCCAGGCTTACTAAGTTTTTAATGTTTTTTGTTCCAGACATGTTTTCAATATTTAAATTATCAGTTTTGAATTTTTGTGGCATATCACCCTCAAACTCGAACCCGATCTCTTTCAGTTTTTTAATCATTACGTCAATTTCTACACCTCCTACTTTCGAAGCATCGGCAACAGTTACACGAGGTGCTAAAACTTTCCTTAAAACAGGATTTTTTAATTTTAAAAAATGTTTGTTTATAGAAGCTATTGCCTGAATAGTTTCTTCATTCTCTTTGATCAAAGTCGAAATCCTGGTATTTCTATTAAACTTCATCATTACTTATTTTAATGGAAGCCACAAAATTAATCAATCCAAAAAATATAAAGCAATTTAGAATGAAATAAAATAAGTAACAGTAGTAGCATAAAAGATGGATTTTCAAAACTTCTATGTACCAATGTGAATTTTATTTTATCAAATTTTTAACCTCGTCAAAATCCAATCCTCCATAATCTCCTGAACTCATTAAGAGCAGAGCTGTGTTCTCCAAATTTTGAGAAAATAAAAAGTCTTTAAATTCTTTTGGGTCAGTATAGATTATTAGATCTTCACGCTGGAATGCCTCTGCTATTTGTTCTTTGGTAACTTCCTCTAATCTTTTAATTTTTACCGCATGAGGAGAATAAAATACAACCGCTACATCTGCAGCATTCAGAGCATTCTGATACTCAGTCAAAAAATCTGCATTCAAACTACTATAAGTATGTAGTTCTAAACAAGTTAAAACCCTTCTATTAGCATATTGTTCCTTTACCGCATCCGAAGTTGCTTTTACTTTGGAAGGGGAATGTGCGAAATCTTTAAAAATAACGGTACTATTATTTTCAAATAATTTTTCCAATCGCTTATTCGCACCTTTAAAACTGGAAATTGCTTCATAAAAATCTTCATAACCAACACCAATATGCAAACATATATTCCTAGCTCCTTCCAAATTCTGCAAATTATGTTGACCAAATATTTCTAACGGAACCTCACCCTCAGGAGTATCCAATAATGTGGTTCCGTTTACTATGGAATAAGCTGGTGTTTTATAAGCATATTTTTTAATGGCTTTGGTTGCTTCTTCCACCACTCGTTTTACAATTTTATCTTCTTCATTATACACCATAATTCCCCCATTAACCATGGTTTCAAGAAAAATATCAAACTGTTTCACGTAATTTTCAAAGGTTGGAAATACGTTGATATGATCCCAGGCAATTCCGCTGAGTAAAGCAATATTCGCTTTATACAAATGGAATTTTGGTCGTAGGTCAATAGGTGAAGACAAGTATTCATCACCCTCTATAATCATAAACTCATTTTCTTCCGTTAGATGAACCATCCTGTCAAAACCATCTAATTGTGCCCCAACCATATAGTCTACTTCTATATCATGATAGTTCAATACATGAAGAATCATAGATGTTATGGTAGTTTTTCCGTGAGAACCCCCAATAACAACTCTTGTTTTATTCTTGGAATGTTCATATAAATACTCCGGATAAGAAAATATTTTTAATCCCAGCTTCTGTGCTTTTATCAATTCAGGATTATCTGCTTTTGCATGCATTCCCAAGATCACTACATCGATATCCTTAGTGAGTTTTTCGGGAAACCAACCCATTTCTTCTGGTAATAGACCTTTAGCATCTAACCGCGATTTCGATGGTTCGAAAATAGCGTCGTCACTTCCGGTTATATGATCCCCTTTTTCGTATAAAGCCAATGCTAAATTATGCATGGCACTTCCGCCGATGGATATAAAATGTATATTCATTAATTTCAAAATCTGATTAATTCAACTTGAATTTATAATTTTTAGTGTTCAATTCCTGTATTAATTCCTTGGAAATCTCAATTTTAGCTGTCCTGCTTGGCATCGATAATTTTAATTTTTCCTCCCTGTCATATACCAAAAAGTTCAAAGTTTGTGTACCTTTATATTGCTTCAATACAGAATTCATAGAAGCTATGTTTTCATCATTTATAGAATTTACGTCAAGCTGTATGGTTAATTTTTTTGCCATTTTAGAAAGTACATCCTGTAACTGATGCATTGCAGTAAATTGTGGTCTGACTTCACCATTTTGCCATGGCCTGCGTAACATGGTTTTGATATACAAAAATGTATTTGGAATTAAATAATGCCTGAACTTCAAATAGTCTTCATTAAAAAGTTTGAATTCATAGGCATCTGTATAATCTTCAAAAGTAAACATTCCCCATGGCTTTCCATTCTTTCCAACCTTGTGCTGTACATTTGAAATGATTCCGGCAAATGTTAATTCTCTTCCTTCGTGCCTATCTAAATCGTTTAACATTTCAACATTAGCATTACAGAAATATTTTAACTCTGTCTTATAGTCGTCCAATGGATGTCCCGAAATATAAATCCCGATCACTTCCTTTTCCCTTGCCAATTTATCCATAATATTCCATGGTTCGCAGAGTGGTATGACAGGCTCATCGAATTGCACTTCAGAGGCTTCGCCAAATAACGATACCTGTGCAGAGTTCTTACTCTCTTGAAACTTATTTCCAAATCGAATTGCTTTTTCAATAAACGTTTGCCCTCTCTCGTCAAAGGCAAAATATTGAGCCCTCTCCGTCTCTACAAACGAATCAAATGCACCGGCTAAAATTAATCCATCAAATGATTTTTTATTGGCTGCTCTCAAATCTACACGTTTGGTTACATCGAATATTGACTTGAAATTGCCGTTTTCCTTTCGTTCCTCCACAATCGTTTTTACTGCTCCATGTCCAACACCTTTAATAGCACCAATTCCAAATCTGATCGCACCAGATTTATTTACGGAGAATTTATAATAGGATTCATTAATATCCGGCCCTAAAACTTTAATTCCGGCTCGTTTACATTCTTCCATAAAAAAAGAAACTTGCTTAATATCACTCATGTTATTGCTCAAAACTGCCGCCATATATTCCGCCGGATAATGTGCTTTTAGATATGCCGTTTGATAAGCGATAAATGCATAACACGTGGAGTGTGATTTATTAAAGGCATATGCAGCAAAGGCTTCCCAGTCTTTCCAAATCTTTTCCAATACCTCTTCCGGATGGTTATTCTTCTTACCTCCTTCAATAAATTTAGGTTTTAATTTTTCCAATAAGGCAAAAATCTTTTTCCCCATTGCTTTCCTTAAAACATCCGCTTCACCTTTGGTAAAACCCGCCAGCTTTTGAGAGAGTAACATCACCTGTTCCTGATAAACGGTAATGCCATAAGTTTCTTTTAAATACTCCTCCATCTCCGGAAGATCATAAGTTATTTCCTCCCTCCCGTGTTTTCGGTCGATGAATTGTGGAATATATTCCATTGGACCCGGTCTGTACAAGGCATTCATGGCAATTAAATCTGCAAATTCTGTTGGTTTTAATCCTTTTAGGTGCTTTTGCATTCCTGCTGATTCGTATTGAAAAATACCAATTGTTTCTCCTTTTTGAAACAGTTCAAAAGTCTTTATATCATCTAAGGGAAAACTATCCGGATCCAAATCTATATCATGTAGGGCCTTGACAATTTTAACCGTGTCTTTAATCAGGGTAAGTGTTTTTAATCCTAAAAAGTCCATCTTCAGTAAGCCGGCATCTTCTACTACTGAATTGTCAAATTGGGTAACGAACATATCCGTTCCCTTAGCAGTTGCTACAGGGATCAAATTTGTTATGTCTTCAGGAGTGATAATTACACCACAGGCATGAGTTCCGATATTTCGAACTGATCCCTCAAGTTTTCTGGCTTGATTTATAGTATCTGCAATTACCCCTTTTCCTTCAGAAAATGATTTTAACTCATTAACATTTGCAAGTTCTTCACTACGGAGTGCTTTTACCTTGGCAATACTTTTTTCATCTTCACCAAATATATTTTTTAACTTAATTAATGGAATTAATTTGGCTATTCTATCCGCATCCGGCAGGGGTAAATCCAAAACTCTTGCGGTATCACGAATGGAAGATTTAGCAGCCATTGTGCCATAAGTAATAATTTGAGCTACCTGATTTGATCCATATTTATCTATCACATAATCAATTACTTTCTGCCTTCCTTCATCATCAAAATCAATATCAATATCCGGTAGCGAAACCCTATCAGGATTTAAAAATCGTTCAAAAAGTAAGTTGTACTTTAAAGGATCTATATTGGTAATTCCTAAACAATAAGCAACAACGGAACCTGCCGCAGATCCTCGTCCCGGACCAACAGATACATCCATCCTTCTGGCCTCATTAATAAAATCTTCTACAATTAAAAAATACCCCGGATAACCCGTATTTTCAATGATCATCAACTCAAAATCGATACGCTCTTTTATTTCATCAGTGAGTTCTGAATATCTATCATTAGCACCCTCATAAGTAATATGTTTGAGATAAGCGTTCTCTCCTCTTTTCCCACCGTCCTCATTATCTTTTACTGAAACAAATTCTGTTGGTATATCAAATTTTGGAAGTAATACATCACGTGCCAATTGATAAGTCTCGATCTTATCAACAATTTCTTGAATATTTACAATGGATTCAGGAATATTATGAAATAATGCCTTCATTTCCTCCTGACTTTTAAAATAATATTCATTATTTGGCAAACCATAACGGAACCCTCTTCCTCTACCTTTGGGAGTATCAATCTTTTCACCATCCTTTACACAAAGTAATATATCATGTGACGTTGCATCTTCCTTTTCCAGATAGAAGGTATTGTTGGTTGCAATTGTTTTTATGTTGTGCTTTTCCGAAAAATTTAAAATCACCTCGTTTACATGTGCTTCATTTTCTTGCTGGTGGTTACTTAGTTCTAAATAAAAATCATCTCCAAACTCCTCCTTCCACCATAATAAGGCATTCTCCGCCTGTACCTCACCTATATTCAGTATTTTACTTGGTATTTCACCATTCATATAACCACTTAAAACGATGATATCCTCTTTATACTTCCTTATAATTTCTTTATCGATTCTAGGCACATAATAAAAACCGTCAATATATCCTATAGAGGTCATTTTGGCCAGATTATGATAGCCATTCTTGTTTTTTGCTAACATAACAATCTGATAACCATTGTCCTTCGTTTTTTTATCCAAATGGTTTTCACATACATAATATTCACATCCCAAAATTGGTTTAATGGGGGTGTCTGTATTATTGTTATAATTGGTAACTTCTTTAATGAAATGAAAAGCTCCCATCATGTTTCCTATATCTGTCAAAGCAACTGCAGGCATATTATTTTTAGCCGCCGCATTAACCAACCCTGATATACTCGATGTGGATTGTAAGATTGAAAATTGAGAATGGTTGTGTAAATGAGTGAATGCTGCAGCCTCTAATTTTTGATCGCTCTTAACCTTATCCTGTCGATCTGATGTTGCGATATTCCTTTCTTTTTCCTTTAGGGCCTTACTTTTCTTTTTTAGATTAACGTGTTTAATTCCAACAAGATCAAAGCTAGAAGGATTTTTTTTAATAAAATCATCAAAATAATTATCTGATTCTTCTAACTCACTTAATGTAAACCGTTTTCTACGAATCAATTCCAAGAAACAACGGGTGGTAGCCTCAACATCCGCTGTTGCATTATGTGCCTCGGAAAAGGGAGTATCAAATAATTTCTGATGTAATTCAGTTAAAGTTGGTAATTTAAATTTTCCGCCCCTACCTCCTGGAATCTGACACAGGAGTGCGGTTTTTTCCGTACATGTATCCAATACAGGCATTTCATTTAAATCAGTAGAAATTCCCAACCTATAAAATTCACAACCCATTATGTTTAAGTCAAAATTTATATTTTGACCAACAACAAAATTTGTTTTTGTTAGTGCCTCATTAAAAAGTTTTAAAACCTCCTCAAGAGAAGTCCCATTTTGAAGCGCCAGTTCTGTAGAAATCCCATGTATTTGTTCTGCATCATACGGTATATTAAACCCATCAGGTTTTATTAAAAAATCCTGATGCTCAATTAGTTCACCCATCTCATCATGCAACTGCCAGGCAATTTGAATGCACCTTGGCCAATTATCTGTATCGCTAATGGGAGCCTTCCATTTTTTGGGTAAACCAGTAGTTTCTGTATCAAAAATTAAAAACATTTGCTTGAATATATCTTAAAATAATGAAATTTTAAAAGTATAAATTTAATAGTTTTTATGTTCTCGCACTCTGAATTTTTATTAACAATCCATACTTATTATTTAAGTATAAAAGAAAACAGTAAATCTCATAATAGAAATAATATGCTTTTGGTAATTCAAAAAGAAAAACCCTAACAATAGTCATTTTCTAATACTATTTATAGTAATAACTTTACTTAGTATTATTTATGACAGTTTTTTTATGAAGAGGCTTGATCAAAACAATTTTAATGTGGTTAACAAATATTTTGTAAAACATACCGGTG
>PVMK01163760.1_pt1 | contig 13710 bp, 12 predicted proteins | sample 1853481 | NCBI WGS metagenome assembly PVMK01 (sample SAMN08533507, study PRJNA380276) | Marine sediment metagenome, whole genome shotgun sequencing project. | reverse complement strand
CTTGTATACCGTCTTCCCCTTGAGCACGGTCTGCAGCACCTTGGTCGTGTGAATCTTCTCCGGTGGAATCTTGAGAAGATTCTGGTTGAGCACGATGAAGTCGGCGGACTTGCCGGGCTCAATGCTGCCGGTCTCGTCCTCTTTCTCCATGGCCATGGCACCGTTTCTGGTGAAGATCTCGATCGCCGTCTCGACGTCGATCCGCTCATCCGGATTGAGCTGGCCGTACTCGGGCTTGCCGGGGTACTGGCGGGTGATCATGCCCTCGAGCGCGAACCACGGATCTGGTTCAGGAATGTTGTCCCAATCACTGCCGTAGGCCACTACGGCGCCCGCGTCGATGATCGTCTTGATAGGTGTGAAGGTCAGCTCGAAGCGGTCGCGGCCGATGAGATGTGGCCACTCGTAGTTGGCGGTGGGATCCGGGACCCAGAGCTGGTACGGCGACACCTCGGCAACGAAGTTTGAGCGCTCGAAGTTGAACCGGTCCACCTCGTCCGGGTAGATGAGCATCGAGTGGGCCATGTGGTGCGTTGGTCCCTTGCCGTTGGCACGGCGCACCGCTTCCACGGCGTTGAGGAAGTGACGCACCGACAGGCTGCCGGTGGCGTGCGCCATGACCTTGAGCCCTTCCGTATCGAAACGCAGCATCCAGGTGGTGAACGTCGATTCATCGATGCTCGGGGTGCCGAAGGTCGGCGCGGTCGCGTAGCGATCGATCATCGGTGAGCCGCCCTCTGCGTCGTTGGGCACGCCGTCCATGTAGATCTTCACGCCGTCGACATTGATGAGGGGTGAGTTCTTCCCGCGCTTGTCGCGCGTCATGAAGGTCTTGGACTGCTCCTCAAGCGTCGTGGTCACATAGCGCGTGTTGAAGTCCCAGCTCCCCTGGATGCGCACGGTCAGCTTGTGCTTAGATTCCAGGGCGCGGTAGGCCCTCAGGCGCATGGGATCAAGCTGGGCGGTGACGATGCCGGTGATGCCGTAACCGTTGAGCTTGCTGAAGATCCAGATTGCACGCTCTTCCACGACCTTGTCCTCGGGAGGCGGCATCGCGGCGGTAATCAGGCCGAGCGCCTTGTCGTGGAGCGTGCCGGTGGGGTTGCCTGAGCTGTCCCGGTCGATGACTCCGGCCTCCGGGTCCGGCGTGTCCTTGGTGATCTTTGCGGCTTTCAGCGCCGCGGAGTTCACCCACCCGAGGTGGTTGGTCCAGTCGTGCAGGAACACCGGGTTGTCGGGCGACACCTCGTCCAGCATCTTGGCGTTGAGCTTCTTGTAGTCGATGGCCCACTTGGCGCCCTCGACCCAGTCGCCCTTCTTGAGCTTCTTGTCGGCGATGTACTTCTTGACCGCGGCCTTGATGTCGTCGACCGACGAAGTTACGGGGAAGGCGAGCCCGAGGGCCGTCAAGGCGCCGCGCAGCGGGTGGATATGCGTATCCACGAGCCCCGGCATGACCATCTTCCCTTTGAGATTGACTGTCTTGGTGTTCTTACCGGTGACGTCCTTCATGTCATCGTTGCTGCCGACGGCAATGAACTTGCCATCCTTGATGGCAAATGCTTCGGCGCGGGACCGAACCCCGTCAACCGTGTAGACGAAACCATTGCGGTACACCACATCCGCCTTGACATCTTTCGCTTTGGCCGTAGCCGAGGCCGCAATAGATGCGAAGCCACCGATGCAGGCGGCCAGTGCCAGCCCGTAAGCAATCGTTCGTAGTGTGTTGATTGGTTTGGCAGTTATAAATTTCATTTTTTCAACCTTCCTAAGCGTAGCCGAATGTGAGGTCTTTTAGACGAGGCCTCAATCTAACCCTGAAAATACAGGATCGCGTTCGTTCTTTTTCGCTTCTCTCTGTAACCAAATGTGTTCTTCTGACACGGGGTGCTCGAGATTCTTGTCTTGGTCAATTAAAGTAAGAACAGGAAAGATGATGTCAATAGAAACACCTTAGATCTAGTAGGATTTTTTAAGCAATAGGGGAATACTGGCTGTAAGAACTGATGGTTTGGATAGAAATGGAGGGCAACACTGCAGATGGAGAGTTTCGGTCATGCACTTTTTCAGTCAGTAAAAGGGTTCATAGCTGACTAAGGTTCAGATGTCCACAAGATATTGGCGCTAAATCCGCATCCTCTTAGTTTTGCATATCTTGCCATTATCTAAACATTCCCTGTTTTCCAGATATGAAAAGGAGATCGAAACATTTTGGTGGGATGCCAGAGTTTACATAGATAGCAGATACAATAACCTGACCGTTGCTGCTGAAGCGAACGCTTCAACAGTGATCTCGTTTAGACTCGCCTCCTAGAATCCAACCCAGAAGCGATTTAGGTTAAATCTGCATAGATTTTCTTCAAAACCTTACCAATTTGTATTTTTTGAGGGCATTTTTTTTCTGCTTTTGAATAGTCTGTCTTACAAATATTTCTTTTTTGATCTGTTGGTAAAGCATTGAATAGCGCCAGTGCCTTATCACGGTCTCCATAGCTGTCATAGTACATGGAATAACGCAATACATCACTGATCGGTACCCTGAAATCCACCGCTGACTCGCAAATATCGGCACAGCCCGCGCAGTAACCACCTGCAGTTTTTTGAGCATATTGTTCAAAAAGTTGTTTGTCTCTTGAAGATAGTTCATTCTTATTCAGCGCAGCGGCGACATTGGCCTGCAGTATGGTCATATTGGACATAGCTGAACAAATGCTGGCAATATTTGGATTTTCCCAGACCACCTTAAGTTTAGCCTGTTCCTCCGTGTATCCCTTTTTTAAAAAACTTTCGGTCATATTTAGAGCATCGTCGGTTTCAAATCCGATTGAAGAATAGAAGTGGGCCGAAAATGCGGCTTGTGTTTTCATAGCCATCAAGCCGATTCCCGCTTTAACACAGGCATCAACAGCTCTCTTCATTTCATCCTTTACCATTAGTCTATAGTTATAACTCATCATTATTCCATCAATCCATCCAAGTTTAGCTGCCTCCAGCATGCTGTTTTCCATGTTTTTGTGGGCGCTGAATCCAAAAAAACGAATCTTTCCATCAGCTTTGGCTTTTTCGGCCCAGGCTTTGACTTCACTTGTCAAATCATCTTTTACATCTTTCAGATAATGAATGAAGTACATATTGATGTATGACGTATTCATTCTATGAAGTGAGGTATTCAGCTTTTCAGTTAATTTTTTTGGATTTGAAGTCGCGGCCTTGGTGACTAGAAACACTTTTTTTCGATCGTTGGGGAATTTTGCAAAGTATTTGCCGATTGCCTTCTCATTTTTTCCTCCACCATATGAATCGGCCGTATCCCAATATGTTACACCCATTTTCATGGCTTGTTTGAATATTAAAAGGTCAGACATACCCAATACACCACCAAGGGAAAGAATAGAGACATTTACTCCTGTTTTTCCAAACGGTCGAGTCGGCACGGTCACAGGAAGAATTCTTTTTGAACCGCTTTTGTCCGAAGCGTTCACGAAAGGTGCCAGTGTAGCGATAATCGATCCGGCACCGATGGCACCAGCCGCTTTCAAGAAACTGCGTCGTGAATCTTTCTTTTCTTTCTCTGACATTGGTTCTCCTTTTCCCATAATCTTATATTTTAGGATGACTCAAATTTTACTTCCCTATTCTGGTTAAGTCACGATCCATAGTATGTAATGTTCACTCAGTCCAGAAGACCAACTGAGCTATCAGCCCTTCCGGCTGCAAGAGCATGGCTAGCTGAGCTTGACGGCTGTTCCGTAAGCAAAAAGTTCAGCCGCAGTCCCCACAACACTCGTAGTCATATAGCGAACATTGATGACTGCATCGGCTCCCATCTGTGCAGCCTGGGCGATCATCCTACTAGTAGCTGCTGCCCGAGCGCTCCCCATCATCTCCGTGTATTCAGTCAATTCACCACCAAGAATCAGCCTGACTATGGCGGATAGGTCTTTGCCAAGCCATATGGCAAACACCGTATGGCCCTGGACCAGACCGAGAATCTCAGTGATTTCTCGACCGGGCAGTACATCGGAGTTCAACAGCAGAACCGTGCGATCAGACTCAGTAGCCAGCCGCTCTTCAAATGATGCCGTGTGTGCCCTTTGTTCGAGAGCCAATGTCACCAGCACCAGAAGGATACCCCCCAAGAGGCAAAAAACCGCTATCCTCAGCCACCAGGGCACGACCGGATCATCTGCAACCATTACGTACCATGGCATCCCAGCAAATACTGCGGTAAAAAGCCCGAGCACGAACGCCGCTGAGCCAATATGTCGAAGTACTTTCATGGCTTCTCCTTTTTGACCATCACAAACGAAATCTCAGCTAACTACTTATTCGGCAGAAAATTTTCTGCATATCTCCATAATAGTACCCCCAAAGCTCCTGCAATCACAACAATCAATCAAGATTCACACCGAGAAGGTCAAGTAGTGAAGTCAGAAGTGGTGTATTGGGGTGGGCCATTGCAAAACTAAAGATTACATCCCTAATTCACACTATCGGCTCTAAAGTCCCTAGCACAGAATGTGGTAAGTGCCCCTGAAAGGGCAAAGTGTAGATTAAAGTAGAGACTGTCGAAAAACCCTAAAACCCTTAATTTTGCCACCAATCATGACTTGTAAGTAGTTGATTTTACTAGATGCGGAAATAGCAAAAATGTGCAGTTAGGACTTTTTCGACAGTCTCGTATGATATCCACACTTCCACAAGTTCAGTGCGGACTTTAGATCAAAACGATACGGCATTGGCAAAGAAAAAAGCCCCCACCTACCAGAAAAAATGTGTCGGTGAAGGCTTAAAGGGTGTGAGATCTATTGATTCTTAGCCATCCATTGCAATCAGAACTGCGTCGAAAATTGGATAATGTTACCCCTCACTGTGACGATAACACTAGAGCCCTGCCTTTTCCTTTTCCTGCTGTTGCATCTCTTTGGTCCAAACAATCCCACGAAACATACCTCGCTGGGCCTCAAACTTGTCTACTAATATGGAATTCTCTTTAGGATTAAGATCTCCTGTGACTATTACGGATTCACCGACGTATCTGACCTTAACATCACGTGGGAGATTAGGAAGGAGATGACAGATACTGCCACCTTCTACGAGCACAAAGTCGGGCTCCGTTGCCAGATGAACGTCCATCCTATCCGATGGGCATTTGTGGCCTTTCATAGCGCAGTTTAATCCCTGTATCTCGCCCCAAATTGTTCGTGGAAGACCATCGGCTGCGAAGGGAATTGTCAGGACCAGGAGAAAAGTCAACGCCAAAATAATTCTACGTTTTGAATACATAGTCTTGACCTCCTTCTCTAAAGTGCTGTTCACCTCTTGGCCGCAGCACTTTAGCGTGTGCCCTGTCCTTCTTGAAGACAATGGGCAAATTATTCGGGCCTATGGTAACTTCTTAACTATCTCTGCAAACTCCTCCTTTGTGAATGCCTTGAGTGTTGTTGTCCTAACGTTACCTTGGGCGCCAATCGCCAAAGCGAGGGTCAAAGCCATCTCATCATTTGGAAGTTCACCAACGCTTACGTAGTCATATTCGCCCAGTACTGTGTACACGCCAAGCGATTTGCCGCCCATTGCTTCCGCGGCCTTGATGGCCTCTTCAATCCGTTGAGGTGCGTCCTTGATGTTCTTAATCCCTTGATCAGTCAGTTTGTATAAACCAATGTATGTCGGCATAGGTCACTCTCCTTTCTTGGTATCGTCAGTGTTACCTGCCACGCCATGAGACAAAAGCCTCCAAGGAGGTATAAAAACCCTCAGAGATCTCGTATCAGCACTTTTTAAACCTCTCTTCAAAATTCATCTCCTCCTTCGATGCCATAAAAGGGGACTTTCGTGAGCCTGTCCAGATGGGGCGACCTCTATTGCGGGTAGCGGCATCAATTTACCACCGGTTAGTTATTCTCTGGCTCCGAACTTCTTGAGTAATCGAGCGATGTCAGTGTGACCACATCTCAGCGCGCAGGCCAAGGGTGTTTCCCCAATTTCATCTTTCGCGTTGACCTCGGCGCCGTTGCTGGCAAGTAGCTCCACCATGTCTTTGTCGCCTCTTTCCGAAGCCAGGTGCAGCGGTGTAGTGTTGAAAAATGCTTTAGAGTTAATGTTGGCCCCATTGGCGACGAGCATTTTCACCATGTCCTTGTTACCCCAAGAAACAGCGAAGTACAGCGGTGTCCGGTTGTTGACCTCGTCTTTGATGTTTAGGTTGACGCCACTGGCAATAAGCAGTTGCACCATCTCCTTGTCGTCTCTTTGCGCCGCTTGGTGCATCGGTGTCCAACCGTTAACCTCGTCCATGGCGTTTAAGTCGGCACCTTTGGCGATAAGCAGTTGAGCCATGTCTTTGTGGCCCTTTTCTACTGCCAGATGAAGCAGTGTCATGCCGTAGATCTGCTCCCTGGTGCTGATATCAGCGCCCTTAGCCAGTAAAAATCTCGTGGTGGCAGTGTCGTTTTTCAACACTGCTTCGATAAGGTCGGCATTTAAATCCTGAGTATAGCCATTGAGCGGGATTAGCAGTACAAGGGCCAAGATGAAGAGCATCTGGATCGACTGCCAAATCCTCTTATCTGTTATTTTCTTCTGAGTGAACATGGAAATCACCTCCTGATCTTTGTTGTTCAGCTAGGGGGTAAGGATTTATTTTCGTCCTCTACCGTTTGTTCTAACCTAGAAGTGATCAGTTAAGAGGTGTAAAAGACAAATCAACTGGAGGATGAGGGCCGGAGAAAAGGTGGAGTGCTTATGGAGGCGAGAAGGTTTCTAGCTGAGGTATACTGTCAAACTTAAGGCGAAATCGGGTCCAGGAGAATCTCGGCTAAAATCTTAGACTCCCAACAGAACAGTTAAGGTTCCATTAGGAGTATTTGAGGCACATTTTGAGATTCATTGATCACCCTTCAGGCAGTTGCTTAAGGATTAAGAAAAGACTTTCTATATAAGCAGGATACAACCGAGCCAGCGATTCGGTCAATAAAAAAACCACCATCTCGATTTGAATTTGGCGGCTCAAAGGGAGGAGGGCGAGTGCATATATGAGAAATCTACACTCACCTCGATAGCAAAAGTATAGATATCATCCCTTAATTCACACTTCACGCAACAGAGTTTTGCCCCTAGATATGGCAGTTTATATCGATAGCAGTGATCTTCACCCTGGGGCCAGACATCTTCCGCTAACTACGTATTAGGTGGCGTTTTCACCCATCTTGCTCAGCTATCTTGTTTTTCCTTGGCTCTTGCTCTCAACCGCTCCATAAGCTCTTGCGCTTTTCTCTTCCCTTCACGCTCCTTTTCATCCAAGACTTCGGTCCAAGGCTGGGTGATACGCCATGTTATCTTGCCGCTGAGAGGCGGTTCTGGATACGCACCTGGGTCGTACAAAGAATGATCACGAAACTCTACGGGACTCTCTTGGTAACACGACCAGACAGCCTTTCTGACTAAATCCGGGTCCGCCTCAAACTGAATGTTTATAAGAGAAAGCTGTTTGCGGAAGCGCTCTATCATCTCCATAGACAAATTGAACAGAAAAGGATGGGGGGCATCAGTCCCAATGATACGCTTCTTCTCATCAACACCCTGGTCAATCAAAGCTGTCATAGCCTCTCCAGTCAAATGACCTTCGGACTCTGGGCCACCTACGACCAAGTATCGTATGTTTGGATTGGCGATGATATTGCAGACTATTTTCTCAAATCCAATATTCTCGGTTTGCACACTTCCAGAAAGAGCTGCCCCGGTTTCTATCCCAGCCCTTATAAGGATCTCAAGCTCGGGAGGTATCTTGTCTTCGTCACAATTCAAGATAATGGCTACAGCCACAGGAGAAAAATCATTCCCCCTTAGATACCTACCGTCCTCTGGAGGATAATCTGGATGTGGATCTACTTTAAGCATATTGCGTCTCCAGTCGTTTCTTTTGGAAACGGGGTTGAGCCAACCTGTGAATTTCTTGTGATGCAGCTGAAATAGCATATTCGACAAAGAGGAACTAGAAACAGCATAAGTCAGGCTTTTTGCACTGTCAATGCGCAAATTGTTATTCTAGATCGATCTTTCAAGTAGGGGTGATGGGGGGAGATGCTGACTATAGATTCTGAGGAGTTATATAATAAACTTCAACTCAATGAATGCGAAACTGTGTATTACATCCCTTAATTCACACTTTCCCCTCCTGAAACTCAGCACAAGGTGTCAATAAGAAAAGCGGAGCCATGGACTCCGCATTTTCTTAGTTAAACCAAGATATTGTAGCTCGGTCTCAAACAGTAAAGTGGGGATTAAAGTATGTAATTCACATTCCCAGAGTCTGAATGGCGCATTAAAAAAGCGGAGCCGAAGCTCCGCTACTGCATGGGCAGGCTTCCCATGGACTGCCTAAACTATCCGAAGGCTATGCATCTTAAGCAGGCGCGGTTTTAGCCTTTTTCCTTCTCCTGATGACTTTCTTTTTGGCAGGTTTCGCAGGCTCAGGCTTTGCCTTGGCTTTCTTTTTGACCGGAGCTTTTGTTTTTGCCTTCTCGGCCGGAGGCTTTTCTTTCGCCTTCCTTGACTTCTGCAAAGCTTCCTGCAATCTCTCTCCGAGCCCGAGTGCCTTTGCAGTCTTACTTCTCTTTTTAGACAATGACTTTGCAGCGAGAGGCTGTCTGGCCTTAAAGCCATACTTCTTTCGGTATTCTTTGGCATCCAGCCCGTGTTCCTTGAGATGACGATTGCCAAGCATCTTGAACTCCTTGCCGCACTCAAGGCAAATCACCTTGTTCTTCCGGATAGATTTCTTTGGATCCATTGGAGTGGGCTCTGCCTCAACACCTTCCTCAATCGCCTTAATACTCTTAAGGGCGTCAAAGGCCTTCTTCAGAGCCGCATCCATCTCCCCAGCTGACATTGCGGCATGACCTGCCTGCGCTGCCACAATCTCAGCAGCCATCTCTGTCAAACTCTTCGTCATATCCTTCCCTCCTTTTCAACGATATGTAAATATTACAAAAATCCAAGTCTGTAGAAAAAATAATGTAATATAAAATAGCTGTCAACAAATATTTGATATCCTTAGAATAATAATCATTTGAAATAATTCTTTTTTCTGATGAAGAGCAGCATTTGAGGACATCGCCCATTGGATTTTCTACCACGACTAGGAAAAGGGTTCAAAGAGGGAAGCATCGCTAAAGCTGCTTGTTAATCATCAAGCATTCTCAAGAGGCTGTGATAGTATAAAAAACTGTTAATAAAACGCTTTGATCTTGAAGGGGTGGAGTGAGGAGGGAGATAGATGATAAAGAAAGAACTGGCAGAACTTGTGGGCTATCACGTGGATGATATCTACCCCCGGTTGTCGAGGCGAGGGAAGGTTGTTGTAAAGGGTTTCAAGCGCTACCTTTCTGCTCCCAATAAAAAGATCTTTGAAGAAGCGGCACAGAAAGCCGCTAAGGACAGGGTAAAGGGAGAATATCACCCTCTGGTCTCTGAAACAATTCGCCGGATAATGCAACTCGTGGGGAAGGATGTAAAGAAGGAATCTCGGCAAGATCCAAAGGACAAGTATCATATCTACAGCCTTTTTGTAATCTGTGAAAGCTTTCATTGCACGGGCTGTTTTGAAGATTCCTACCTGAAAGAGGACGAGCAGGAGCGGATTCGGGGCCGGGTGGAACGTTGGTTAGGGGGTATTGCAGAGATACTCGAAAGTTATCCTGAGCTGCCAGAAGATACGTCTTCTCTGGAGGCATACCAGAAAAGCTTAAAAGATATAAGGACAGCCTTAGATGATTGGGACACGGAAGCGGCAATAAAGGCATCCGAGGAGCTTGAGAAGAAACTTGAAGAGTGGGCACAAAGAATAGATGAGGAAGGAGAATAAATCATGGCTTGCGTAAGGTACAGAAGAGGCCGCCATTTGAAAATTGTGAAATAGGAGGACACTATGCCAGATACAGAAATAATTAGAGAAGCTGTCCGTAATCCTCATAATTCTGAGAAATTGGTATACGCACTTACTGAGATTGTTCATTTTATAAATGAAATCTATGTACGCCTTGGTGACCTTGAAGATGAAATTGAAGAGTTGAAGTAAAAAGTAAACAGATAAAAAGGGAGGGGGTGGACTGTGTCAAATGAGAGGCAGTATTGGTGGCAACCAGGGAGCAGTTGAGGTGGGTAACATGGGGGGGCGGACTTTGTATTACATCCCTTAATTCACACTATTGGCTCTAAAGACCCTAGCACAGAATGTGGTACGTGCCCCTGAAGGGGCAAAGTCTAGATTAAAGTATGTAATGTGAACTCCCGGATCGCTTGGCTTGTCTCACATTTCGCCCTGATGAAGCATTTAGGGCTATCGCTCGGCTCAATTGTCTAATGACGCATTATTCTACGACCCGTGACATCTTGACTGGCTCCTTGAGACCTCGAATGGTAAAATAGACATCACTGCCCCGTACGAATATACTCACCCCATAACCACCCGGTGCCGATATTTCCTGGCCGTTGATAGTCCACTTTTTCCATTGTTTTACCCTTTTTTTTCCGCTTTGCCAGGTGCGATAAAAATAAAGGGCGTATTTGCCATCGTATTCTATCAATCTATACTTAATATAGTTCTTGTCCATGCCTTTGGTGGTTGTTCTGGTATAATGACCTTCCCAAGTTCCCATCAATAGGGGGGCTGGCTTCTGGATTACCTCACAAAAAGCATCAGGTTGTTCTAAATCCGAGAATGATTTGCCTCTCTTGATCCCACAACCAACGAAAGTAAGGAGGAATATCAAGAAAATAATGAGTTTTTTCATAGCAGTCTCCTCAATCATGGCAAAGGTTACATTGCATCCATTTAATTTACAGTTTTAGCTCTAGGAAGGATACTACTACAAGTGAGGGCAGGTCAGAAAGGGCAAAAGTGTGGAGTATGTAATTCACACTTTCAGGAGAATGGTAGGGGAGTTTATCTATTAACGATTTAACTAAATCACCAAAATTCTGTAAAAAGAAAGATAAAATAAATCAGGCCAACGAATAACGCATCATCTTAAGGAGCGCACCGCTCTGACATAACGGTGCGTAATTGTTTCGTAAGAATAGATGGGCAAAATCGTTAGTCCGAGCGAACCCTCACGGAAATTGACATGCCAAACCTGAGGAGGATTGGCAGTCAAGCCACCAAACGGAGGCCCTTTATCCGAACTCCAACAGCTTTTCTGCTTGTTATAAAATATGGGATCTATGTGAACCCCATTGACCTTTTTTCTCTCCACCAGAGAGGCAAGCTCGTCAATGGTAGGTAAACGCCAGTCTGAATAACCAGCAAACCCCTTGTTGAGTCGTTTGACATAAGTTCGTGCTCGCTTCCACGTTTTAACTCTAGAAGAGCCACTCTTCTGCCACATCAGACCTGTCCTATTATCCGTTATAGTGCCATCGCCGTTATCGACAAAGTCATTATCAGAAGAGCCTTTCAAATTTAAGGCTCCATCATAGAAATCATACGTTAGCACCATCCGTCTAATATCCCTTTCCAAAAGCTGCTTGGGCACTTTACGCAAAGACCCCTTTTCAACCTTCTGTCTTACTAGTTTTCTCCCTTCTTGCTCCCCACTTGATTTACCGGAGGGCTTTACTTGAGCGGATTTCTTCACTAAACGCACCGCTCTGACATAACGGCGCGTAGGAACTGCGCCAGGATAGAGGGGCAAAACCGTTAGTCCGAGCGAACCCTCACGGAAATTGACATGCCAAACATGAGGAGAAGTCGAGCTACGCGGAGGCCCTTTATCCGAACTCCAACAACTCTTTTGTTTCTTATCAAACAAGGGATCTGTGTGAATCCCATTATTCTCGTCTTTCCTCAAAAGCGAGGCAAGCTCTTCAACTGTAGGCAATCGCCAATCTGAATAACCAGCAAACCCCTTGTTGAGTTGTTTGACATAAGTTCGTGCTCGCTTCCACGTTTTAGCTCTAGAAGAACCGCTTTTCTGCCACATTAAACCTGTCGCTTTATCCGTTATTGTGCCATCGCCATTGTTTACAAAATCGTTAGCAAAAGAGCCAAGGAAATTCAATTCGTCGTCATAGAAATTATATTCTTTGAGCATCTGAGCGATATGTATATCCGATACCAATTTCGGAGTTGCCCTCAGCAAAATTCTCTTCTCGGCTTTCAGTATTCTGCGAATCCTTAAAATTAAGGCTTCTTTTTCGGCTAAGGTTAAGGCAGTTTTCAAAGATTCTTTGGCCTTTTTCTCTTGTCTAAAATCTGAATATAGAACAGCCAGTTTATAATAAGCTAATCCCTTACGATTATTAGAAGTATCCATGTTTATGATGTCTCGATATTTTTTTTCCGCTTCATAATATTCGCTTGGCATTTTGGATGAAGCAGATTTCCGCTGCTCCGTGTTTGCAACCTCTGCATAAGCATCTGCTAATACGAAATAGTAATGAACTTCAGATGTAGGCGAAGGTGATATTTGAATGGCTTTTTCTGTATACTTTATTGCTTTTTTTGCACGATCGTTGATTAGAACGGCATGACCGCAGATATACCATCCTTGCGACAGATATTTGGGAGTGTGTGAATACTGTGTAATTAGTTGTTTACCAATGTCATAGGGTGTAAATACCAGATTTTTATAACTTGGATCACCCTTCTCCTTTAGATCATTGCATTTTCCTAGGTACGCTCTGGCAAGAAGTACTGTAGCTTTTGGATCACGTCTATAATCTTTGGAATACTTGTCCAAGAATGCAATAGCTTCGCTGTATCTTTCCGCCTCAATCAAATCGGATGTCTGAGCGTATATGTCGGTTACTTTTGGAGGTGTGTCGGTTGCCTTGGGAGGATGGTAAAGTTTCGCCCCGCAATTGCTGCAAAACCCAGCGTCATCCGGATTATCCGTGCCGCACTGGGTGCAAAAAACAGCGAATGCAGACGCAACCAGCACAAAGGTGGCTAGGATAACAAACAGAAATACTAGTGGCTTGGTTTTCATTGCTTCTCCCCTTTTTGTTCAGATGAGAGGATTTCAGTACGGCCAGAACAGAGCAGGATAGAAGCTATGGACTTGCAAAACGAGCAGGAATAGGAAATATGGGATACTTTCAGCTTAGAGGAACTATTGGGGGTGTGTCAAGATAAAAAGTCACCTGCAAAACTGTGGATTACATCCCTTAATTCACACTTGCCTGGAATTTACTCTGTCACAAAATGTTGTGAACATAAAAAAGTGGAGCCAGTGACGCCGCACGGTTCTTTTGGAAGATGAATAGTGGAAGGCAGGCCCAAGTATGACCCTGCCATTAATGTCCGGTTATTGAAATCTAGCTATAAGTTACCCTCTGGTTTGTCAAGCCGGTGGTAATCTCAGATGGTCGTCATCGGAATCAGAATCCATGCCGTCCTTCGTTACTATCTCGGAATAATATTTATGTAAGTGGCGCTGTATAGCAAAAACGCAATTCCACCGACAACTAAAGCAAGAGCCATTATATAGCCCTGACTAACCACGGCTATGTAGATAGAGAGCATGAAAATACCCGCATAGATTATCAGAGTCATCATTGCTTCTCTCCGAATTGTTCTGGCAGCAGTTGATTTGTATATACATGATTTCACCTTGAAGAAATTGTCAACTGGGGAAAAACTATTTTAAGCCAACAAAAAAGCGGAGCCAAAGCTCCGACAAAAAAACCCCCGCGGAGGAGGTGTTG
>PVMK01127850.1_pt1 | contig 13710 bp, 12 predicted proteins | sample 1853481 | NCBI WGS metagenome assembly PVMK01 (sample SAMN08533507, study PRJNA380276) | Marine sediment metagenome, whole genome shotgun sequencing project. | reverse complement strand
TGGAGGCTCACGAAAGATACGGCGACGTGTTCGTCACCCGCGTGTTGACGGGGCAGAGCTACTTCATCCGCGATCCCGAGGTGATCAACGCGATCAACGTCACGCACGCCAAACACATCTGCAAGCCCAAGGTCGTGAAGCAGATGTGGAAGCCGTTTCTCGGCAACGGGTTGGTCCCGAACGATGGCGAGTCATGGAGGCGACAGCACAAGTTGATCATGCCGGGCTTTCACAAGCTGCGTGTCGATGCGTACGCGGCGACGATGGCCGAGTACACGTGCGACATGGTGCGTGAGTGGGTCGAAGGCGAGCAACGCGACTTCCGTGACGAGATGGTCGCGCTGACTCTTCGCGTCGTGGCGAAGACCCTTTTTGACACGGACCTCGCACACGACTCGACGACTGTGCATGACGCGATGGGGCATATCGTCGAGGCGCTGATCGATCACGCGCAAACTCCGATTCCCGTGCCGCGGTGGTGGCCCTCGAAGCGCAACCGACGCATGGTCACAGCGCTCGACGCCATGGATGGCGTCATCGCACGGCTCGTGGCAGCCCGTCGCCGCGACATGAAAGATCGCGGTGACCTCATGTCGCACATCGTGTTCGCAACCGACGAAGAGGGTGGCATGTCGGACAAGCAGCTTCGCGACGAGCTGATGACCTTGATTTTCGCGGGTCACGAGACTACGGCGCACACCCTGACCTGGGGTTGGTACCTCATGGCGACCAATCTCGACAAGGTCGCGAAGGCCCAGGAGGAAATCGATCAAACCCTCGGCGGGAAGCCCATCGACGTCGAAGATCTCTCCAAGCTGCCTTACCTCGAAATGTGCGTCAAAGAGTCCCTTCGGCGGATACCCGCCGTGTGGATCTACGCGCGCGAAGCTCAGGAGGACCTTCGCATGGGGGACTACTTCTTCCCGAAGGGATCGATCCTGGCGATCAGCCCGCTGGCGACGGGCCGCAATGCAAAGTATTTCGACAATCCCGAGGAGTTCCAACCCGAGCGCTGGACCCGAGAGTTCGAACGGGCGCTTCCTAAGGGTGCGTACGTGCCATTCGCTGCAGGTCCCCGCGTGTGCCTCGGCAAACAGTTCGCAATGATGGAGATGCGAATCATCCTCGGCACGTTGCTTCAGAACGTCGAGATCAACGTTCTCGATGGTTTCGTGCCGGACATGCTCTCTGAGATCTCGATGAACCCTGGGCAGCGGGGCATGCAGATGAAGGTGCGCTTCCGCGACGGGGCTCCGGTGCGATTGGGGGAACGGAAAGACGCGGCCGAGGTCACGGGCGTTCGCGCAGCCTAGGGCTTGCTAACGCCATACACGAGCAGCGCTACGGCGTCCGCGGCTACTCGATTGCCAAGGCCGTTCCAATGAATGTCGCACCCGAGTGTGAAGTCGGCGGGGGCGATGCCGTGTTCCTCGGCATACTGCACGAACGCCGACGTCAGATCGTGAAACTCGGTGTTCTCACGATCATCCGCGAATCGCCGAAGCGCTTTCGTGAGCGCGAAATTGGTCCCACTGCGTTTGGCGTAGTCTAAGTCTTTGTCTACGGGGATGGTGAAGATGTAGAAGTTTCGATCGCCTGCGATTTCGGAAATCCGATTCAGTGAATGAAGGAGCGCGTCGAGGTCCTCGGTCGAGAAACTGTCGTAAAACGATTCGGTATCTGCTGAGGTTCGAGAAGCATGAACCGTGCTCAGGAGACCGAACCCCTGGCGCAACACATTGCTTAGGTACACGTGATTGTCGAACGCGTTTTGCATCATGGAGAAAACGTTGCGATGTAAGGTTTCACGATCCTCGAAATTGATCGGGTACATGACCTCGAACTCCTCTCCCTGGCGTATCAAGAAAGGTCGATAAAGGTCACTTCGAAATTGATCAGGATGATTGTCGCGGAAATCGTTGAACGGAAGGATGAACAGGAACACGTCGCTGTGGTCGTATTTGTTGGCATAGGCTTCGTAGAGCAGCCATTCCTGCACGACACTGAAGTCACCTGACGCCCCAAAGTTGAGGTGCTCGAACCCGGTCTGTGTCTCGAGTCGATTCGTCAGACGTTCCTCGTCGACGATCCCCCATCCTTCGATGAACGAATCGCCAAGTACGATCACCCGCCTGCTCGCGGGCGACTCGAACGAACGTTCGAGGTCGCGAGCTCCAAACGAATTGCTCGTGTATGTCACGTCGAAGCACGCATTGGCGTGCCGAAAGGTCGCTCTCGGATGCTTCCACATCCCAACCACAGGGTCGACATACGCCCAGAACTGAGGCTCCCTATTAGTCGGGTACGTGCGATGGGACAAAAGGCCCACGCCGACCAACACGCGAACGAAGCCCTCGATGAAGGCGAAACTCAAGAACACCAGAATCAGCCTGGTTTTCCACGGGTTGGCTATCCGCCGTTGATCCATTGGTAGAGAACGTAGCCCGCTCCTGCGAGAAAGAGGATCGCAAAGACCACGAACCACTGGCGCCGGATGTCTCCGACCAAAGCGAACGTGTCCGCGGACTGGACGGACTCGGTTTGGCCACACTTCGGGCAGGGCGGCCGGTCACCTCTATCTTTCCCCCCCTCTTCAACGACGAACTCGCGCTCGCAGTGGGCGCAGTAGTATTCCCCCGACATGTCGGGCAAGCATAGCCACACTAGACGCGCTACACCACCGCCATGAGTGTCCCGAAGGGCAAGACCGAGAATCCAGAAAATGCTCCCAACTTCATCCACGACTTGGTTCAGAGAGAAGTTGAGGAAGGCAAGCAGGGGGGCGTGGTGGTCACGCGCTTTCCGCCGGAGCCGAATGGCTATCTCCACATTGGTCACGCCAAGGCGATCTGCCTGAACTTCACGACTGCGCAGATCTCGAACGGGGGGCGCTGCCACCTCCGGTTCGACGACACCAATCCGGAAGCCGAGGACACCGAGTACGTCGAGTCGATTCGCGATGACGTACGTTGGCTCGGCTTTGATTGGGGCAGTCACGAGTACTTCGCGTCGGACTACTTCGAACGGTTGTACGAGTGCGCAGAGGCTTTGATTCGGCGTGGGCTGGCGTACGTCGACAGTCAAAATCTCGAAGAGATCCGCGCGGGTCGAGGTGATTTCTACAAGCCAGGGATCAACAGCCGGTTCCGCGAGCGGAGCGTCGAGGAGAATCTCGATTTGCTGTCACGTATGCGAGCTGGCGAGTTCGATGAAGGGGCACATGTCCTTCGTGCAAAGATCGACATGGCATCCAAAGACGTAAACCTCCGCGATCCGCTCATGTATCGCATTCGCAAGGTGACCCATCATCGCACCGGGGACGACTGGTGCATTTATCCGATGTACGACTACGCGCATCCGATGTCCGACGCGTTCGAAGGGGTCACGCACTCGCTCTGCACCCTGGAGTTCGCGCACCACAACCCGCTCTATCAATGGTTCGTGTCGCACTTCGACTTCGACCCCGTACCCCGGCAGATCGAATTCGCCCGGCTCAACTTGACGTACACCGTGATGAGCAAACGCCTTCTCAAGCGGCTCGTCGAGGAGGGACATGTAGAGAGTTGGGACGACCCTCGCATGCCCACGATTGCGGGGATGCGACGACGCGGTTACACATCAGCCGCTCTTCGCCGCTTTGCGGAACGGATTGGGGTATCTCGCCGGGACGGTGTCGTAGACGTCGGGCTTCTCGAGCATGCGCTTCGTGAGGATTTGAACGCGACCAGCCCGCGGACGATGGCTGTATTGCGGCCGCTCAAGCTCGTGATCGAAAACTTCCCTGAAGGCGAGCAGCTCGAGCTCGACGCCCCATACAACCCGAACGACTCGGGCTTTGGCTCACGAAAGCTTCATCTGACTCGCGAGCTCTACATCGAACGCGACGACTTCATGGAAGAGCCCATGAAGAAGTGGTTTCGGCTCGCACCGGGCAAGGAAGTCCGCTTGCGCTACGCTGCACTAGTGACGTGCAAGGAAGTCATCAAGAACGATGCCGGCGACGTCGTCGAGCTCCGCTGCACATGGGACCCGGACTCGAAGGGCGGAAACGCGGCCCGACGGAAGAAAGGTGCGCGGGACGATTCACTGGGTAAGTGCTACCCACGCAGTCGACGCCGAGGTGCGCCTCTATGACCGGCTCTTCAATGAAGAGAATCCACTCGACGATTCGCACGAGGGCGACTTCACCGACCGAGTCAACCCCATGTCCCTCGAGGTCATCGATGGGGCGAAGCTCGAACCGAGTCTCGCGGCGCGGACACCGGGGGAGCGCGTCCAGTTCGAGCGGCTAGGCTATTTCGTCGTGGACCCCGACAGCACTCCCAATCGCCCCGGTCTACAACCGCACCATCCAACTCAAAGACTCCTGGACCAAACTAGCCAAGAAACGCTAAGGCCCGTTCGTGGTCGTGGCGTCGTGGCGGGCGGGCCGCCCCAAAAACATTTACGTGTCAGCCCATTATTATCAAAAATTGCATTCTATGCGCTTCATGTTAATATATTCCGTATGCAGGTAACCACCAAGTCCATCATCACCGAGGTTCTCTCGGTCGTGGAGGCCAGTGGCCATCCCGCGGTGCGGGTCAGCCTGCTGATCGAGGCCTGCGCGATCTTCGGGTTCAGCGCGAATACCGTTCGGGTGACTCTGGTCAAGATGCGTGCGGACGGCACGGTCGATTCACCCGAGCGCGGTGCGTACCGACTGGGTACGAAGTCGCTCGAGCTCAGCCACCGTGTCATGGGTTGGCGTGCCGTTTCCGAACGCATGGTCGATTGGGATGGGTCGTGGGTTGGCGTCTACACGGGGCACCTCACGCGTACCGATCGCTCCGCCCTCGGGAAGCGAACGCGTGCGCTTCGCCTCGTCGGGTTCCGAGAGCTCGAAGAAGGGCTCTACGTTCGGCCCAACAACTTGCGTGGTGGCGTTACGGAAGCGCGAGCGCTTCTGCAGCGGCTTGGGGCAGAGCCGATCGCGATCGTGACTCGACTCGAGGAGCTGTCCCAGGTGGATTGCGCGCGGGCGCGCGATCTTTGGGACTGCGACTCGATCGTCGCCGGCTACATCGAGCTTCGGGAGCAGCTCGAAGACAGCACGGCGAGGCGTGATGAGCTTTCACTGGAAGAAGCGATGCGGGAAGCTTTCTTGCTCGGCCGAGAGGTCATTCGTTGGGTCACGCTCGATCCCGCTGCTTCCAGAGCAGATGGTGCCTATTCGTGAGCGTGATGCACTGGTCGAAGCGATGACCCGCTATGACGAAACGGGTCAGGCCCTGTGGCGACGATATCTGGGCGTTGCCGAAACCGAGGAAGCAGCATGAGCAGATCGACCACAGACTGGCAGCAAGCGTTTACCAAAGAAGAGATCGCCGAGCTTCGCGAGCACAGCGATTGGCAAGGTTGGCTGATGCTGATCATCGACTACGGGATGATCGCGGCCGTCATGGCGCTCGTCGCCTTCTATCCAAACGTCCTGACGGTCATGTTTGCACTGGTGGTGATCGGCACGCGCCAGCTCGGCTTGGCCATCGTGTTCCACGAGGCCGCGCACAGGACTCTCTTCAACAACCGAAAGCTCAACGATTGGGCGGGGAATTGGCTCGCGGCCTACCCGATTTACCTCAGCCTGGACATGTACCGTCCACACCACCTCGACCACCACGGAAAGACCTGGGGCGATACCGATCCCGACCGCATTCTTGCCGACGGTTTCCCCGTGTCGAGGATGAGCATGACGCGAAAGGTGCTTCGCGACATGCTCGGGATCACCGGTCTGAAGCAGCTCATCGGGACGAGCTACGTCGCGTACAAAGTAATCCGTGGGGAAGAAGTCAACCCGGGGACACTCCCGCTTCGCCTCGACCGTGGGCGCGTGATCAAGATGCTGATCGGTACTTTCGTCACCAACGGCATCCTCTTCGGTGTGTTGTGGGCCCTCGGTCACCCGATGCTGTACTTGCTCTGGTTTGGTGCTTGGCTGACCACCCACAAGCTCGTGGTTCGCTTGCGTTCGATGGCCGAGCATTCCGTCGTGCCGGCTCCTGACCCCGGAGAACCCTTCGGCAACACCCGCACGACGCTCACCAGCTGGTGGGAGCGCCTTTTCGTGGCCCCGCACAACGTCGGGTTTCATCTCGAACACCATTTGGTGATCACGATCCCGCAGCACAAGCTCGGGCGCTTTCACCAAATGCTCGGGGAACGCGGAATGCTCGAAGACGCCTGCATCGAAAAGGGCTACGCTCGCGTCCTTCGCAAGATGGTCGCCTAAGGCCGCAGCCCGGACGCATGAACATCCTTGGAATCTCTGCGTACTATCACGACAGCGCCGCAGCCCTGGTCCGCGACGGCGATATCGTCGCGGCAGCGCAAGAAGAGCGCTTCACGCGAAAGAAGCACGACTATCGATTCCCGCAGCACGCGATCGACTACTGCCTTCGAGAAGCGCAGGTCGACCGCAACGACATCGACCTGGTGGTGTTCTACGACAAGCCTCTACTCAAGTTCGAGCGTATCCTCGAGACGTACGTTTCCTACTCGCCCTCCGGATTCAAGCTCTTTTTGATGGGTCTTCCGCTGTGGTTGAAGCAGAAGCTTCATACACCACGGGAGCTACGAAACGGCTTGGGTGGTGAGTACAAGGGTCGTTTCGTCTTCCTCGAGCACCATGAATCGCACGCGGCCAGCGCGTTCTTCCCCTCACCGTTCGAAGAAGCCGCCATCCTCACCATGGATGGAGTCGGCGAATGGGCTACGGGCAGCATCGCTGTCGGGCGGGGCAACAAGATCGAGTTGCTCAAGGAGCTCCGCTTTCCTCACTCCCTCGGCCTCTTGTACTCGGCCTTCACCTACTTCACCGGTTTCAGGGTGAATAGCGGTGAGTACAAGCTCATGGGCCTCGCGCCCTACGGCCAGCCGACGTACAAGGATCGCATCTTGAACGAGTTGCTAGACCTCAAGGAGGACGGTTCGTTTCGCATGAACATGGACTACTTCGCGTTTTGCTATCGGGACCGAATGACGTCCGACAAAATGGAAGAGCTCTTCGATGGACCTCCGCGCACCTCCGAAACCCAAATCACTCAACGTGAGATGGACATTGCCGCGTCGATCCAAGCGGTCACCGAAGAGATCGTCCTCCGGATGGCTCGCCACGCGCACGAGCTCACTGGCATGTCCAAACTGACGATGGCAGGCGGGGTGGCGTTGAACTGCGTAGCCAATGGTCGGGTCCTTCGCGAGGGCCCCTTCGACGAGATCTGGATTCAGCCCGCGGCGGGCGATGCCGGGGGTGCCCTCGGAGCGGCGCTTTTCGCCTCGTATCAGTTGTTGGAAAACCCACGCGGCCATCACGGGAAAGACGCTCAACACGGCTCCCTTCTCGGCCCCCACTACTCCGACGACGAGATCCGTGCATATCTCGATTCGCAGGGTGCCGTGTATGGGCACCACGACGACGAAGCGGAGCTCTGCGACGCGGTCGCGACGCTTCTCGTCGAGCAGAACGTCGTCGGCCACATGGCTGGCCGCATGGAGTTCGGTCCGCGAGCTCTCGGGAGCCGTTCGATCCTCGGTGACGCACGGTCGCCCGAGATGCAGTCCACCATGAACCTGAAGATCAAATTCCGTGAATCATTTCGTCCGTTCGCTCCCGCGATTCTACGCGAGCACGTCGACGAGTTCTTCGAAATGCGACCAAACGAAGACAGTCCGTACATGTTGTTGGTTGCTCCCGTCAAAGAAGACAAGCGCGTTGCCGTCGACGAAGCCGCTACCGGGATAGACAAGTTGCACCAGAAGCGTTCCGTCGTGCCCGCGATCACGCACGTGGACTATTCGGCGCGTGTTCAAACCGTGGACAGAGAGCGCCACCCACGCTTTGCGGGCATCCTGCGTGCTTTCTACGACAAGACCGGTTGCCCTGTCCTCATCAACACTAGCTTCAATGTGCGCGGAGAGCCGATCGTGAACACGCCTGCCGATGCCTATCGTTGCTTCATGGGAACGAACATGGACGTTCTCGTGATCGACAACTTCGTCGTCAAGAAGTGTGAACAACCAAACGCCCAAGTCATCGACCGCGACGCGTACTTGGCGCAATTTGCCTTGGATTGAGTATGACAAAGCTAGTCGATGTCAACTTCGACCCGGATACGAAGACGCTGCGCCAGTTCGGCGTGATTGCCTTCGTCGGTTTCGGCATCCTTGCCGCTGTGGCCTACTACGAGAAGCTGATCTTTTCGTTTGGGTTTGGCGAGGCGCGCATCCCTCTCACGATGGCGTTTGCGGGGTTAGGGACGCTCGCCGCACTGTTTTCGTTGGTCTTTCCGAGGGCGAACCGGGTCCTGTATGTCGGCCTGACCCTGCTCGCGTTTCCAATCGGGTTCGTACTTTCCTACGTGATCATGGGGACTCTTTTCTTCCTGATCATCGGACCGATCGCGGTAATATGGAGACTCGTAGGGCGAGACTCGATGCACCGAGCCTATGACCCCAAGGCGTCGACTTATTGGTCAGATGCGCGACGCGCGCGGGACAAAGAGAGCTACTTTCATCAGTATTGAGAGACCGACATGCCCGACGACCACAAAGACGAGAACGACTTCATCGCACAGGCGTCGGGCAAACAGACCGGGCTGGTCGCCGAGCTCTTTGGTTTTCTCAAGGCCAACAAGAAATGGTGGTTGGCGCCGATCATCGTGTCGATCCTGCTGCTCGGGCTGCTGGTGATTCTCGGCGGTACCGCCGCGGCGCCCTTCATCTACACCCTGTTTTGAGAGCCGGCGTCAGTCGTCGAACGATGCGTCACGGGTCGTTTGGGCAGACCTCGCCAGGGCGAGCCTCGACGAAGCGCGCCACGATCAGCATCGTTTCCTGGCCGGGTCCATCGAGGTTTGGGCGCAGATCGATCCCGCCTTCGACGGTCACCAGTAGCGGGGATCCCATGGGCACCTTCGACTCGAAGTACGCCTCCTCGAGTGCTCCGTTGTCGCCTTCGTGCGACACCCGCCATTGTTCTCCGGTCATGCAGTCTTGGAATGTTCCGATGGTGCCCGCGTGAGAGTAGTTGCCCAGCAAGCTCATCGTGCCCGAAGGAGAGGGAGGACGAGTCGGTTTTGCGTCGGCTGCGGTTTCGGCGTCTTTACCCTTCTTGCAGGCGGCCAGCCCGAGGGTCAGCGCAAGCGCGCTCAACAGGAGAATCTTGGTCGGTCTTTTCATCGCATCATCTCCTCACGCGTCAACGGATCAGGACACCGAGATACGGGGTCACCCACTGTTCTCTTCGGAGAAAGAAATCGCCCGCCCCAGACAGAGAGTACTTGATGCCGAGGTCGATGTAGGTGCCCTGACTGACGCGAAACGCGATCCCGAACTTCCCGGTGAACCCCGGCGTGAAGCGAAAGACCTTGACCTGCGCGCAGTACCAATAACCGCACACGACCCCGGTCTCCTTGAAGCGCCACCAATTGACGTCGAACGTTGCGGCCAGGTACGGAAGGATCGGACTCTTGTTGGGGACTTGGACTCGCACTTCGGGAGAAAAATAGAGGCGGGTGACCGGGCTCCGCCCACCGTTGATCGCCCCGGGGACTTTGTTCAAATCGATCGGGGTCCACATGGCGCCGAGGTCCAGCCCGAACATTGCGTACCCGATGTCGTATCCACCGAAGGCGTGAAGGTCGGCGCCAGGCCGAACCACATCCTTGTCGACGTCGAGAAAGATCGGAACCCCGATGTTGAAGCCCCCCTGGAAGCCACGGTGCGAGCTGACTTTCGGGGTCGGCGGCGGCGCATATGCAGGCTCGGTGGTGTAGGGCTGATTCTGTGGAGGAGGCGTCGGGTATGTGTACTTTTGCGCCGCGGCGCTCGGCCCCGCCGACAGGACGCCGAGCACGGTCCACAGCGCAATACGTTTGTCCCCCATCATTACCCCTCCAGTTCGCGCGAACCTACAATGACTCTGGCTCCACGGCCAAGGGAACGACCACTCGGCGACCGCGGTCACGCCCGCAAGCGCAGTAAACAAGCTCTCCGCAAGTAATAGAGAATCTGTGCGCGCTGGGGTACATGGATAGCCGTGGGAACAGGGGGCGGATCGGGCGATTCGAGGGTTCGGGCCTTTGCGAGTCGTTTGCACCCGGCTTGGGTCGGCTTGCTGGGAGCGCTCCTTTATCTTCCGAGCACCCGCTATGGCCTGATTCGCTACGACGACCCGTGGCTCATTCGGGACAACGCGCTTCTACAGCGCCTCTCGTTGGACGGCATTCGTCGCGTCTTCTTCGATCTGTCGATCGAGCAACGACTCCAACTCGGTGCTGAATATTTACCGATACGTGATCTTTCGGTGATGCTCGACTTTGCGATCTGGGGCGATCGGTTCTCCGGGCATCACATCACCCAGGTCCTTCTTTACGCCGGCCTCTGCGCGCTGGTCGCGACCTTCGTGCTCAGGCTGTTCGACAATCGAGCCCTGGCGTGGTGGGTTGGCGCAACGTTCGCTCTTCATCCCCGTCCACGTCGAGGCGGTGGCCTGGCTCTCCGAGCGCAAGGGCGTCCTCGGAGCTCTGCTTTTGTTCGGCGCGGCCTGCCTCGGGGTCCGCTACCTTCGCGCCGGTCATGTCGCGCGGCTCGTCGGCTGTTTAGTCCTCTTCGCCGCTTCGATTCTTTCCAAGGGGCACATGCTCGCTGGCGCCGCTGCTCTCGTGATGTGCGCGCTCTGGTGTGTTGATGTGCCTTCTCGGCGTCGCTGGGCGCTTGGATCGAGCGCCTTCGTCGTCGGAGCCCTGGTATTCGTCCCGATCTATTGGGCAGGGCAGTCGGTCGGCATGGTGCAGTCCTATCACGGCGGGAGCCTTCTTCAGACGGCGGCGCTCTTCTGCACGGTACACGGTAAGTATTTGCTACTCATGATGCTTGGTGGTCCGTATTCGATCGCGTATCCCGTGGGTCGAGAGCTCGTCGGCTTTGATCGTTTCATGCTCGACGCGCTCGGCTACACAGGCTTGCTTGCCTTTGCCTTTTTCACGATCCGCGCGGTCTTCCAAAGCTCCCGTCGAAGCGCGGTCGCCTTTGGGATCGGTTGGTGGCTCATCTTTCTCGCGCCCGTCAGCCACGTCGTCTTTCCGCTCCAGAACCTCCTTGCCGACCGCTATCTGCTAGTTGGGAGCTGGGGCCTGCTGCTCGTACTCGGAGTCGGTCTCGTGCGGCTGCCGCCGCGCAGCGCCTGGTTCGTCGGCCTCAGTTGGCTGGTCGCGAGCACGGTGTGGAGCGTCACCCAACTTGGTCATTGGGAGTCCTCGCGCGCCCTACGCCTGCACGCGGTCTCGGTGCATCCGTCTCATGTCGAGTCCTGGCACCGACTCGCGTCGCAAGCGGAAGAGGAAGGAAACTACGATGAGGCAGAGCTCTACATCGAGAAAGGCCTCGAGCACATCGCCTTCGCGGTTGACGGGTGGCGACTCTATCATCGCCGCGCTCTCATCTTGCGAAAGCAAGGTCGCGTCGACGAGGCTATCCATTGGATGCGCTTTGCTGCCAGCCAGCCGGAGGCTCACAAAGCCTACGCCAACCTCGGGCTCCTGCTCGCGCGGCGCGGAGATGTCGAAGACGGTCTCGAGCAAGTCCGAAAGGCTTGCGAGTATCAACCTCGGTCGGCGCACAACCAGCGCGCACGCGGGATTGTGGCGCTCCAGGCAGGCGAAGTCGACGAAGCCTGTCACGCGTTCGCCGAGGCTCGTGCGCTTGAGCCGTTCAACGCGGACAATCATTTCAACGTCGGGCTCTGCGAGCTTCGCCGTGGCGACGAAGAAGTGAGCAACGCGGCATTCGGGCAAGCCCTCGAGCTCCGCCCGGAGCTGGCAGAGCAGATCGATCACGCGCGACGATCGGTCCCGCGATGAACACCTCCGTCCGAAGTCTAAAAGGTGGAGCTGGCCTCGCGCTGCTGAGCTTCGTCCTGCCGCTTGGCCTCGCGCTCTCGGTGCCGCTTCGACCGCAGGGGGGCGACACGGTTCCGGGCAAGGTCGGAATGCACGTCCTCCAATGCGAGCGTTCCTTCGACCTTGCGGGCGCTGGCTGGCTTCGGGAGCAGACGCTCGCCGGGAAGCGTCCTTACTACGCGGTTGTCACTGCCGACCGCAGTCGCCTCGTTTCCACCTGGGGCCCCGGGCCAGCCGTGTGGGGCGCCCTGACCTCTCTTCCCCTCGATCCTGGCTTGGTCGTCGATGACGCCACGTTGGCGCGTCGCGCGCGGCGATCGGCCGCCTTTGCGGTGGCGCTCGCCAGCCTTTTCCTCTTCTTGGCGATCGCGCAGCGAGCCCATCCCGTCGTTGCCTTGGTGGGTGCAACGACCGCCGCCCTTTCGTTTGGCGGAGCAGGGCTACTCGGGCAGGCACTGTGGCAACAAACGGTGGCCTGTGTGGCATTCGCCGCGTCTTGGCTAGCGCTCGGGCGCGGAACGAAGGAATCGACGAGTGTCCTTTGGCTTTCCGCAGGCGTGGCCCTTTCCGTGGTTGCGGGCCTGCTCCGCCCGGCCGACAGCATTCTCGCGATCGCGGGCCTGGTGCTTTGTTGTCGCCCATTGCTGCAGAAGCGCCATCTCATGGGGATCGCCACGGCTGTCGCCCTGGTGACCCTCACGCTTGGTGTGTTCGTCGCGTGGAACCTGCAGCAGTTCGGGACGCCGTGGCCGGCAGGTCAATCGATCACCCACGCTGGGAGCGACGGGCTCTTCCGCTCCGACCTCGGAGACATGAGCCTGGCCTTCTCCGCACTCCTGCTGAGTCCAAGCCGGGGTCTATTGGTTTTCGCCCCGATCGTGGTCGTCGCGATCGCCGCGGGAGCGCGGTCCTCTACAGAAGCGAAGGCCCTGTCGGCCTCGATTCTCGTGCAACTGGCGATCTATGCTGCCTTCCACAAGTGGTGGGGAGGTGTTGCCTTCGGCCCACGCCTTGCGGCGATCCCGGTGTGGGCGTCGTGCTTCGTCTTGTTCGGTCTCGTCGCACCGACGTCGATCCCCAAGCGCCTGGTCGCCCTCGCCGCAACTGTTACGATCGGGGTCGGCCTCATCGGGCTGTACGGCTACGACCCGCGCAAATGGGATTTGAGGGTGAACGTTGATCAGCACCCCGGCGCCGTGTGGGCAATCGGGGACTCCGTGCTCCCCTCATCCCTCCGCGCGCTTCCCGAAGGCTCGCCAGAGATCGTCGACAGCCCAGAGGGGCCGTTCTCGTACTGCGTCGATCGAACTTTCAGTCAGGGGTTGACCGGAAACCTCACCGCGACCCCGACCAGCGAAGGGCCAAAGCAGTTCGCGGGGATGTTGAAAATGCCTAGGGTGAGCGAGATCCCGTCAAGATCGAGTTTGAACGCGACCTCCTTGGCTTCCGGAGCGGCATTGGACGTGGCCGTCACGGGGTCGAGCTCGATCCGATGAGGCCCAGGCATCCCGTTGTCGTCCGGGTCTGACTGGAGATCGAAGTCATCGAGTGGAGCTGCACCAAGGGAGGCCGTCATCGTTGCCGGCGTCGCGCCGGTCACATTGTGGTCACCGAAGCGGAGATGTCGATCAGGGTGGCGCCGGCGTCGATGAGCGACGCGACGGATTCTTCGTCCAAGATCACGGCCGCTGAAAACGTGGCCTCAGTAGAACGGGAGCTCGAGTACGGCTCGGTGAGCTCGACGACGAGCTCGATCGGGATGCTGAGCTGCAGC
>PVMK01164646.1_pt1 | contig 13713 bp, 15 predicted proteins | sample 1853481 | NCBI WGS metagenome assembly PVMK01 (sample SAMN08533507, study PRJNA380276) | Marine sediment metagenome, whole genome shotgun sequencing project. | reverse complement strand
CAATATTTGCAGAAATTAACCAGCTTAATTATAATTCGTTCTTAATGGGGAGCAGTATATTATTTCCACAACCCTCTTTTATTCTTCCTAGCATCCCGCTCTGCTTCAACAAACAGCTCTTGATATTTGATATTAGGTGGAATGGTCATCACCTGTGCATACCCTTCACGTACTATCAGCTCGTTTAACATAGAACCATCCGGAAGGTAAACATATGCCAGAGTGCGACCGTATTTGTCTTTTGCCGATAACAACCTCGTCTTTGCGTCCCTCTTAAGCTTTCTCTATCATGGCGTATACCAAATTGGTGAGGTATAGGCACGCTCCTGAAGAACCCTCGTGACCTCCGGATCCATCTTAATGTCAAATCGTACCTCGTCGTACGCGGGCCAGCGTGGCGTTGGGATCTCGATCACGCGAGTGTAGTAGAAGCTACGCACGGACGGATCAAAGTCCGGGTCCGCCCACCAAGTAGTCATAAAGGCATCGCCAATAGAGTTAGAATATGTCGCCGTGGTGAGATCGACTGTCGACCCAACCTGCTTCGTGGCTTTTCCGTTGACGATCTTCCGGTCATCGGAAACCGCGACATCGAAGACCTTTTCGTGCAGCTTGCCGTCCGCGTCAAGCCAGCCCTTGACGATCTGAATCCGGTCAAGATTCGCACCATCCGGGTCCTTAGCAGCTGAAAGAAGGAATGTCGGGACTTTGCCCTTTGGCGCTTTTGTGAGATCACCTCCCATGGGAACGCCTTTCTCGTAGCCTATCGCAGCGAAGTCGTGACGCAGAGCATCCGTCTCGGTATAGTCGAAGCCGCCGAACATCCGCACTAACATGCGCGGCCCTGTGGTTGCATAGACCTCCTTTCGCTTCATCGCGTCCCAGATAGCTTCACGCGTATTCTCGGTCGCCCAGACAGCAGCGTAACCCGAGCTCGAACTCTCCCAACCTTTCATCGTCGCGACGACTCCGGGAACCGGAGGCCACTCCTTGTGCCAGCGTTCCGGGTTTGGAGAGGATGAGCCGTACTTGCCAAGGAAGTTGTCTTCGGAGGCTTGCGCGAAACTCGTGTGGCTATCAGTTGCACCGATCATCCCGAACTTGAAGGGGTTGATGCCGAGCTTGCCTTCCTGCTCCAGCCCCAGCATCAGTGCCGAGCGAGCATACTCGTACTTGAAGAACTCATCTTTGTGTGGCTTCAGCATTGCCAAATTTGCCTTATCCCAACGCTCGAAGTCCGCGAACTCGTCGTTCGGAGACAGGTACGGATGGGTCTCGCTGTCACCCTTATATTGGGTCACCTCGTAGAGGGGCTCCCAACGCATCCGCGTCTTTGCGTAATCTTTTGTTAGTGGATTTCCCTCAAAGGTCTGAAGTGCAAACATATTTCCACCCGAGAGGTTCCCATTGTGGGGAATGGCGAGAACCTGGCCCCCGGTCTTGTCTTCATAAGCTTGTAACCATGCCCAGAAGTCCTCCGGATTTTCGCTGTCAAAGGCGGAGAAAGGTTTTACCTGGCTAGCCTTACTTTTACCGTCCTTAAAAACCACCACACGGTGAAGGTTGTCGCCATCCGGGAACGGGCTGTACTCGTAGCCAATGAACGTGGTGAACTTACCTGGTTCATAATGCGCCTCGGCCGCATCGATGATTTCATTCTCCCAGACGGACATCTCAAATTCAGGTTCCTTGAGACGCGGATTGTTCGATGTAGCATCTATAATGAACTCGCCGAACACATGAGACGTCAGCTTTCCTTCATCTATCATTTTGCCCCAGCGGGCACCTTCTTTAGTAGCGCGCAACTGCTCGTTGCCCTCAGCTAGTGCTGGAACCACGCCCATGTATGCACCATGATCAGCCACCATGAGGAAGTCGAGGGGCTTAGAAATCCGGGTCGGCACACCATCGTCGGCAGCCAGGGTTTCTCCTTTAGCCCAGCGGTATGCTTCGTTGGGACCGAGTTTCGTATTACCATCACCATAGGCGTCGAGGGACAGACGTGTGTGAACGTGTGTATCACCAAAGTAAACGTTAGTGGGGAAATCACGCCCGACGTAGGGTGAGTATGGCTTCTTCTCTCCAGTCTGTGCCGATGAAATCTCTCCTACAAACGGAATACAGAACAATACTATAACAAAGAATATTTTTTTTATTACTATCCTCCTTTCTTATGATTTTGAATATTGGCTGATAAACTTTGCGTTTTGCAAGATCATGTAATAAAAAAAACGGAATTTCAATTGACCTTCCCCCATTCATTATATCACGGCAAATGAGAGTGCCCAGTTAATTTTATCATTCCCAAGCTTCTGTTCAATTCTCCTCATCGGATTTGTTCGTTGATGTCTGGACCGTGCCATATTCGAAATGACGACGGATTGTAATCTTTAGGAAGATATTCTTCTGGAATATTTACACTGTTGCCATCCCGTATGCTGGACAGACTGGGCGAAGCAATTTCCACACCAGCTTCGAAAAATATATCTTGAATGTTCTTATGAAGCTCATCATAGACCTTTAGCATTTCCAAGGGGCTTCGGGTATAGGCATTTAGCTCATAGTTAACATAGTAATCATCAAGAGATCTCTGCAAGACAAATGGTTCAGATTTTTACGATTCCTTTCGGTTTCTAAAGCAGCTGAGATGAGAAGCTCCTCTACTTTTCTCCAGGGGACGTCATAGCCAATAGTAACTGATGTATGAAGAATAAGCCCCTGAATCTTTTGCAAGGGAAGTGTAGTTTATAATGTGATTATTAATGATCATCGAGTTTGGGATTGAAATCTCGACATTCTTCGGTGTTCTTAACCGAGTTACTAATGTTGATCTTTCCACTACTACTCCTCTAATATCTGCAATCGTAACTACATCACCGATTCTATATAATTTCATGTATGTGAGGGATAGACCGGAGATCACATTTGCGACAGAACCAGTGGAACCAAGCGCGAAAACAATGCCCACAAAAGCGCTTACTGCAGTGAAAGCAGGTGATTCTGCACCCGGTAAATAGGGATAGGCAATCATAATTGTCAGCACAATGATTAATACTCGAACGATACTGAATGTTGCATCTGCCCACTCTGGATCGAATCCCTTCCAATTTAATCGTTCATTAGCTAAACCCCTTGAATATGGTTCTTGCAAGTTTAATAATATAGTGGGCAACAATGAAGATTATAATAAGTGTGATTAGCTGAGGAATGTAGCCGATCACCCCATTAAAAACATATTTTGAAGCATCTGAGAAATAGGAAAACAAGGTGGAAGCCAGACCTTGCGTATAGGGGGAGAAGCTAAGTACTACGTTAATGTATAGATAAACTACTATTAATATTGGAATGTAGCCGATCCACCTCAACATTTTAGCGATTAACCCCCCAGCTTGGGTTCCTGATATAACTTCGAGAGATTGGATTTTCAATCCACGGAACTTAGTTCTCTGAAGGAGGGTCATTCGATTTTCTAAACTTCTGAAAGTTTTCCTTATGATCCAGATCAAAATAATAGCGATGCAAGTTGCAATCAAAGTCCCTATCAATCCAAAAAGTATCCCCCTTCCTTCTAAGCCTGGCATTATAAGTCTTTCTAAATCACCAATTTTTGTATAGAGATTCTCGGTAATTTGGTCCATTTTTAATTCCTCCTTCTTATGTTTAACTGCCGATACCCTAAGTTATATATAAACTCTAATTAACAGTGATTACAACATACCAAACATGTAACTTTAAGTAAACTTGTGTACTGTTCCACTTTAGTCAAGCACGGTTTAAGTTGGATTCATGACGCCTGAGGAGTATGTGAAAAAGCACTTAAAAAAGCCAGAAATCTCTAATTTGCGTTGTACAGCTTTTGGGTGAGGGTCACTTCGTCCTGAAACGAAAGCTGCACATGGACCTGCTTTTGGTGTTTTAGGCAAGGACATTTGGATGTTTTCTGATAAATATCTAGGTATACTAACTACTAGTACTATCAGCCTACATTGTGTGGTTTCCGAAAACATTTTCAAAGGAGTCTAAATGAGTGAAAAAAAGAAGAAGGGGTCGGGAATACATTCTATTCCCGGCTGGATGTGTCCGGAGTGTAGAACTGTCTACGCTCCTTACGTTCATAAGTGTGAGTGCAAAGCAAAGTATAGATACAGAATAATAGAGTTTCTTTTTAGTCCTACATCTTTTCGCAAGAATAAGCAGATTTTTATAGAAGATGTAAAGCCTAATAAGGGCGACTGGCAATTCCCAGAATACTAATCTAGAACATCTAATGGATTCTCCGCACTTATCGGTTTAGGAGGATACTTATGCTGTCAAGCCCCCCTATAATAGGTCCATAAGTTAAGTTAGATTTTTGACAGGAAACCCTATATACAAGGTCATGAAGGCTAGTTGGCTTTGTTCACGATTTCAACTTAAACCGAGCTTGACAAAAGGGGAGCAGGTCAACTGAATACAACTAGTTTAAAACATAAATCGGGAACCTTGAAAATGAAATTATATCTAAAGATAGGAATGCTCTATTATGAGTATGATACTAATTAATATGTATCAAATCGCTTTTCAATTTCCCTGCACTCTGACAGAATAAAATAAGGCTTTGTCCTTTTGTTATTTTTAGGAATATGCCCGACAGAAAACCCAGTTATTGCCATTCCGGGTGGACATCTTTTTACCTGATCGTATACAGTGGTATCAATTTCATGAGTATCTGGAATTGCACCAGTAAGTCTGTAACTTGTTGTTGTACCATTTACCCCATCATTAAATATAGTTGTTGTAGGTAGATGCAACAGTTTAATCTGTTTTAATGAACCCCTCGGGTTAAAATAACTATTAACATCCATTATACCTATCATGAGATTAGGGTTCGGGATAGAAGCTGTCGCTGGCTTACCTGTTTTTGTAAAATCGAATAGGCGAACATTTGTTGATTGCCCCTTAGTACCGTCAGGGAGTAGTTCACGGCAACGAAATTGAAAATACTCCCATCTCTTTGTTTTACCTTTTGACTTAGAAATGGTAATCATGTCAACTACTCCATCAACAAAAAAATCTCTGCATGTGGCTAATCTAGTTTGCACGAATCCTGTTTTTGGGCGTGGATCTTTACCCGAAATCAAGAAATCCCTTCCCGAGTGACGAGAATACATCCCTTGTCCAGGACCATTTCCAGGGTAAAGAGGTGTAGATTCAACAGAGAATCTAAGTTGAGGTTTTTCCACACTAGTATGCATTTCACAATCGGTATATGGTGGGAAAAATTCATCCTCATCACCTACTCCGCCATGAGCTGTATCATTACCAGCCCCGCATCCTATTTTATCATTTCCTTTGTTTCCATTTATTACATCATTGTCAGCATCTCCGCGTAACTGATCATTTCCTCGATTTCCGCTTATTATATCATCACCATCTCCACCATATATAATGTCACTACTATCCTCTTCAGGGTTACATGTAACCCTTATTGCAAAAGTGTTATCCGGAGGACAACCTCCATATATCGTATCATTATTTGATCCGCCCTCAATTGTATCTGCACCCTCACCACCATAAATAGTATCATTGCCTGATCCACCACAAACAATATCATTGCCACCTTTGGCATTAATTACATCATCCCCTCCATATCCATGTATTACATCGTCTCCATCAGTTCCATTGATTACATCATTACCAATTGTGCCTTTTATTGTGGGTTGAACACCTTGGCAATCAGCAATCATTTCGACATCCAGATCACCAATTGCATTAGATTCGCTGTCTGCATAAGCAGAAATTGCAAATAATAAAATCGAAAAAGTATATAAGAATTTATTTAACATTGGTCTACCATCCTATATTTTTGAATAATATTGTTCTTGTATCACACATATTAATACATTGCAATATAAACTTGTACCGCTCCCCTTTGTTCAAGCAGCATTTTTATGCGAAGTATGATTCCTGTAATACTCACCTTCCGCCTTGACCGGTGTACGGTATCCAAGTGGTGAATATCATCCCCACTACTAGATACGTTTATGATATTTGATACACTCAGTCGTTTTAGCTATAATATTATTAGCGCTAATTTGAAACCAGCTTGCTGCGCTATAAAAATAGCTAAAGAGGTGAACAAATGTACAAAATCTCCGAACTGATACTTCGGTATACATCTAGAAGTAAAGAAGACAAACTCAATATAGTAAAAAAGCTCGGATATAAGAACCTAAATAAGGGGTTTCGCCGTTTAGATACCCTTATCCAAACAGGTCAGTGTCCGGATTCTTTAAGAAAAAAGCTCCCCACTGCATTAGGTCTAGAACCTTCTGTTATTCAGAAAGCATATGAACTAACTCTTAATCAACTAGAAGAAGAGGAAGAAAAAGCTAGAAGAGATAGAGAGGAGTACGAAAGAAGGACATTCCGTCCTCATATATGGGTTAAACATGAGCTAGAATACCCACCATTAGGAAGTATATGTATAGTAGGTTTTTTAGGTATAGAGAACTGGAAAGTAATAACTCTCCCAGAGGATATTTCTGGTCTGCAATGGTCTGAGCAATGCAAGACTGTAAGGGAGAAAATAAGAGAACACCAATCTCAAGAGTATGTAGATACAGGTTTATTTAGGAAAGTAATAGAATATATTTATCGTAAGACTTATGATAAGAGTTTTCTCTTCTCCACTAATGGAAATTTTTAGAGATATATAGTCCGAAAGTAAGGAAGCCCGAAGTATATCTGAAGGTAGGAACAAAAAGATTCATGAAGGGTTGCTGAAGTAAACTTTTAAGCTATGAGGCAGAAGAACGGAAGGCAGGTCTTTAGTTGAAATGTGGTATGTATCGAGTCAATTGTATATCTCTGAGAGGCTCATAGGAGACCGTAGGGAGGTTCTCCCGAACTGGATGGGTTTCTCTAGGAGTTCTTTTACTCATTCATAAGGAACTCGATTCGTTATCCAATTACAATATTCACATTCAGTATGATATCTCGGCATCGGTTCATTCAACAAATTAACTGCATCTTTTAATAAGTTAAGTCCGGAAGTTGACGAGTCTTTTTCCAAAGCGCTAATTTGATTTCCAGCTTGCTGCGCTATAAAAATAGCTAAAGAGGTGATATTTGATTCCTTCCAAAGTTTTTCCTAAAGAAATCTATATCTCCTTTATTTACTGGTTTTGTGTTGTTTTTATCAAAACTTTATTAAGGAGGAATGTTATGTTCATTATTCATATAAATGATATTAGATATTTTGTGGGAGCTGATTGCTTTATTTTGAGCCCCGGTAAGGTTGGAGGTATTTACTGTAATGTTTGCAATAGCACGTGCTCAGTAAAGAGAAATGTTGAAGGTATCAAAATAAAATACGCATCAGGCACTGGTTTAGATACAACTCACGACAAATTCTATTGCCCTAATTCTAATGAAGGATGGCATATTGAAGCTGTTAGTTTATATTTGGAATCTCAAAATACAGTTAGTAATAGGATATCAAATATAATAAAAAAGGACTTGGAAGATATTCTGGCAGCTGTTTAGAAACTTTTATTCTGGAGCAGACTCTCCATTATGAGTAAACGAAATGAGATAATTAAAAATCTGCATAGAACTCTCAAAGAACTTGAGCGAGAAATGGACTATCAGTGGCTCAAGAATTATGCCCAGAACCTAAAGCAAAAGGAGTACCTAAACGGCAAGGAGATTCAAAGACTACAGGGTGCAACAGCTAGACTAGAAGGACTTGAGGCTGATAGAAGGTCTATATCTTTAGGTCTTACTCCTTTCATTCCATATGAGGACCGTCCGGGTAAGTATAAAGCGCTGATTCAAGGAGGGAGCTACATATCATGGGATAGGTCGGTCTGTTTATTTGATAAGGAATAAATAGTGTTCATGTTTTTAAAATGTTCCTGTTCACCTTTTTATTGCCATCTGTTTTGCTTTGTTCATTTTGAAATACTCCTTTAAATATTCCTTGTTTGTTACTTTTTTTAAATCCTTTGGATTGAAATGGTAAGCGCCATAATTAGGGAATACAAAAACATGGATCCTACCGCCGCCACGTTTACCAACTACTTTCCCAATCTTACCATTCATAATTGAGTCATTAACAATCCTAACTATGGTTCCGTTTTTCATTTTATTGTCCGTTTTAGGTTATAAATAGAATTTTAATATTGGGTGGGATAAAGCTGAAGCATAACAAGTTATTACACTAAGGAAAACGATATTTTTAAGATTAACGACTGAAACCCCAAATATGATACAGTTGTTCATATCAAAATGCTCCGTTTCCTTATACTATTATTTTATATGTTTCCATGTACTGCCCATCCAAATACTAGATATAACAGACTGTGAAACACCATATTGCTCAGCTAATAATCTTTGGCTAGCCTTTCCTTTCTTATTCTTTATTTCCAATACTTGGGTTTCTATTAATTTAGCTCTTGGATTTAATTCCCCTATATTATGTAATTTATGTAATTTATGATGCCCACTTTCAGACTTTAACTGTAGATTTTCAATATTGCTAAACATGATTGGATGAGGCATAGAGGAAATGTAGAGCTGGCAATTAGTGTCTAACGCCTGATCACTAAGCATCTTGTCCCAACTATCATTTAATTTAGGCTTTATAGTTCGTTTTACAACATCTATATGTGTCCACCTTTTCCCCTGCCAAATACGAGATATAACAGACTGCGAAATACCAAATTGTTCAGCTAACACCTTTCCTGCAACTTTTCCCTTTTTCAGTTTTATTTCCAACGCATCAGCATCAGTTAATTTAGCATTCGGATGACGTTCCCCATTCATAGTATGCAATTTCATGTGTTCACTTTGGTTTTTGAGTAATTCTAAATTTTCTATTCTATTGTCCTTCCTATCCCCATTAATATGGTGAACAACCTCAGTTGATAATAATTTCCTACCTAAATGCTGTTCCATTACATATCTATGTTCTGGAATACATTTACCATTTATCCATAATCTACGATATTTCTTATTAGTAGGATTGCGATTGAACGGTTGATGGTATACCTAAGAGAAATTATACTTTTCAAAAAAAACTCAAATTGTAAGCCTCCCGATTAACTAGTCGCATACCTGCTCCGATTCCCCGTCTACGCACCTGCCTATTTTACAGCCTATCTCTGGGATGGGTTTAATTCCACATGATACAGTTGGGGAAGTATCACATATCTGTTCCCACAATTAATTATTCCTAAATTCTTTCTTTCTAAAAAAAACCTTTTTATCCAAATACAATCTAATCCAAATATAATCTAAACCAACTACAATCTAAACCAACTAAGGCAGGCTTATTCTATCCTAACTAATGGGTATTTAATTATTGTGTAATAATTACAGCAAGTTAAAACATATGTTTTTACTTTATTTTGCATTTGTAACCTCTTGTATGTTTCTCATATGTTCCTTCCATTACCTGCCTTAGTTCTTCTTTATATTTTTCTTGAACAATGAATGAATCATGAATAGCTAAAATTGGTATGTTCTTTTTTGCAAAATGATGAACGATATCTAGCGCTATGCTTGAATCTAAGTTCATTATTTTTAGTCCTGTTTCACTACCATTACAAAAATGATGCTCTATTGGTTTGTGTTCTTTACGGAATGCTTCTATAAAAGGTCTAGCTCTCGTAATGCCAATTTCTTTTAATTTTTCTCTTTGTCTATGATTTTCATAAAGCCAATTGTTTGCTGCTCTTTCTGCGGATAATTCATCTTCATTGTTTATCATGCACAGTAGTATTTGTTTTAAAAAAGTTCTAGCCTCAGGTCTTTTGTCAACAATGCTATATGGGTCTTTCTTCAGTTGTATTCCTTCCTTCGCATACAGTAGGTGTGGATGTAATCCACTATAATCCAACTCGACAACCGAATCACCGTTAATTGTAATTTCTTTACGTTCATCTGGACCGAGTCCTTGATAGTGTTCAGATCCCCTAGTATAAAGGCGACCGTTTAAAGTGAATTTTATTGTGAAAATCGCAATTAAAACCGGATTCAATCTAAATCTATTATGTTTTATGATTGCTGATAGATTTACTTTATTTACAAGAGTTAAAATTTCTCTTGTTTTTCGTGATTTGACCGTATCTTTATAATCCTTAAGATTTTTGTCCTTGTCCCTCTGTAACACAACTTCGACAGGTTCATAAATAACGTCGCCAGGGTACTTGAGAAAACAATCTAACAATTTGTCTTTTGGCCATATTCTAGTCAACCTAGATTCTTTTCCTGGGAATCTATATCCTTTTTTTAATTTTATGTAGCCATGTTCATTTAATTTATTGATAATCTTAATAGTTGTTTCCCCTGCTTTGTTATATCTTGTAATTTTCCAACCGTTTGAATTTAATGATACACTTACAGGTCGTCTGACTCTTTTGACTAGCAAATTGGCAATTAAAATTTCTAAGTTCAGGCGGTTCTCTTTTCTTGTTGATATACCACATAACTCTAAAATCTCCTTTAATTTTTCATCTTGATTTCCATTAAGTCTTAGTGAAGGTTCAAATGTTATGTTTTTATTGAGCCAATATCCTGTTCCTCTTTGTTTTTCGATACGTCTTTTAACATCAGCTAATACACTTCCTTTCCTTATTTTTTTGATGTTCTGTATGATGTTCATATCCTGTCCTCTTATATTTAATTCCTGCCCAAAATTATATGACTGGGGACATGCGGTATAGGTCGCTTCAGCAGTGTGTACTCACTACCTAGTCCCCAGCTTTTAGAATCTAAATTTTTTTATCTAAAACATTTCTAATCTCCTCATTTTATTTGAAATCTTTATATCGTTTTACTAAACATACAAAAGTTATTACCTATGTGAGAACTTGAAGAAAAAAGATCAGAATCCTTCCTATACCTTTTTTTACCACTCACTAGGAAAACGATTTAAAACAAATTTACGGATATATCTCTTTCTAAATGATTAATCATTGTTCCAAAACAGTTCTCATAATTTACAGAAACGAAACAGATTCATTTTTTCATCATAAACATTATTCATTATTATTGTCTTGTAATATGATGTGAAGTTTAATTAAATCAGAATAGTAGGCATTGTTTTTGAGGAGCAGAGGTGTAGCTCCCTTAAGAAACTATTTTTTACCACCCTACCCTAACTAAGCCCATCTTTCTGCGTCCCAACGCCCGTTTCGAGATTCGTCCAGTATTTCTTTGTAAAGATCTTCGTCGAAAAATACCCCGTCCTGCTCACATATATGCAGCACGTCTTCTTCCAACGTAGATTCGGGTATACCACCTACCCTTCTTTGTCGCGTAACGTTCACCATCTCTCCCAGGGCTTTCTTTAATATCTTTTTCTCTTCATCACTGCCTTATACAAAACTAAAACAAATTATATATAAAAAAAGAGCAGAGCCCCCATAAGGAAGCCCTGCTCTGAATTAACATCTTTATTTCCCAGTTCTAACAGTCTAGCACTAGCCCTGTGAGTACTGTGGTAACATGAAACGATGACGCATTGTGTATTTGAACGGTGTGGAATAAAGAAGTGGTCCAAAATCGTCAGGGCCTCTTGTTACTGTTTTGGTCCATATGGTCTGAGCTCCCGGAATAATGAGATTAAAGGTGAAACTAATAAGACCTACAATCTCTGTAGCCGGGATCTGACCGCCCATGAAGTCAAATGGTGTTCCAGACATGTACCAAGAGCGAACATCATCGCCTGTAGCGGTACGAATGCTCTCAGGGTTTAGCTGGAAGCGATGGCCTGCTCCAGGTGATATCTCTGATGGCAGATAAGTAACCTCATGGATAGTTGTTGTTATGTCTGGTCTTGTTGTCATACGATAGTTCATACGTCCATATTCTGTATTTCCATAGAATATTGGTCTTACAGAAAGAGGTTTGTCGGAATAACGACCATTTGCTGTGTGGAGAATATAACCTCTTCTCTCCATAAGCATGTTGAAGTAGTTATCGTTTGTTCCGTGCTCAAAAGCTGCAATGTAAGCTGCTTTTTTCGGGAATCCGAAAGGCTCTTTCCCTGCAAAAATCGGGGTATCGTTAGAAAGATACATGTATGGATAGTATCCAGCTCTATAGATCTGCCCGTCTCCGGTATCTACTGAAGCGGAGAATGTTACACCAAACTCCATGTATGGTCCTATCATTGTGTTTCTGTGGATTACATACCAGAACTCAATTACATCATCCACAACTTCGATAGGCTCTGGTACAACTGCTTTCATGTTATTTATATCCGCACGGATAATAAAAGCCATCCAGCGGCTTTCTGTATACGTTAGTGGAACAATATCATAGTCAAAAACAGGATCAGCCACAGCCTGAGTTAGGATGTGGATTCTGTCTCTATCCAGCGGTAAAGGTGGGACTTCGCCTTCGTCCAGCCATGGATAGCTGTATTCATTTGCTTGTAAACCCATTGCAAATACCTCCTATAAATTTTTATACATTCGTTTTCTTCATTCAACTACACAAAACATTAAGACTTAACGCCTTATGATCCCTGACTAATTGGGAACTGCTGACGAAGTCCATATTTGTATGGAGTTGCATATCCTCTGTAACTAGCAGGACGCTCATAAGTTTCTTCCCAAAGAACAGAAGGAACTGGAATAACAAGGTCAAATACGAATGAAATCAAACCTGTGATCTCTTGAATCTTGACCTCAGCACCCATGTTATCAAATGGGGTAGCTTGTGCAAACCAGTTAATAGCATCGCCAGAAGCTGTGCGTGTATGCTCAGGCTTAATCTGGAAACGATGGCCTTTAATATTAAAAGCTTCTGGTAACTCTGAGGCTATATGTGTAAGCTGCCACGTTGAACTTGAAAGATCCGGTCTGGTGACAACTTTCATGTTAAATTTACCCCATTCTGTTTTACCATAGAAATATGGGGGTTTTACAGGCTTGTCATCGAACTGACCTGTTGAGCTATGAATGAGATATCCGTTACGAGTCATTGCAAAACCGAAGAAATCAGTCCCTTTCTCTCCGCCATGCGTGGTAATTCTGATGTATGACATCTTCTTTGGAAATCCAAGAACACGACCTGCATCAACTGGGGCGTCTCCAGTGAGGTACATATATGGATAATAACCCGCATTAAAAACATTACCCTTAGGGTCTTTGTATGTAGCAGAGATTGTTACACCAAACTCAAGGTATGGTCCTAACATTGTGTTTATATGTTCAACATACCAGTACTCTACTAAATCCGCATCCTCTCCATCCCACACTGTGAGTGGTGGATTTGGAACAAGACGCGACCTTGTAGCCTCGTCTACTTTAACAACAAAAGCAGACCAGCGGCTATCGGTATAAGTTAGAGGGATAACATCAATGTCCCATAGCGGATCCGCAGGATTAGCTATGATCCATGTATTTATGTCTCTCTCTACTGGAGGAGGTGGAACCTCCTTTGTGAGTTCCCAATACTTCGTAGGAACATTTAGATGACTTGGCATATATACAAACCTCCTAATATAGATTTTTAACCGGATTGTTATCAACCCTAGAGGAGAAGCGCAGCCGTATCATTACTTATTTAAATAAGTTATTTAAATATTTTCTTGATTGTAACTACGGTCCAGAACCCCATCACAAGTATTTATATCAAAGATTAGGGGCACTTGTCAAGGGGTTTTTTAGTATTCCGGAAAAAAATTAAGTGAAAGGCTTAATTTTTGACAAAATAGGG
>PVMK01126525.1_pt1 | contig 13713 bp, 12 predicted proteins | sample 1853481 | NCBI WGS metagenome assembly PVMK01 (sample SAMN08533507, study PRJNA380276) | Marine sediment metagenome, whole genome shotgun sequencing project. | reverse complement strand
CGGTGCTCCGGCCGAGACTTCGAGGATCGACAGGGATCCCGCCGTTCGGTTCGATGTGTCGTTCGACGAGATTCTCTCCCTGGAGAGCGGCAAGGAGGCCACCGCGGTACGGCGGGTCTCCGGTCGAGAGGCCTTTTTGGTGGATCACTTCCCCAAGAAACCGGTTCTGCCCCTGTCCCTGCTCCTGGAATCGCTGCTCCAGCTCGGTCAAAAGCTGCTCGTCGAGGACGGTGGTGCAGGGTTCGTCCCGACCGGGGCCCGCAAGGTGAAGATGACCCGGTTTGTCGAGCCCGGCAGCTCCCTCGTGGCGAAGATCCGGGTGGTGGAGCGGAGTGCCGAGAACGCGCTGCTGAAATTCCGCTGCGAGGTCGACGGCGGCCGTGTCTGTGTCGGCGAAGCAAGGTACTCGGCGACCGTCGGGGAAAGCTCGTGAAGGCGACCCGGAAAATGGTTGCAGTCACCGGAATTGGGATGGTGACGCCGTTGGGGAACGACGTCGCATCGACGTGGAACGCGCTCCTCGGCGGCGAGTCCGGGGTGCGGGAGATCGCCGGCTTCGACGCATCAGGATTCCCGACACGAATTGCGGCGGAGGTCAGGGGGCTTCGCGCCGAAGAGGCGGTCGAGGACCGAAAGTCCCTCAAGTACGCCACTCCCTTCTCTCTCTTTGCCCTCGCCGCGGCGGAGCAGGCGGTGCGGGACGCCGGCGTCCGGCCGACGCCGGAAACGGCAGAGCGGTGGGGGCTGGTCTCCGGCAGCGGGATGATGACCCAGGAGTTCGACTTCCTCGAACGTTTCCAACGGGAGTTCGCGTCGGACGGCGAAATCGACATCGCCCGCCTCGGCGCGGAGGGGGAGCGGTTCATCTCCTCTCCCGAGTTCGCACGCCACCGGGCGGTCGCGGGTCAGGCTCTGCTGCACACTCGATACGGCATCCGCGGCTACTCCGCCAACCTGCACACGGCTTGCGCCTCCGGCGGCCAGGCCCTGGGTCTGGCGATGCGGGTGGTCCGTAGCGGGCAGGCGGACTACGTGCTGGCGGGTGGCTACGACACCATGATCAACCCAATCGGGCTCGCAGGATTCTGCCTGCTCGGAGCGATCTCGACCGACAACGATCGGCCCGCCGAGGCCAGCCGGCCCTTCGACCTCACCCGCAACGGTTTCGTTCTCGGGGAGGGGGCCGGGTTCATGGTCCTCGAGAACTGGCAGCGGGCCAGAGCCAGGGGAGCAAAGATCTACGCCGAGCTCGCAGGCGAGGGGAACTCGCTGAGCTCGTACCGAATCACGGACTCTCCGCCGTCCGGAGACGGGCCGATCCAGGCCATCCGCGGCGCTCTGGCCGACGCCGGAGAGTCCGTCGATTCGATCGACTACGTCAACGCCCACGGCACGTCCACCCCGATGAACGATCTGAGCGAGACCAATGCCATCAAAGCAGTCTTCGGCGCCCGCGCTAAGGATCTGGCCGTCAGTTCAACCAAGTCCCAGATGGGACACCTAATCGCCGCAGCGGGCGCCGTTGAGGCCATCATCTGCGCGCTGGCGATCGAACACTCCACGGCCCCGATGACCACAAACCTCCGGACGCCCGACCCTGAGTGTGATCTCGACTACGTCACGGAGGGGTGCCGGCCCATGCAGATCGACGTGGCCCTGTCGAACTCGTTCGGTTTTGGCGGCTCGAACAGCTGTCTGGTCTTCCGCAGCCCGCAGCGGGCCGAGACGCAGGGGCGGTGAAATATGCGGGCTAGCGGCGTCGTCATCACCGGCTACGGTTGCCTCACTGCTTCCGGGGCCGATGCGGCAATTACCTGGGAGGCGGTTCTCGCGGGGGAGAGCGGGATCCGGCAGGCGGAGACCTGGGACAGCTCCGGGTGGCCGTACCGCCTCGCGGGCGAGATCAAGGCCTATAGCCCGCGGGACCTGATTGAGGACCGGAAGCTCCTCAAGTTCATCACGAGGCAGGACGTGATCGGTTTGAACGCCGTGACCCAGGCCGTTTCCCACAGCAGGATCATCGAGCACCGTAACGGGCTCGCGGATCCCACATCCTTCAACGACCGCACCGGCGTCTTTGTCGGCTCGCCGGCAACAAAATACCGGTCCCAGCACGACTACCTTTCGTCGCTTTCGAAGGCTGGGGGCGACCTCCGGGATTTCGGCGTCCGCGCCATGGAGGATGTCCACCCGATGTGGCTGCTGCGGGCGCTGCCCAATAACGTGCTGGCCTACGCGGGAATCCAGTACGGCTTCAAGGGTGCCAACGCCAACATCACCGCCCACGGAATCAGCGGCTCGCAGGCCATCGCCGAGGCGTGCCGGTATCTGAGGGACGGCGCGATCGATCGGGCGATCGTCGTCGGCTACGACTCCGCTTCGGAGCTCGAAGCCCTGCCCTACTACGCCTCCGTGGGACTCTTGAGCTCTCGAGGCCTGAGGCCGTTTGACCGGAATCGGGATGGCACGGTGCTGGGGGAAGGTGCAGGCTCGCTCATCCTGGAAACGCGGGACGAAGCCGAACGCCGCGGCGCGAAGATCTACGGCGAGGTGCTGGGCAGCTCGGTGGTCTCCGAGGCCCAGGGCGTGCTGTCGGTGCGCGAGGACGGCGCTGGCGTGAGCCGAGCCATACGCTCAGCCCTGGAGGACAGTGAAAGGAGCCCTGACGAGATCGGAGTGATCTCGGCCCACGCCAACGGTACCAGGGTCTCCGACGCCAGCGAGGCTCGCGCTTTCGTCGACGTCTTCGGAGCATCGTCGATTCCTGTCACGGGCTTCAAGTGGTCGCTGGGGCACACCGTCGCAGCCAGCGGTGTTATCGAGAGCATCCTCACTCTCCTGTGCCTTGCAGAAGGCTTGGTCCCCGGGATTGCCACCCTCGAGGAGTTGTCGCCTGACTGCGAGGGCGTGAACGTCAGCACCGCGAAGCAGAAACCGAGATCTTCAGTAGGCATCGTGGTGAGTCGCGCCTTTGCAGGGCTCAACTCGTGTATCGTGCTCTCGACGAATGGTTGAGAAAACGCGGTCCGACTCCACCCAGACCCTTCCGGGGAGCGCCGGAGACCTTGCGGGGATCTCCGAGTTGAAGCCGTCCCTGCTGGGGTCAGCAATATACTCCCTGGTTCCGTTTCGACGGCGCATCGTAATGGAGAACCTGCGACAGGTCTTTGGGGACCGGCTGAGTAAGCCGGAAATGAGACGGTTGGCCCGGTGCTTCTACAGTCATTCCGCAACGACGATCGGCGAAACCCTGGCGATAATGGCGAGCTCGGAACGGCGCATCGCGAGGAAGGTCGATGTGGTCGGGGTCGAGCACGTCCTGAAGGCGGCGGAACGGGGGAAGGGGGTTCTGATCCTGACCGGCCACTTCGGGAACTGGGAGCTGTCGGCGATGGCCGCCATGCTGCAGTTCAGGAAGTATCAGAACCGGTTCCACGTGATTCGAAAGTCCCTTGCCCCAGGCGTGGAAGACATGATCTTCGGTCGTTTCCGCAAGGCGGGTCTGAGGATCATCTCGCCTATCAACGCCCTGACCGGGATTTTCGACGCGCTGGAAAAGAACGACGTCGTCATATTCATCATGGACCAGCACGCCGTGTTGGGGTCCAAGGCCATCCCCGTCGAGTTCTTCGGGAGAGAGGCGGGAACGAATCGCAGCCTGGCTCTCGTCGCCAGGAAGAGCGGAGCGCCCGTCGTCCCGGCGTCGAGCTATCGCAAACCGGATGGCCGTCACGTCATGCAGTTCCACCCACCCCTGGATTGGATCTCCGCAGACAATTCCAGGGAGGAGATCTATCTCAACACCCTCGGCTACAACCAGGTACTCGAAAAATTCGTCCTAGACCATCCCGATCAGTGGTTGTGGATTCACCGCCGGTGGAAGATAGGAAAACAGCCCACGTCGCGCCGCCGGCAGCGCGAGCTGCGGATGGGTCGCCGCTAGCCCAGGCTAGCTGGCGGAGAACAACCGCCATTCCCCGGCTACACCTTTCAGCGTGTGAAGACCGGAATCCGCCAACTCGAGTCCGGATCCCGCGACCAGATCCTTGACGGTTCTCGAAACCAGCACCTCGCTCGGTCGCGCCCTCGCCATGACGCGAGCACCAATATGAACGGCAATACCGCCGACCTTATCGGCCATCACTTCGCACTCACCGGTATGCACGCCTGCTCGAATTTCGACACCCAATTCTTTGACCTCATCCCGAATGGCCAACGCGCAGCGGACACCACGGGCCGGTCCATCAAAGGTCGCGAAGAAGCCGTCCCCGGCCGTGTCAATCTCACGGCCTCGGAAGCGTGTGAGCTCTTTTCTGACCAACGAGTGGTGTTTTTCGAGCAGTTCGCGCCACGCACGGTCACCCGCTCGCTCAACAAATTCGGTGGCGCCAACAATATCGGTGAACATCACGGTCGCTAGAACGCGATCATCGTCCGGGTTTTCCGATGTGCCGGTCAGAAATTCCTGAACCGGGTCCAGAAATGCGTCGATATTTCCGGCGTGAAAAAAGTGATCGCCTCCAGGAAGCTCGATGAACTTGGCGCCATCTATGTGCTTGGCGAGATAGCGGCCGTTGCCTACCCGGACGTACTTGTTTTCCGCGCGATGCAGTATCAACGTCGGCACCCGGATGGTTTCAAGGACCGGCCGGACATCCATCTGGTATGTATTTGGATAGGTGACGTCGAAAATTCCTGGGCTCATCGCGAGGCGTTCGTAGCGACCACGCCATTCGATGAAGGACAAATTATTGGCCAGACTGGGTGCACCCACGATCGTATCCCGTCCGGTGCCCCAATTCTTTAGTACCGTCTCGATGACTGCGTCTGAAACCCCCGGCGGTATACCACATTGATAGTCCGGGGCCCGGCTCCTCCGCGCATAGGCATCAGCCAATACCAGAGCCGAGGTCCGTTCAGGATGGGTAGCAGCAAACAGAATCGCCATCGGTGATCCGTCACCGTGCCCTATCAACACGGCGCGCTTTGATCCGGCGGCATCCAGAACACTTCCGATGTCGTCCATCCATTCCTCAAAGGTCGGAATCGCCCCCAGTGGAATCGGGTCGGAAACTCCGGTGCCGCGTTTGTCGAAACAGATCAGGCGCCCCATCGACGCCAGGCGGCTCAGGAACCGCTCTACCGTCGGCTCCTCCCACATGGCATCAAGATTCGTGCACCAGTCCGGGATGAACACGATGTCCATATCACCGCTACCACAGACTTGGTATGCGACATATTGTCCTCCCGTGTTTCTCGCGAATTGGGTTTTCGCTTTCATGCGGTAGCGGTTGCCAGCCGGCCCGGATATGCGCCGACCGCTGCGCCGAGGACCTTCATGGCACGATTAAGGGTATCGGCATCGTACATGAAGGCAACGCGGACCTCGTCGACACCGAGGCCATCCGTGACGTAGAAGCCCTCACCCGGCGCCAGACACACCGTCTCGCCATCGAGGGAAAAATCGCGCAAAAGGAAGACCGCGAACTCCTCACAGCTGTCGATCGGCAACCTGGTCATGGTGTAGAAGGAGCCCTCCGATGGGTGGGGGCTCACGCCATCGATCGCCCCGAGACCATTGAAGACCGCATCCCGCCGCCGTTCGTACTCGCCGCACAGACGTTCGGAGTATGCCCGACCGTCTTCGAGCATGGGCACAACCATCAGCTGCTCGGCGGTCGGTACCGAAAGCCGCGCCTGACAAAATCGCAACGCCACGTCGAGAATCTCTCGGTTGTGGGTTGCCATGCAGCCGATCCTCACCCCGCAGGCGTTGAATCGCTTGGAGACGCTGTCGACGACAATGATCCGCTGCGCGAGGTCGGAAAACTCGGTGAAGCTCCTGACCTGTCCACCGTCGAATACGAACTCCCTGTACACCTCATCGCAAATCACGAAGAGGTCGTTTTCCACCGCCACCCGAGCCACCGCCTCCAGCTCCTCGAGCGTGTAAACAGTGCCGGTCGGGTTGGACGGGTTGCACAGCAGGATCGCCTTGGTCTTCGGCGTGATGCGCGCACGCAGGCGGTCGACGGAGCCGAAGTGGTACCCGTCCTCCACCCTGAGAGTGATCGGCACCAACGCCACGTCCGCCTGGGCGGCAAAGCTCAGGTAATTGGTGTAGCAGGGCTCGAAGACCAGCACCTCGCCGCCACCGCCGGCCACGATGGCGAGGATAAATGTGAGGGCCTCGCTGGCGCCCGCTGTGACCAGGATCTGGTCCGGCGCAAAATCGATATCCCAGCTCGAAAAGAAGGCGCTCCATGCCTCGCGCGCCTCGGGCAGTCCTTCGCTTGGGGCGTAAGCCAATCGGGTCAGGGGCAGACCGTGAAGCGCGGACATCATCTCCGGGGGGGTCGGCATGTCGGGTTGGCCGATGTTGAGATAGATGACGTTGGTCCCGCTCGCTTCCGCGGCCCGGGCATGGGGCGCCAGCTTGCGGATCGGCGATGCCTGCAACGTCGAGGACTTGGCTGAAAGTTTGGGCATGAGCACCTCCCGGCAAGCACGACTGCCGCCTGGATTGTAGCTCAAGGTGCCACCTTTCGCATTGTTCGAATTCGTCGCTTCACAATCAGGTAAGGCACTTCAGCCGAACAATGCGAAAGGTGGCACCTGTGACGTCGAAGCCTCAACTCGCTTACAATAATTCTCACCGATTTCAGGAGGCCGCATGTCCAGACTAAAAAAGTGGAGAGAGAAGTACGGAAAGATCACCCTCAGCACCCTGTGGGACCTCTTCATGGTGTGGGTGGTGCTGATCAACCTCAGCCTGATCCTCTTCGATCTCACCTACCTCTGGCTGCGCCCCATATATTTCACCCATCTGCCCGTCGTCACCAGGATCTGGGACCCGGTGCTCGGAATCGAGCCCCACCCACTCACCGAGGAGTTGATCGAGAAGGCAGCAACCACGGAACAGCTGTCCCTCCTCGATCCCCGCTCCGAGAGTCTCTACGTCATGCTCGAAGAGCTGAGCGCTCTGACGCTGAGGGTGTTCGTCGAAAACCCGTTCGAACGATCGGGCCAGACAAAGGACCTCGATGGCATCAAGGGCGGCATGGCCCGCGTGACCGGCCACTCGACGGCCCGCCTGAACAACCCAGAGGCGCTGGCCGAGATCGCACGCGACTATTGGATCGTCTCCCCACAGCAACTGCCACAGCGATTCTCGCTCTTCGACGAAAACGTCGAACCCATGTTGGCCGTCAACTATTTCCGCGAGTTCGATCTCAACGGGCACCTCGTCAGCCACTTCTGGAAGATCGACCTGCCCTTCCTGATCCTCTTCTGGATCGAGTTCATGGTGCGGTGGACCCTCGCCATCCGGCGGCACACATACGCCCGCTGGTACTTCTTCCCGATCTTCTACTGGTATGACCTGCTGAGCCTCATCCCGGTCACGACCTTGCGCCCACTCCGCCTCCTGCGGGTGGTCTCCATTTACATGCGGCTGCGCCAGTCGGAGCTTTCGCGGGTGGGGAAGGATTTTCTCAGCCGCGCGGTGGCATACATCTCCAACATCATCACCGAGGAGGTCTCCGACCGGGTCGCCGTGCGGATCCTCGGTGAGTTCGGGGAGGAGATCGCCGACGGCACCCACATCAGAATCGCCCGCGCCACCGTCGAACCCCGGCGGGAGGAGATCGAACAGGTTCTGGTCGGACAACTCCGGGCCATCCTCACCGACGAGGAGACCATCGAGCGCTTTCGGCAGCTCCTCAGGCTCAACCTTGACAACGCGGTCGAAGAATCCGAGAGCCTGCGCTCACTTCCTCTCCCCCACATCGTCGTCAAGCCGATCGTCCGCGCGGTGGGCGAGGTCATCCTCGACACCACCCTCGAGACCATCGTGGCGACCCTCGACAGCCCTGAGGGTCAGGAGGCGGCGTCGGCCGTCGCCGGTTCGATCCTCGAGGCCCTCTGCTACGGCCCCGCCCTGGCCGAGCTCGAGTCTCTGGCCAAGGACATCAGCCTCCAGGTGATCGACCACATGATGGACGTAGTCAAGGTCAAGAAGTGGGCGTTGCCGGACGAGGGGGAGGGCAGGCCGGTGTGCCGTGGGAGGAGGAGGAAGTGATCGGTGATCGGTGATCAGTAATCAGTGATCAGTGACCTGTGGTCGGTGGTACCGCACCTCTACGCGCGGACTGATTACTGATTACTGATGACTGATCACTGATGACTTTTCGCCGTCATCCTATCCAGTCGCAGCGTGGCATCCGGGCCCATGAAGCGGCGGCCGGCAAGAACCACCACGAGCATGGCGCCGAGGGCCACCGCTGCGGCGATCATGAACATGACCACGATCTGGTAAGCAACCGCCTGCATTGGCGGCGAGCCGGCTAGGATCTGGCCGGTCATCATCCCGGGAAGGGACACGATACCGGCTGCGGCCATCGAGTTGATGATCGGGATCATGCCGGTGCGCACCCCGTCCCGGAGCGGCGCCGCCAGCGCCTCGCGCCGGGTAGCGCCAAAGGCGATCCGCAGTTCGACCTCGGCCGACCGGGTCTCGAGGTTGTCCATGAAACGGTCGAGGCAGAGTGAGATCCCGGTCAGCGAGTTACCGAGGATCATCCCCAACAGCGGGATCACGTACTGGGGGTCGTACCAGGGTTTCACGCCGACCACGACCTGGGTCACGATGCCGCCCACCAAAAAACAGGAGGCGGCCATTGTGAGCCAGGCATCGGTGAGGATCCCACGGTAGCGGCGAGATGCCCGGCTCACCGCCTCACGCGCCGCGAAGACGGTCATCAGCAGCAATAAACCGACGACCAGCAACGGGTTCTCGAGCGCGAAGACTCTCTCGAGAATCAGCCCGAGAAGACCAAGCTGGATCGTCGTCCTCAAGGCCGCCACCGCCAGGCGGCGCTCGACGCCGAGCCTGAGCGCAAACGACACCGCCCCCGCAGCGACGATCAGCAGGGTGGCGATCGCCAACTGCAGCGGACCAAGCTCGATGAGGCCGCTCATCTGGCCTCTCCGAGGCTTCCTTCGGCGAGCCGAAGTCGGCGGTCGGCACGGGCGTTGAGCACGGGATCGTGGAGGGCGCACAGCAGCAATCGCCCGGGACGGCGGGCGTACCGCAGCAGGAGCTCGAAGCACTGGCCGGCGACCTCCGGATCAAGTCCGGACAGCGGTTCGTCGGCCACCAGCACCGGCGGGTCCCAGAGCAGCCCCCGCACCAGGGCCAGCCGATGGCGCTCGCCTCCGGACAGCGTTCTCACCTCGCGGTCGAGCGGCAATCGTCCGAGGCCGACCCCGGTCAGCAACCGCACGGCCTCGTCCTCGTCGAAACCGCGATCGCGGCCCGCCTTCTGAGCAAATGGGAAACCGAGATTGTCGCGCACCGAGCCTGGGATCATCGGCGCATCCTGCGCTGCAAGACTCACCTGAGCCCGCCATGCAGGCATCTGGGCTCCCGCATAGTCGGCACCGTCCAGCTCCCGACCCGCCTCGGGCGACCAGGCGAGACCGGTGATGTAGCGCAGCAGGGTCGACTTTCCACCGCCTGATGGACCCTCGAGCGTGACGCACTGCCCATCCGCCAGCGACACCGACGTGTCTTCGAAAAGCAGCCGCCCCTCGCCATCGCTGGCTGAAAAGGGACCACATTCGAGGAAGGCCGCCATGGATGCAGTCTAACCTCATCCTAAGCATTCGATCCGAACAACCACAGAGACACAGAGGCACAGAGAAGGCACAGAACATCGCAAACACGAAGACACAAAGACACGAAGCCATCGCAACGTCGCCCACCCATCGCAATTTGCCCACAGATCACGCAGATAACGCAGATGGCGGTTTTCGAGACCCAAGCGCGTGGCAAGGTCCCGGCCATCGTCGAACGACGGACGCTTGCGTCCGGAGTTGACGCGCTTCTCACCGGTAGTCGGCGATCGTCAGATCGCCGAGGTTTCCGCCATCAATCCTCGGTACCGCCGCAGCAAAGAAACCATCTGCGTGATCTGCGGTTTTCTTGCGCGGGTGACTGGCCTTCGTGTCTTCGTGCCTTCGTGTTTGCGATGTCTTTCTCTGTGCTTCTCTCTGTGTCTCTGTGCCTCTGTGGTTCATCGGGTGGGTAGCCGCCGGTTTGAGTCGGAGTAAATACAGCGTAAGATCAGAGCATGCCCGATGCGCCGCTGCGGCGGATTCTGCACTGCGACATGGACTGCTTCTATGCTGCGGTCCACGTGCGCGACGACCCGTCACTCGAAGGCAAGCCGGTTGTTGTGGGCGGCGACCCCTCGGGGCGCGGCGTGGTGGCGGCTGCCAACTACGAGGCCCGAAAGTACGGGATCCACTCGGCGCTGCCCGCGGCGCAGGCCCGGCGGCTGTGCCCGGACACGGTCTTTCTCAGGCCGGACTTCCGGCGCTACCGGGAGGAGTCGCAGGCGATCTTCGCCATCTACACGTGATTACACACCGGTCATCCAGACCCTGTCGCTCGACGAGGCGTTTCTCGACGTCAGCGAGCACCTGGGTGAGTTCGGCAGCGCCACCGCGATCGCCGCGGATATCCGGCGGCGTGTTCGGGAGGAGAGGCGGCTGACGGTGTCGGTCGGGGTCGGTCCCAACAAGCTGGTGGCCAAGATCGCCTCCGACTTCGACAAGCCGGACGGCCTCACCGTGGTTCGACCGTCCGAGGTCGAGGCGTTCCTCGCTCCCCTGCCGGCGCGACGGCTGCACGGCATCGGACCAGCCACCGAAAAGACGCTGAACACGATGGATCTGAAGACCGTGGCCGATCTCCGCCGGGCGTCGGTCGATCTGCTGCTCACCCGTTTCGGCAACTGGGGCCGCACGATGCGGGACAGGGCGTGGGGCATCGACGACCGCTCCGTCCACACCCGCCATGCCCGCAAGAGCCTGAGCACCGAACGCACATTCGCCGAAAACCTGAAGAAGATCGAGGAGATCGACGAGATCCTCGAAGCCATGGCCGGCGAGGTCGCCCAGGGCTTGGAGAAGCGGCGTCTCGCGGCCTCGACGATCACGGTGAAGGTGCGTTATCCCGACTTTCAGACACCGACCCGTTCCCACACCCTGCCCGTTCCAACCGCCGACGCCGCAACCATCGCCTCGCTCGCCCGCGAGCTCGTGCGCCGAACCGATGCCACCCGGCGTTCAGTCCGCCTACTCGGAGTCGGCGCCAGCAACCTCGTTCCCGGCGAACTCGGCCAGCGAACATTGTTTGACGACTCGGCTCGTTGATGTCACCCCGGGTGGGAACTCAGTCACGAGCTAAGCGGATGGCCTCGACCTGGGAGCCTGCAGGTAGGTGGTCGCTCCCCGGTGGGATGATCACCATCAGGTCGGCGCGAGGAACCGCGCTCAGCATGTGCGAGCCCGTGCGTCCCAGCGCCTCTGCCCACATCTCGCCGCTCCGCCAGACCGTGCGGCACCAACGTAGGTGGGTACGATGTTTGTTCGGCCGTATCTCGGCGGCCAGGCGCACGGGGAGCCGCGGTGGCTGGGCGGTGGCTGCACCCATCATGGCGAGCAACGTCGGGCGTACCAGCACGTACCACATCGCGGCGACGGCGGCCGGGTTTCCCGGAAGGCCTACGACCCAGGTGTTGCCACGGCATCCTGTGTAGGTCGGTTTGCCGGGCTTCTGGGCGACCCGCCAGAACACGCGCTCGACGCCCAGCTCCTCTTCCAAGACCTGCTTCACAAGATCGCGGTCGCCGACGGAGACGCCGCCCGTGACGATTAGCAGGTCGGCCTCGACAAAGGCGTCGGCGAAAGCGTTCCGGAGTGCCGGAGCGTTGTCCGTCATCGTTGGCGCCGCCGTCACCGGCATGCCGAGCAGGCGCTCGATCCACAAACGCAGCATTGGGCCATTGGAGTCCACAACCTGACCGGGCCGCACCGCCGTCCCTGCAGGGACAACTTCGTTGCCCGAGGTGAGCACGCGAACCCGCGGCCGGCGGCTCACCCCCACCTCGGTGACCCCAGCCGCGGCCAGCGCCGCGATATGCAGGGGGCCCAGGCGCTCGCCGGCGGGAACTACCACTTCACCGGCTCGCAGCTCCTCTCCAGCACGACGAATGTGGTCGCCCGGCCGGGCTGGTTGCAGGGCCACCACGAAGCCGCCCTCCCTGCGCGCCTGCTCCTTCGGCAGGACGGCATCGGCTCCGGGTGGGATGAGCCCGCCGGTTCCGATGGCGACCGCGGTGCCCGGCTCAACCGGTGGGGGGGTGCCGGAGCCGGCATAGGCGTCCCCTGCAAGCAGTCGCAGGTTAACCGGTTTTTCGGTGTCGGCACTGCGGAGCGCGAAACCGTCCATGGCGGAGTTGTCGGCCATTGGGAGGTCCCAGGCGGCGGCGCCGTCCACCCTCAAGACGCGACCGACCGCTTCGACAAGCGCAGCGGGCTCGGATGGCAGAGGGGTGATCCGCTTCGCCACCATAGGCCACGCCGAGTTGAAGGGAAGGAGTTCGGACCTGGAAATCTGAGCGTTTTCAACCATATGCGTTCACCAGCAGTCGAATCGAGACCATAAGGACCAGACAGCCGACCACAGTCCGTACCGTGGATGCCTGAAAGCGGCGGGCTCCTCGGTAGGCGCCCATCTGACCCGCAATCAAAACCGTCACGGCGAGGGGGAGGAGCACCATCCACGGGATGACCGTTCCGATGACAATTCTGCCCGCCAGCCCTGCCGCCGAGTTCACCACAACCAACCCTGAGCTTAGAGCAGCGGCCTCCTTGGGCGTGGCCATGCGGGTGACGAGGAGCAACGGCGCCAGGTAAATCCCGCCGCCGATACCGGTGAGACCTGCCGCCGTGCCCAGCACCAGCCCGAGGAGTACCAGCAGCAATGGTTTCGTCGATTCACGATGGGGCCGGTCCTTCGCCAACAGCGGATTTGCCAGCAGGCGAACGGCCGCGAGCAACAGCAGACAGCCGAGCAGGCCCTGGAAAAAGGTGCGGCTCACCGGCACCTGTGCCGCCAGGAAGGCCGCAGGCGCCGAGGAGAGGATCAATGGGCCGAAGAGGCGTTGGCGAAAGTGACCGCCTCGCAGATAGTGGACAAAGCCGCCCCCCGCTACGATCAGGTTCAGGCTCAGGGCCACCATCGGCATCACGGTGTGATCCACCCCAAGCAGAGCCATCGTTGCCACATAGGCCGAACCGCCGCCCAAACCGACGGAACCGTAGACAAAGCTGATCACGGCGAAGACGGGGACGAGGATCCACAAGAGGTCAGCGTCCATGGCGATAGGCTTTGTCGAACACGTCGATCACATGCAGAAGCCAGGGCATGAGGGCCTGCACGGACTCACCCGCGCCGCGGGTGGAGCCGGCAAGCGCGACAATGACGGTGGTTCCCCGCTGCCCGGCGATGGTGCGGCTGAGGGCGGCGTACGGTGTTCGCTCCTGCCCGTAGGCGCGAATCGCTTCGGCAAGGCCCGGGATCTCGCGTTCGAGCAAGGGTCGCAGGGCTTCGGGGGTTGTGTCACGGGGTCCGAGGCCCGTGCCCCCGACCGTGAACACGAGGTCGAAGGCGTCATCATCGGCCCAACTTTGCACACGATCAGCGATCTGTTCGGGCTCGTCGGGCACGATCTCGAAGCCCGCCACCGTGACGCCATGGGCCTCCAGGCCAGCCCGCACCGCAGCCCCGGCCCGATCCTGGGCCTTACCCGCGGCAGTGCGGTCACTCACTACCAGGATCCCGGCGCGGAGCTCACGCTTGCC